>Ga0207433_10003669_pt1 | contig 29216 bp, 44 predicted proteins | sample YelNatPaOPGAMG01_FD_187559 | JGI IMG/M metagenome (GOLD analysis project Ga0207433, IMG submission 187559) | Hot spring thermophilic microbial communities from Obsidian Pool, Yellowstone National Park, USA - OP-RAMG-01 (SPAdes) (version 3) | ecosystem: Environmental > Aquatic > Thermal springs... | reverse complement strand
ACGTTAACCTGGAATTACAGTGGCGAAGTCCTTCAGCCCCGGGATTTGGTTCCAGTGGCGTTTACTTTGTCCGTTGATTATCAAGCCTTCAGCTTCTCGAGTTTCAGTTTTGAAATTTGGGTGGTGGCTCAAAACCTATGAGTTTCCGTGAAATAGCCATCAGCATTCGAGCTATTAACCGCGCCAGCCACGAGTTTGCTAGGATAAAGTCTGACGCTGAAAGCTTGTCGGCGAGCATCCGCACTCTTGGAACGGCTATTGCTGGTTTAGGCGCTATGGGAAGCAGCGTTGTCCATTTAGCCCATACCTTTGGTATATTAAACACGGAGCAAACCCGTGTTTTAGGCAGCTTGATGTCTTTAATTACGGTTATGGGCATGTTTATGCGGACCAGCATGGGTTTAGCTGTTGCTCAAAAAGTTTATGCTGCAGCTTGTTGGATTGCTAACGCTGCCCAGCAAGCCCTTAACATCAGCTACGCCACGTTTCTGGCTTTAACAGGCGTGGGTGTAGCAGCCATTATTGCTGCAGCAGCAGCCGTAAGCTATTTTGCCAGTCAAATGCGTTCAGCCACGGAATCTGTTAAGGAATATAATGAGGCGGTTACGGCGGTTGCGGAGACGCCTACCCGCACAAAAAGCATCACAAGGGCTGGGGAAGAAGAGCTTTACCGCAGGGGTGTTGAACGTTGAGCGTTGGCGTTCCAGCTTTAAACGTTGTTTTAGGCGCTTATAATATTCCGCAAAGTGATGTGATAGAATGCCGTGTTTATCTGGGCTGCACTAAAGAGGTTAGCAGCTTCAGCCTTCTACTGCAAAATTGGAATGCCAAGTATAGTCCTGGAGGCACAGTTCCGCTTAGTGTAGGGTTGGAAGGAATTATCAAGATTGGAAGGGTTGGGCAGGCAAGTTATCCGCAGGTTATCAGTTGCCGTGTTGAAAGCTTGAAATATTTTGGTAAGCCTATGGAAGCCTATGTTCAGGTTAGCGGGCGCTGTTTGGGTGAAAGGCTTTTTCGCCGAGTGTTTACCGGCGCCTTTTTCAATCAGAAAGGCGAAGCCATAGTTAAGCATTTATTGGATAATTATGTGGGTTTAAGCCACGTTAGAGACAGCACAGAGCTTGTTGAAGACACGGATACTACTTACACGAAGCTGGAATATGAGAACACGCCTGTCTTTGACATTATTAAGGAGATTGCGGAGTCCGCTGATAAGCAAGGCGTTATAGGTTTTGATTTCCGTGTGGCTCCAGACGGTAAATTCGAGTTTTTCCCAAGGAACAGTAAAACCAGCAGCGTCAGCCTCTCCGAGCTTATTGAAGAGTATGAATACCGCAGGGATATTCACGGCGTCCGCAACAAGATAACTGTTTACGGCGTTACAGGAGCCACTTTGCCCAGAAACAAGGACCGCTGGACTGAAGGCACTACAAGCATGTGGCAGGCTGTAAGCAGCAACACAACCATAAGCCTTGTGTCAGGCGCTGGTTATGGAAGCTACTGCATCAGGGTTTACCGTCCAGCCTCGGAGCCTGTTCAAATAACAGCCCAATGCACCATTAAAGACGAGTCTAACAATGATGAGGTTATCCGTGTTCAGGGTAAAGAGAAGCTTAAGTTTATGTTGAAAAACGAGAGTGGCCTTCAAAGGGCTGTTTACGTTTACTTGTTGGCTCCTGACAGCAGCAACTATTTCTATTCCCGCACGCCTTTCATGGGTGCTGACAGTTGGGTTTCACGGGAAGCTGACCTCGGCCCAAACAACACTTATGACGCGCAGACAAACCCAAACGGGCTTTGGGAGCCTCACGGCAACGCTGATTGGCATAATATTCGCAAAATCTGGTTTCAGTTTGCAGACGTGCCTACAAGGGAAGCCATGATATACATTGACGCTTTACATTTTACGGAGCAACGTTATAAAGCGGTAGCCCAAGACACTGGCAGCCAAAACAGTTATGGCCTTCGGGAGCTTGTCGAGGTTGACGAGGAGCTTTACAGCGACAACGAATGCAGCTTAAGAGCCAACGCTCTGCTTGACTATTACAAGAGTCCAGCGGAATACTTGACTGTCCGCAGCACGGTTATTGATTATGGCAGCACTCCGCTTTTACCAGGCGACCGAATCCAAGTAAATCTTCCAAACGAAAACGTGAGCGGATATTTCCGCATTTTAAGCGTGGAATACCGTGTTGACGCTAAAACTCAAACTTTGGAGATAACTCTTGAGCTTGGCCGTGAAACGCCTTTGCTGGCGGATTACCTTTACGCTTTGAAAAGCAAGACGGACCATTTGAGCCGTTATAAGGCTTCAAGGTGATGAATGGCATGAAAAGGAATGTTTTGCAGCAGCTTAAAAATTTGGCGTGTGGAGACCTTATCCGTGTTGACTGGACAGACGCCAGTGTAGGCAAAAGCCTTTCAGGCGGTTTGCATGGCATAGATGTGCCTGTCATCAGCATAGGCGTTTTCCTCGGCGTCTTAGGTGAACGCAACAAACACATTATTTTGGGGCAGAACCATTTCCGTTATGCTGACGGCTTATACGATATTGATTATACTGCTGTTCCTGTAAGCTGGACTGTTCAAATCGCCGTTATCGTTAAAGCCTATGTCAGCCCTGAAGAAGCCAACCAGCTTGTAACAAGCTTCCTTATGGGCGGTAGGCGTCCAAGACGCACTAAACAGCAACGGGTTAAAAATCATAGTGGCTTATGAAATGAGTGATAATAAAAGTGTGTCAACTGTCTGTCCGCGCGGTTCTGCGGAGACAGACAGTTCGTTCACAAGTAGCCGTAAAGGTGCTGGTCCAGGAGCTTGGACCAGGCAGCAGGAAAAAGAGCTTCTTAAACTGTTTGAGGAAGGCTATAGCATTGAGGCTTTGGCTGAAAAGTTTGGTAAGTCTCCTGCAGCCGTTAAAAAGAAATTGCAGCGTTTGGGTGTGGATATTGTTGCTGCTAAAATTGAGATTACAGGGCCTTTGGAAATTCCGAAAGAGTTGCCGAGCCTTGAAGAGGTTTTGCTTCTTTTAGCTGGAGCTTTGAAAAAGGCTGCTGAGCCAGGTTTAGGCAAGACGGAGCTTCAACGGTTAGCTGTTATCGGCGATTTGTATAAGGCGTATGCGGATGGTTTGGAGCGTTATGTCGGTTACAGGAAAATTGAGCAAAAACTATCGGAGATGGAGAAGAAATATGCAGAGCTTGCCAAAAAAGCCCAAGCCCAAAGCGTATAGGCCCTATCAACTTTTTCCAAAATGGTTTAGGCTTCAGCAAAGCGAGCGGATGGTGGATGAAGCCGAGTTTCAAAAGGCTATGCGGTTAAGCGATAAGCCTGAAGAGTTTTTCCGTCAAATCGTGGGCTTCGAGCCTACAGCCTACCAGAAAGACTTCATTAAGCTGTTCCAGGAAAACCAGTTTGTTGCAGCCCGCTGGTGTCGCCAGTCGGGTAAAAGCTGGATTGTTTCAGCCCTGCTTTTATGGTATGCCGTAACCCATCCAGACAGCTACATTATTGTTGTGGCTCCCTCTTGGCGTCAAAGCAAGCTTGTTTTAAGGCGTATAGGCAATTTTGCAAGGAAACTTCCGCCAGGCATGGTTTTGAAGATTCAGCGGACAGTTATCTATCTCACAAATGGCAGCATAATCGAGGCTTTGCCGAATAATCCAGAGGGCATTAGAGGCTATACATTGCATGTAGTTTATTGGGACGAGGCTAACCTTACGCCCCAGGACACGGAGCTTTTTGACGCCATCCTCTTCACGCTCGGCACAACCGCAGGCAAATTCGTATGCAGCAGCACGCCTTGGAACGTGGACAGCGTGTTTTATCGCATCTGCAACGACCCCGACTTTAAAGATTGGAAGCAGAGCCATGTTACTTGGCGGGAAGCTGTCGAGCCAAACGGCCCCTTGAAAAAATCCATCCTGGAAAAGATTCGCAAGCAATATGCGGAAGACCCTGCTCGCTGGCGCCGTGAAATGGAAGCGGAATGGGCAGAAGACCAGGATGTTTGGCTGCCTCAAAGCCTCATAGCCAAATGTATAAGCCCTGACTTGGAGCTTTACGATTTTCAAACTGTTCAGCGGGGCGAATTTTACGCTGGATTAGACTTGGGCAAGCATGAAGATTACAGCGTTTTAACCGTCATCCAAAAAGTGGATGACCGTTTCCATCTTGTCCACTTGAAAATATTTCCGTTAGAGACAGGTTACGCCAGTGTCATAGGCTATGTTAAGGCTTTAGCGGACCGTTGGGGAGGCTTCCAAAAGATTCGTGTGGACATGACTGGCGTGGGCGACTACATAACAGAGGATATGGTTAACGCGGGCATTGAAAATGTGGAAGGCGTTAAGTTTTCTTTGCCCAGGAAAGAGGAAATGGCTTCTCTGCTTAAGCAGCGGATGCTGGAGGGCAAATACCGTTTTCCATACTTCACTTGGGAAAAGCCCTACAGAAGCGATTATCCAAGCGAGCTTAACGTGGAAAGATTCCAGCTTCGAAAGGATGGTTCTATATCTTTTAGCCATCCACGCGGAACCCATGACGACGTGTTCTGGAGCACAGCATTAGCCTTGTATGCGACTGTGGAAATGCAGCCTGAACCATATTTGGCGGTGATTCCAAGATGAGCATAGAACACAATCATAGAGAAATGTTCTATATCCGCAAGTGGCGGAGGCGTTTTGATAGGCGCACAGGCAAGTTCATCATTAATATTGGTTATGAAACTGCTGCTCCAGAGCCTTCGGACCGTGTTGTAGGCGTTGCTGAAGCTTTCGGTTTGGGCCTTGACAAGTGGGAAAAGTTTGTCATTTATGATAATGTTGAGCTTCGGATAGGGCCGACGGACATTGTTTACATTACGGGCGATTCAGGCTCTGGCAAGAGTGTTCTTCTTAAGGCTTTGGAAAAGGACATCCGCCAAGATATGGGTTTAAACTGCATAAACATAGCTGACATTAAGCCTCAACCCAACAAGCCCTTAATCGAGACTGTTGGCAAAAGCCTTGAGGAAGCCCTTGAGCTTTTAAGCCGTGTAGGCTTAAACGATGCTTTTCTTTTTCTTCGCACTTATGAGCAGTTAAGTGATGGGCAGAAATACCGTTATAAAATTGCTAAGATGATTGAAAGCGGTGCACAGTTTTGGATATTGGATGAGTTTGCAGCTACGCTTGACAGGGACACGGCTAAAATTGTGGCTTTTAACCTTCAGAAGTTGGCGCGTCAGCAGGGCAAAGCAGTTTTGGCTGCTACTACGCACACGGATTTATTCGAGGATTTAAACCCAAGCGTTCACATTCATAAGCGGTTTGGCAAAGAAATAACCGTAAACTATTATCCAAATGTGCCGGCTAAAGAGTGCAGCCTTGTCAAGGAAATGCGAATAGAAGAAGGCACAACTGAAGATTGGCGTAAGCTTGCAGGCTTTCATTATCGCAGCCATAAGGTTGCTGGACCCCGCAAAATTTTCAGGCTTGTTAGAGGCGAGGAGCTTTGCGGAGTTATTGTTTACTGTTATCCGCCTCCCACAGCTTTTGGGCGGCGTTTTGTGCTGCCGAAAATGAGTATGCGGGAGCTTAACGATAAATTAAGCATTATTAGCCGTGTTGTTGTGCATCCAAAGTATCGCACCATAGGTTTAGGCGCTAAACTTGTCCGTGAAACACTACCTTTGGTGGGAACTCCCTACGTCGAAATGCCTGCCGTCATGGCGAAATATAACCCGTTTGCTGAAAGGGCTGGAATGTGGAAAATAGCTGAGCAGCCTCCGCCGAAAGAGGCTTTAAAAATTGCTGAAGTTTTAACAGCGCTTGGCTTTAACATTCAGTTGTTAGGCAGTGAAAAATACGTTTTAACTATGCTACGGAGTTTAAGTGCGGAGCAGGTTCAAACTGTTAGAGAGGCTTTTATGCGGTTTAGCCACGCCAGGTTTATGAAGTATTTTTTTGCGCATTTGCCTTTTGGCAGAAAAGACGCGTATAACAGGGAAGTTGAAAGGGCGGGGTTGGAGAAGCTGGCGCAGTTGATTAAAGTTTGCGGTTTTCTGCTTCAGACGAAGGTTTACCTGTTTTGGGAGAGGCCAGCTTAAACTCGTAAACCCAGACGACTTGTTCTGGATTCCATTCGCCGTGTAGCTGTTCCCATTCTCTGCGAAACTCTTCCAGGCTGTTGTATCCTTCTTTTTTCACGTCTTCTAAGCTTATTTCTCCAAGTTTTTGGCGGAATTTGCGGGTTATGATTATGTAGGCTTTGGCTTTGCTGAACCATTTGTCTCGGATTGGGTAGGCTTTGCCAACTTGCCAAGTGTGTTTGTGCACTCGCCTTGTCTGAGTTTTAACGCCTTCCAGGATTTTTTGAAGGTTATGCTTTTTGAATAAAGCCATCCAGCTTCACCTGTTGTAGGCGTGAGGGTGGTTTTATTTCGCCGTTTTCAAGTTTGGCGATAACCCGTTTTGTTATTTTGATTAATGTGGAAAGCTGGTTGTAGTCTGGGGCGCCTCCGAATCCGCCTTTGGTTGCGTATAATAATTCTGTTTCCAGTTGCCAAAGCTCGTGGCGCAGGTATTCCAATACGTCTTCAACACTATGTTTCTGTAAGGCTTCTTTAACACGGTTTTCTAAATCTTCTAACAAGGCTTGCTCATAAACTTCAGCCATATTGCATCATCTCCTCTTCTTCAACTGTTGGCAAGCCTTTCCGTTGGCGCCAAAGGTTTCTTAAAACGATAAGTTTGGCTGTGTGGAAGTAGCCTGCTTCTCGTAATTCTTTTTTGGTGGCTGTTAAGCCTTTAAAGTCGCTGCCCATGGTTTTCGCCTGTTCCTCCTGGAAAAGCTGTTGGGCTTTTTCCCATATCATAGCTCGGACTTTAGGCCAAAACTTTCCCGGCTGCCTGTTTCGGCTGGGCATAAAGGTCTATCCGCTCTGTTTTAGTGAAGTATGGGCATCCTTGAAGGCTTACATAGGGATGTTTAAGGGCGTAGGCTCGAAGCTGTTGGCAAAGCTTGTGATTGTTTGGCTGCGTTTTTTCCTTGGTGTAGCTGACTTGACTGGCTAAAATGCGGGGGATGAGGTGGCGGAATGGGCAGTTGGGGCAAAGCCTCGGCTCGCTCAAAGGCTTCACCACTCCATAAAGTCTTTCATGTCATATTTCATCCGTAGGATTTTCTCGTCAACTTTTTTGGGAAGTTTGGCGTTTACGATGGCGTCTAAGATTTTTTCCAGCTCGTCGTCGTCTTTGGCTTCTATTTCCACGTATATTTCGCCTGAATATTTTGGCATGGGTTTATTCTCCTGAAAGGTTGGTGGAGAGGGCTTGGGTTATTTGGCTGCTTAGGAATTGGCTGCATATTATTGCGCCTCCTGGGAAAGCTGGAGGGTTATTTGGCGGGTTTCAGGTTTTTCTTCGGCGTAGCCTTTGTAAACGAGAAGTTTTTTGCTGCTTTCCTTGTCGTCTATGTCAAACCTTATCCGATAGCCTTTATATTTGACTGTGAAGCCCCATCCGCCGTTGCCTTCAACCTGCTGGAAATAGGCGTTTATAACTCGCTGCCTAAAATCCTGGTCCATCATTAGTGGCTTAAGCTCGTCTTCAACTCGGATTTTAATCTGCAAGTCCATGTTTAGACGCCTCCGTTTTTCGGGCGTATCTTTCTGACGCCTATGACGATGCCATTAGCCGTTAAAAGGCCCCAAACGCTATCGCTTCTCGCTGTAAGCTTTTCCGCTAACTCCGCCCACTCTTCCACTTCTAAAAGTCTTAAGGAAGGGGATTTCTCGTCCCCACGCACATCTATTTTATTTATTTCTAACTTCTGCATTTGCCTGACCCTCAAGCCTAAACTATGGCAAAACCACTTAATAAACCTCCGCTCTGCAGATTCTGAAAAAACACGCCAGAAAAAAGCCCATTTTGAAAAAATAACAAAAAAGGCTGGAGAATGAGTGTGTTCGGGATTTTTTGAGTCGTTATGAGTGGGGTGGGTTTTCTTGGTTGGAGAAGGCTGTTGGGTTGTGTAGGTTTTTTAAGTGGTTGCGGGTTGTTAAGGGTTTGAGTCTTTCGCCTCGTGAGTTTTTGGATTTGCATTTGCGGAAGCGGGGGGCGGAGAGTGTTGAGGAGCGCCGTTGGGCTTTGAAGTTGGCTTTGGAGTATAGTCGTGATAATCCTGATTTGCGGGATAAGTCTTTGCAGTATCGTTATGGCGCGTGGTTTTTGCCTGTTAAAATGTTCTGTGATTATCATGAGGCTCCTTTGACGAGTATTAACGGGTTTTTTCCGAAGCGGAATAGGCGTAAGTTTGAGGATAAGCCTTTCACTGTGGATTTTGTTAAGCGGGTTTTAAGCGTGTTGAATCAGCGGGACCGCAGCGTTTGTATGGTTCAGCTTCAAAGCGGGCAGAGTATTCGTCAAGTGTTGGTTGACGTGAATAGGCAGGCGAAGTATATTGTTGGCGAGATTAAGGCTGGAAAGGAGCGGATAAGATTGGATTTTAAGGAGCGGAAGGGCAACGGGTTTCCATACTTCACTTTTATCTCAAGAGATGCGATTCAGGAGCTGCGGAAATGGCTTCCCATACGGGAACAGTGGCTTAAAGAGCTGGGTAAAAAGGACTGCGAGTGGCTTTGGATAACCAAAACAGGCAAGCCTCTAACGCCTAAACAGTTCCACACCAATTTCCGTTTAACCCTGATAAGACATAAAATTTATGATGGACCCTTAAGCGTGCGCACCCATGGATTCCGCAAGTTTTTCGAGCAGGAAGCCAGCCCTCCTGAAAGAGGCATAAACAAGGCTTACGTCAGCTTCATGATGGGCCACAGTGCAGGCGACGGCTTCACCCACAGGCTTGACGTGGTGGGCGGAGTTTACGATAAAGGCCCATGGGTTTACGAGAAGGCTGTGGAAAAAGAATACGAGAAGCTTGAACCTTACATCAACATTTTCAGCGGAAAAGCTGTGGAGACAAGCCTGGGCATAAGCGAACAGGACCTGGAAGCCCTCAAACAGCTTTTAGAGTTAATGAAGCAGGGAAAAATAAAAGTGGAAGATTAAGGGCTCCATGAAACTGATACAACGCCATAAGCAGCGGTTGTAGTTTGACTTGCCTTCGTCTGCCCATCAACAATTATGCTTACTGTCAAGTAGCCTTGTTCTGTTTGCTTTTGGATAACAGCGACAATAATTGTGCCTTTTACCGTAAAGCTTTGACTGCCTGAACCGTCAACTGTTGTAGTCTCCCCATCAGCTCCTATGCTTCCACTCCAGCTTGTGTTAGACGATATTTGAATTGTTGCGTTGACTGTTGCTGGGCCTCGCGGCCAAATCAACCATACAAAAATTCCAATTAGCACCAGGAATATTATTAATCCTGCAATTGCTTGTCCAGGCTTAACCTCTTTTTTCTCTGAAGGTTTTCCTTTTTCCTCAACCTTATATGTCAGGAAGATTCCATCCCTCCTTTCTCTTTTTTCTAATTGAAGCTTGAATATCAGAGTCTTGCAAAATAAAATCTATATACTCACAGGAATCCTTCCCACATAAAGCGCACCATATTCCCTTGGGCCTAATGTAAACGTCTGCGGTTCTGCGGTTTTGCAGGTCAAAAACTTTCACGCCCTTTTCATCATGGTTAATTATTATAAAACGCTCTTCCAAAGGATAGTAGCCGTGGCTTTTAAGAAACTCCCTAACAGCAGCGGTGGCAACGTCCGTTATATGTAAAAACCCCATCTTTTTAGCCTGCTCACTTTCAAGAAACTCTTCAATAGCCTTAAGCAACCCTTTAGGCAGCCGAACCGTTGCATGTTTAGAAGCTGTTTCTTCAGGGTATTTTTTTGACATTTCTGTTTCAAATATGAAACATGATGGTTAATAAGCGTTCCTTCAAAATTTGTAACATCATTATCACAAATTTTAAATATGCAAGGGTGAAAACGTAAAGCCTGGTGTGATGATGTTGTCACAAGCTGAAGAAGAGGATAAATGGGCGACAGTCCGCATTCCCGTGGAACTGCTTGAAGCTTTAGATAGGCTTGTTAAAGAGGAAAAAGACGAGTTCGGCATGCCTAAATACCGCAGCAAAAGCGAGGCAGTTGCCGAAGCAGTAAAACAGTTTCTGAAAAAGCATAAGGGGGCTTCTAATGTCAAAAAATGAGGTTGCCAGCTTAATCCATGAGCTTGCCGTCGAGTTTCGCCGGCTAATGAAAAAGGCAAGGAAGGATAGAAAACATGGCTGAAAACGGTAATCCTAAACCCAGCAGCCTTGTTATGCTGCCTTACCGAGAAATCCAATGTGATGACACTTTAAGAGAGTTCACGCAGGTTTTAAGGTTTGACCTTGTGGATGTGAAAGGCGAACCTTTAAGGGTGCAGCTTCTCCTGGACAGACGCCACAAACTTAACAGGGGCTTAAGCAAGCCTGTCGCCTATTTCCGCATGAGCAGCACTGAACAACTGGTTAAGCTGGCTAACACGGCTTTAGCCTGCGCCGTAGCCCTCGCCTTCAATGAAGTTAACCTTTTGGAGCCTACGGATGATCAGGTGCGCAACGCTCTGCGAAGCCATTGGCAGATGGCTCAGGTTGACTTGCTTTACGCTGTCAAAACCATTCTGCGCGATGTGAAACTTCACCGGATGGCTTTGGAAAGGATTGCAGATGTGCATGTGTAGCCTCTGCGGTTACATAACCCACAACGAGGCTGAATACATGCTGACTTACGGCAACCATGACGCGATGAAACTTAACGTTTGCAAATGGTGTCTCCAAGACTTGTCGCTTTTAGGCTTCAAAATAAATCAGACGGTGCGTTTAGAACCTTCCAAACCAGCGTTGCGGGTTCCATTAAGCCATGTTGTTTTAGGGCCTGTTTACACCTTTTGGAGGCTGCTAAATGGTAGTTGAAGAGTTAAAACGTTCTTTTGGTGTCAGGCATGTCAAGGATTATGGCGCCTGCATTGTAATTCCGAAAGGGAAGTTTAACATTGAATGGGCCACTTCTGCTGGTTCCGTTGGGCGCATCAAAAAACTGTTTTCAAGTTTACAAGCCAAAACTTTGTCAGGTTTGGGTGGCTGATAAATGAGTAGGAAAATTTTGGTTTTGCTGGTGTTTCCGCCTTTAGCCCTGTTTTTCCTGTTAGGCTGGATTATGACTGTTACTGCTGAAAGGAAAGAGGCTGCTAAGCATGGTTGATTTTCTTTTCGCTGTGCCTTCAGGCGAGCCTATAACCATTGAGCCTTTCCATTATGCGATTATAGGCCAGACACAGTTTTCGGGAAAGACAACTTTGATTAAGCGTTTGGCAGATTGGGCTGCTGGTGAAGGCTTCTCCATATTGGTTTTCGACACGAAAGAGACGGAGGCTGATTATGAAGGCTTCGGTAAAAATGTTCCCGTCGTGCTTCGTGAAACCACAGACAGCTTTGTTCTCATAGGCTTGTTGGAAAGCATGTTTAAGCGGAAACTCACGCCATACTATGCCACTTTAAGCCGTTTAACCGAATCAGCTAAAGGCTTTGACGACATTATAACCCGTGCTAAACAGCTTGAAGCTTCCACGCGGAGCAGTTGGCTGCGAGACGCTTGCCGAGTGCTTTACGACCTGCTTGAAAGGCTGAAGGCTGAAACAAGCAAAGTGGAAACCGTTCAACAGTTGAAGCTTTATCCTGGAATAAACCGCATGTGCATAAACGATTTCAGCCTGGAAGCCCAGCAGCTTATCGTAAAAAACGCTTTTGAAGACGCTCTGCGCATTTACAAACGCAACCTTATCCTCGTCATAGACGAGGCTTTCAAGTTTCTGCCTCAAGGCTACAGCAGTGCAGCCACAAGAGCCGTTATGAACGTTATAACTCAAGGCGCCAAAACCGGGCTTTATGTTTGGATAGCCACCCAGTTTTTAGCAGTAACGGACAAGGATCCGTTGAAAGCCTGCGCCGTTAAGTTTCTCGGAACCCAAGACCACATAACAGAGGTTAAGCACACGCTTGACTTGATTCCCGAAGCTCGCGGCAAGTTTACAGCCGACGACATTATGAAGCTTAAGCTGGGCCACTGGATTCTGGTGCGTAAACGTCCCCCCTTCGTAGGCGTTGTTTACTCTTTGCCTGTGGGCGTGCCTGAAAACGTGGGCCGTCAAGTAGCCCAGGGCAAGCTTACGCCTGAACATGTTCGGGACAGTTTTCTTAAACCTAAACTCAAAGTTTTGGAGGTGAATGATGATTTGGTTTGGAAAGAACGATTTGAAGAGTTGGAAAAGAAGCATAAGCAATTGTTAGAGCAGTTTGAATATGTCAAAAGTGAAAATGCAAAGCTTAAGGCAGAGCTGGAAGACAAAACCAAGACAAACTCTTATCTTGCAGAGCAAATTGCCAAGTTTGAAACTTTTCGACAAGCTTTATTTGACTTGCTGCCGAAGCCTGAAGCTGCCACGACTTCCGCTGTTCCTTCAGACGTAACCGTGCAATACACTATTCCAACTTTAACGGTGCAAGTTGTTCGAAAACCGCTTGTCTTAAACACGGATAACGCTCAGGGCAGATTGGCTTTGCTTTACAGTGAAGGCTTTTTTGACAGGGAGGAGCGAACCGTAAGCAGCGTGCAAGACGAAATGATTAGGCGAGGCTGGCCCAGAGATCCGCGTTTAAGCAGTTTCCTGGATGAAATGTGCAGTTGGGGTTATCTGCGGAAACGTCGAACAGACCGTTGGCTGTATAAAGCTGCCATAAAATCTGTTGAAGCCAAAGAAAAAGGCTTGCTGAAGGTGAAATGTCAAGGAAAGATATGGAAAAATCGGCAGGAGGGAACTGCTAGTGAAGTTGCTAGCATGGTTAAAGAGGCTTTTTAAACGTAGAAAGCCAGAAGCAGTTTCATGGACTAAGCCCTACGCTAAAAGCTCAACCGTAGAATCAAAAGTTTACACATACCCAGTCAAACCAACCTTAACAGAAGGAAAACCTGTGCACGTCAGAATTGAACCGACACCGACAACTCCTATAACCCATCCAGCCAGATACCGCAAATTCTTCAAGAAGCGTCAGCCTACAACAGCCCGTAAGCTTTGGAAGCCAAACGCTAAACTGGAAGAGGATTAAGGAAGTGTTTTTTTGGCTGAAGCTGAAAGCGTGCAGGCGCCTAAAAATTTGATTTGCAATTTTAGGGCGCCCACGCTTGATGATTATCTTGAATGGCGAGACTATGTTAAAGTGGTTAAGGACCAGGGTTTAGATGTTTGCCGTGTAACTTTAAGCCTCACTCGCGCCTTTAAGGAAGGCTTAAAAAATGGGCTTAAAAGTGTGCAAATTCAAGGCAGCCAGCAAGTCATAAACATCAGTATGGAAAACCATTTTGTTTATCAGGTGACGAAGCCTCGTCGTGAGCCTTATGATTTAAGTTGTGTAAAACCCGAGTTCCGCAAAACATTTAGTAGTCTTCTCTATGAGGCGTATCTGCTTAACAAAGCCAGAGAGCTGAACCGTCCTTTTTGCTTCCGAGACTTCCTGGAGCTTAAACCAGACGCCTTTCGCCGAATAGTCCGCAGGCTAAAACGTAAAGGCAAAATCCTCACTTTTCCACAACGCACCTGCCCCCAATTTTATTTCTTAACAGAAACTTTGGAGGTAAACCAGCAAAATGCAGGACAAACACAGTAAAACTTTTGTTTACGAGGCTTGTCTGGATGGTTTTATGTTTAATTGGTGTAGGTGTTTTATGTTTTGGTTTTGTAGTGTTTGTTTGGGGTTGTGTTATGCTATTTGTGGGGTGTTTTTGTGAGGTTGTGGGTTTTAAGTAGTTTTTCAGAAGTTAAAATTAAGGCAAAATCAGGCATGGCCTCAATAAACTGCTCAGCCTTCTTTGCTATTTTAGAACGTAACTTCCGATCATAAACTTCATCGGGTTTAAACTCACCAGCCAGATACTTCCTCTCTGTCTCTGACAAAAATTTTACGTTCATGTGACCGTGCTCCATTCACGAAGGTTAATAGTTTTGCGGATTTAAATTTTATTCAAACAAAAAGGAGGAACAAATTGCCCATAAAACGCAAAATCTGCAAAATCGGCACAGGGCTGGCTATTTTCTTACCTAAAAGCTGGGTTGAACTTTTGCGGGAAAGGTATGGCGATGTCGAGGCTGTAGCCATCGAAGTCGGGGACGAGATTCTAAAAATTGCCCCTATAGTCAAAAGGGAGAAGGAGGCTCTTCATGAGCGAAACTGAGAAAATAACTAATGTCATTCAGCGCGTGGCCCAGTTAAGGCTATCGAAGATCTACATGCCAAGATAGAGCGGAACATTGAAAACGTGAAAAAGGCTTCAACGCAAGCCCAGTCTCTTTTCGGGTGAGTTGAGCCGTTGGCTTTTTGATTTGGAGGCTGGGCGTGTTGAAGCTGGTTTTCGTTATTTTAGGCCTAATTTTTACAGGCATGTTAAGCGGACTTTGATGGGTTTAGGCTTGATTACTGTGCAGCAACGTTATGTTGGCGGGGATTCCTTCAGTTTTGAGCCTAAAAGGGGCCGTAGGGTTCGCGATGTTGTGGATGTTTATGTTCCAGTTTTGCAGCCTATTCCTAAACGTCCGCCTGACGGCGTTAACTTGCCGAGGCTTAGAAAAGTTTCCATGGTATCAAAATGGTATCTTAAATATTTCTGCTTTTCTGCGTTGTCCAAATCTTTTGGACGGAAATTCGCGTTTTTCCAAAACTTTGTTACACCTAATTTTTATTCTGCTTGCGAAAAGTTTTCGAGAGTTTGCTCATATAAGCGAAAGTGGAGTGGCTTCCACTTGGCGTATTGCCCGCTTTTTGGAATCGCAAATCTTTTATGTTAAATCTTACGAGTCATATATCGTAGCGACTCTCTCCAGGAGCAGCAGCCATCATCAAACGCTCCTGGGGGGAGTCGCGGTTGCTGCTTCTGGGGGGAGCCTACTAAAAATAAGTGCAGGTTCCAGTCTGTGCCGTGGGAAGAAACTGAAGCTTATATTCGTAGTGGACATCGTGAGCCTGGCGAGACATGTAGGACTATCGAGTTAAGCAGGGACTTGGGTATTAAGGCGATTTATTGCAGGTATGGCGAGAAATGGGCGATTCAAAGTTATCTTTTCAGCAAGGATAAGGGTTGGACGCTTGATAAGGCGAAGGAATGGTTTGAGCAGCATAAGGCTGAAGCTGTCCAGGATGGCGTTGTGTTTTTTGATTTGAAGGTTTTAGCGGATTCCGCTGACCCTGATAAGCGTATTTTTCCGTGGAGTATGCCAGCCCGTTTTTACATGAAGCCTGGACGCATGCTTATTTATGGCACGGCTCTTGTGGCTGGGACAACTCGTAAGGGCGACGAGTTTAGCCATGAGGAGCTTCGCCGTGCAGCCCGCAGCCTTATTGGTGGGCCGATTGAAGTTTTTAGGCACAGTTGGGAGACTGGCGAAAACTATTGGCTTCCATGGCCTGACAACGTGATTTTAGACGCTGAAGAAGTGGATGGCCGTATTGAATATATTGCGGGTATAAGCGACCCGCAGGTGCAGGAGCTTATCCGTAAAGGCGAGCTTAACCAGGTTAGTGTTAACGCTATTTGCCGTTATGTTCCAAAGGATAATCCGGGCAAATGTAACGGCGTGATTTTCAGCGGTTTCTGTCTTGTGCCTAAAGACATTGTGGCTGCCAGTCCTGGAACCTGCGTGAAAGTTTGGAATTGTTTGGGCTGTTCTGCCCATCGGCTGGAAGGTGTTGGCGAAGCCAAGCTTCCAGAAGCCGAAGTGAAAACCATGTTGGAAAATAAGAAAACGGAAGAAAATACTTTAGCGAATGCAAATGCGAATGCACAGACGAATGCACAAGCGAATATGCAGCCGTCCTCAACGTCGGAGCCTTGTCAACATGCTGTCTTGTTGACGGAGCAGTTTAAGCAGGAACTGTTTGAGGAGATGCGGAAAATTGCTAAAGCCGTTTTTGAACAGGAGTCTGAAAGGGAAAAGCTGCATCAAGCTCAACAGGAAAGGGCTAAAAAGTATGGTATAAGCCCGAAGCCTGACGGCCATTTAACCAAGCCTAAAGAATACGAAAACATTCCTGAAGACGAGTTTGCAGATCCTGTTAACTACAAGTATCCCATAGACAACGAGGAACATGTTCGTGGCGCTTTAACCTATTTCAATCAGCCTCAAAAACGTGAGGCTGGAGGCTACACCACTGAAGAAGCTGCTAAAATCCTTGAGAAAATTATTCGTAAAGCGTTAAGTCTCGGCATTACGGTTTCATGGCAGCCTGAAGATCCAGCGTATAGGGCGTTGCCTGAAGAGGTTAAAGAGAAGCTGGAAGGCTACCAGCAGAAGTCTGAAACAGCTAAAAAGTCTGAAGCTTTGCCTGTTGCTGCGGTTAAGCCTGTTGAGCCTGTTAAGCCTGCTGTGTTTTTAACCGAGGAAGAGATTGTCGCTGTCTTGTCGGATAAACGGCGGTTTACGCCTGCATTGCAGCTTCGCGGACTGCTTGATTTGTTGGCTGCTAAGAAGCGGGGGAGTGAAAAGGCATGACGAGGCGTATTGAAGTTTTGTTGGGGGACGTGGAGAGGCTTAAGGCGCAGTTGCTTGCTTCGGGCATTTTAAGCGATGAGTCAAGGGTTGAAACGCAGCTTGTTAAGGCTGTGGATGAGTTAGCCTTCATTGTTCGTGGACAGTTTGACGAAATTGACAAGTTGAAGGCGAGGCTTCGCCAGTTGGAAGGTAAACAGAAGAGGACTGCGAGGCGATAGGTGTGCCTAAAATTCCATACACGGATGGCGAGGAAACCGTAGGCGATAATTATCCCTCCAGCCCGAAGAAGATTATAACAATCGACTGTGAAAAAGCCATTATTTTAATTAAAAATACGCATGCCAATAATGCTTTGCTTTACAAGATTGTTGGCTATTTAGACGTGGATGACTTGACCAACAGTGCAAAGGAGCTTGTAAGTGAAACAAGTTTGTCTGCTGGCGCAGTGGCTACTTACGTTGTTTCAGACCCGTATGAGGCTGTTGCGTTGTTTTGGAAGAATGCTACGGCAGGCTCTGCTGCAAAGGTTAAGGCTTGGGTTAACACTCGCCCGCGCAGGTGAAAAGGGAAAGTATGCTGACGCTTCAATGCGGTTACGGTCATAGTTTTATCAAGGCGGATTGGGGGCGACCCCTGCCAAGTGGGGAAGTAAACTTTTCACGGTGATGGTATGTCGGTTGGCGAGTTGCTGCCGAAAATTTTTGAGGGTCCTGTTGGGAAAGAAGCGGTGGTTCTTGACTTCATAAGCAACGGCGCTATCCCATTATGGGCGCCTGTTGTTTTAGTGTCTCCTGGAACAGGCGAGGATTTAGCGAGGGTTGCAACTACAACGTCTGCCGGCAACACGGCTGTTATCGGCGTGGCTGTTGGCCCTGTCAAGGCAAGCGGTAACTGTGCTGACGGTGCAGGTGAAAAAGTGCTTGTTTGTGTTTGGGGTCGCTGCAAGGTTAAGGTTGCTGGCGCCGTTTCTGTTGGCGCTTTGCTTGGCACTTCCACTTCTGCGGGTAAGGCTACAACCACTTCTACTGCTGGAGCCATTTTAGGTAAGGCTTTGGCTGCTGCAGGCGCTGACGGCGACATTATTCCAGTGTTTGTAGAGTTGGGTTAGGGGTGTCAGTTATGGACGGTGTTTTTGACAAGTCAATGTTGTATAATCCTGAAACGTTTAATGCTCTTCAGAAGCTGCATGAAAGTTTCGGCGACAAGTATTTTGACGCTTGGGATTTCGGTGTTAGAGTCAGCCCTATTTTAGGGCAGCCTGTGAATAGGAATCCGCAGTATTTGGGCCGTTTCAAATACAGTGTTATTGATTGTCCAGAGAAGCTGTGGATGGTGCGTTTAAGCGAGATTGTCAATGTTTCGCCTAATCTTGTGCAGCAGAAGGTTTTGGCTGACGTTTTGCATGGTGCAGAGCATAACAAGGCTTGGAAGGACTGGGTTAAAATCTACGAGATGGATGAGCCTAAAGACAGTGTGCCAACGATAAGCGAGGATGACTTCATTATTGTTGAGGGTGCTGCTGGAGCTAAAGCCCGCGAGGCGGGTGGAAAATTCGGCTCTGTGGCGCTTGATGTAAGCGAGGACAGAGGCTTGCATAAGGTTGTGCTTGGCATCAAAAAGACGTGGATTCAAGACAGCAAATGGAACGCTATTCAGGAAGCTGTCACTGTTGCTGGTGCAGCCATGTATAAGCATGTGGCGTCTGACGTTTGCAGTAAACTTGGCTCTGCTGCTGGCGGAACAGAGTCTTTTGACACGGACCTTTACAAGACTATGGTTAAGGCTATTAGCACTTTGAAGTCTAACGGTTTCACTCCTGACGCTATACTGATTAACCCTGCCCAAGAAGCAGCTTTGATGGCTATGGACAAGTTTATAAGCGTTGAAATGCTTGGGCGTGTCGGCAAACTTGCAGAAAAAGGCGAAATAGGCTATTTCTACGGTAACATTCCAGTTTACAGCACAAGCGTGATGGGTTCAAACCCGATTGTTTACAACACGCAGAAAGGCGTTGTCCTTGGGCTGCGTCAAGACTTGCAGATTGAAGATTACGATGACCCGATTGAAGGCTTGGAAGGTGCAGTGTTAACTATGCGGTTTGACCTTGCAACAGCGTTTTCGGCAGCGATAAGAAAAGTGGCGACGTCTTAAACTTGAAAACTTTAAGCTTTCATTGACCAAGTTTCCCCCCTTTTTTAGTTTTTGTTTGAAATGTTTAAGGGTGATGGGATGGAAAGGTTCACGGAAAAATTACGTTTAATAAAGGTTATTCTTGAAAGTTTGGAGAGGGAACCGCAGCGGAGGGAAAAGCTGCTTAAGAATGTTTTAGCAAAGTGTGGCAGCACAGCCAAGTTTAGCAGCGTTTTCAGTTGGCTTGTGAAGCAGGGCTACATTGCAAAGACAAGTGGGAAGCATACAGCCCCTTTCGCTTTAACCGCTAAGGGCAGGAAACGTTTGATGGCTGTTCGTGAAGAGGAAGGTTTGCCATGAGCTTCCTAAAAAAGGTTACAAACCGCCTTTTAGGCAGGGATGTCTATGCAAAGGCTGTTAAGCCTGCTAAGCAGCAGGTCGGCGAGACTCCTAAAATTACTTTTGAGCAGCAGATTGAAGCTTATTTGAAGGATGCTAATGTTCGAGCTTCTGTTGAGGTTTTGGCGATGCAGGCTGTGGGCATGGGCTTTTACACTACATGTGCTTCTGACTATGATAGGGCGAATGAGGCGAAAGAGATTGTTGACAGGTTTAATGAGGAAAACGAGGTTGACGATTTGCTTCAGGTTACGGCGCGGGAGCTTGTGGCTACTGGTAACAGTGTTTGGCAGCTTTTTGAGCCTGACAAGGTTGAAAAAGTGGTGCGTGTGCCTATTGTCAGTTTTGAACGGATTATCACTAACGAGTTTTTAGGGTTTGAGGAGACGCCTTGGACTCGAGAGAATAAGCTGCAGTTAGGGTTTAAACAGACAAACAGTTATGGCGGTAAACTTATTCCGCCTGAAAGGCTGCTTCATTTCCGCTGGAATCCCATTGACGGTTCAGGCTGGGGTGTTGGAATCTGTCAAGCGCTGCTTTGCGAGTATAGTTGGCAAGAATATGATCCTAACACGAATCAGATTGTTACGCGGACGAAGCCAAGCCTTTACAGTATAAAGGCGAAGCTGGACACGGACCTTATTGAAATTTTCGAGAAGCATGCTGGCCCCATTGAGGCTTGGGTTGCGGAAAGCGTTAAAGCTGCTGAAAAATTAGAGGCTGAATTGAAGAAAACTCCAAAGTATGGTGGAAGGCTTGTTACTTCTGGAAAAGTGGAGATTAAAACTCCGCCTTTAGAAGCCAGAAGCCGTTTTGAAAGTTACGTTGAATATTTGTGGAATCAGATTTGCCTTGCAGGACTGACGCCTCTTCCAAAGCTTTTCACTACTCCTGGCTTTACGGAGGCAAGTGCTAGGGCTGCGCTTGACGTGGCTGACAGGCTTGTTCTTCCAGTTCAGAGGCTTATTAAAAGGCAGTTGGAGAAGCTTTGGCGTAGAGTGATTGTGGCTGTGGACCCGAGTATTGACCCGTATAAGGCTGCTGTTAGGCTTAATTGGGGTGCGCCTGAAGTTCCAGAGTTGAAGATTGACCATATTATAAGCATTGCAAACATAAGTGCGCAGTCGGGTGTGCAGTATATTCGCCCTGAAGAGGTTCGTAAAAACTTGGCTAAATTCGGTGTGGAGTTGTGGGAGCCTGAGCAGAAAGAGGCTGCTGCGGTTCCTGGACAGTTAACTGAAACTGTGGGAAAGAAGGAAGAGGTTTGGCTAATCAAGAAGCTGAAAGAGTAGTTGAAGCTTTCCTTGTTGTTAAAACTCTGGAGAAGGTTTTTGTTTATGTTGCTGTCGGCGATGAGAAAACCTGTCCTGAATGTGCAGGCTTCGACGGGCAGTTTTTCTCGGAAGATGAGGCTGAAGCTGTTTTTCCATTTCTCGAGAAGGACACTAATGTTTGGTTTCCAAATGTGCATCCGAACTGTCGCTGTAGGCTTGTTATGCAATATGAAAAATCTGAAAAATATGAAATGGTTCCGCCTAAAGCCTCCCACAGCATTGTTTTCCATGCTTCCTTTCTTCTCCTTTCTCCCCGTGAAACAGGTGCTGTTGGAGGCGGGCAAGGAATTAAAATGGAAAGGAGGTGAAAAGGCGAAATGAACATGGTTAATATTGCCTTGGGAGTTTCTGCAGCCATAATCTACGCTTTTCTGGGCTATTCAGCGCAGGACAAGCCTTTCAACTGGCGGAAGTTTCTGCGAACAGCTGCCATCGCAGCATTTTCCGCTTTAGGCTTAGACCTTGGCGGGTTAACCATTGACGTTTACACCGCTATGGTTGGGCCGACAGCTATAACGGTTTGGCTGCAGAAACTCATTGACTCGGCGAGGCAAGGCTCGGAATCCTTGAAGGGGTAAGCTGGGCTGACTGGTATTTTCCGAAAGAAAAATAACTTTTAAAATTTGTTTTTTATTTTTTGTTGTTTTAAATTTTAAGGTTTAAAATGTATTTTTTTCCATGAAAATTGTTTTTATTTGCCTTTTTTCCAAGAATAGAGCGTGGAAAAAGCCAGGTTGAATTGAGGAATGAGTGAAAATAAAAATGTCGGCGTAGCCGTGAGCATTAAAAGACGTGTTGAGGTTTGGCGTAAAGGCAAACTGGTCGCTGTGGATGAATCGCCAAGCAATCTTGAAGACTATGTTGTTAACGCTGGTTTAGACGGCATCTGCGGATGTGTTTTCGACGGGACGGGGAATAGGCCTGCAGCTTTCCGTTACATAGCCATAGGCACTAATGGCGATCCGCCTTCAGCCGGCCAAACAGCCTTGGGCCAAGAGGTTATGCGTATTCAGGGAACTTACACGAAAAGCGCTGACACGGGCGTATGCGTTATAGAAGGCACTTTCACTATTGATGGCAGTTATGGGCTTATGGAGTGCGGTTTATTCAACGCGTCTTCCGGCGGAACTATGCTTTGCAGGGATGTTTACTCTGTTAAGAACGTGATTGCAGGCGATTTTGTCAAGATCACTTACACGGCTACGTTCAGCAGGGTAGCGTAGGATAGCAAATGTTTGATGGAATCCGTGAGTATCTGCATGTTCGAGCCTTGGGCCTAAAGCCCTGTAGAATAGTGGAAACTTTAAAGCGGAACGAGCCTTTTGAAGTTTCAAATTTTGTTAGGCAAGTTTTTCCAACGGTGGATGACGCTTTCAACTGGGTTGTCGCGCATTTGCAGTATGTTCGTGAAGACAGGGATTACTGGCAGACGCCTTTTGAGACGCTTATGCGTTTGGCTGGAGACTGCGAGGATGGCGCCATCCTTTTAGCTGCCTTGTTTAGGCAAATAGTGCCAGATCCTTGGAAAGTTTTTGTTTACGTTTTTGAACGGCCAGCCCACGCCGTAGTTGTTTATGACGGGCGGGTTTTCGACTGGACTAATCCAAGCCTTAAGGAGATTCCTGGAGACTGGCGTTTCTGGTATTGTTTCAACCATCACAGAGCCTACACGACTAAGGAAAACTTGGCGAAATGGAGGAAAAGCTAAATGCAGAAGGTTAAAAGAAGCCTTAAGAAAGTTTGGCTTGTCTTGGCTGCTGTTGTAGGCATAATTCTTGCAGCTTTGTTTGGGTTGAATGGGCCTACGGTTAATCCGCCCACTCCGGCTACTGCAGGCTTAAACAGTTTCCAAGTTGTCTTGCAAGGCATAGCCTCCTACAATACCACGTTTTTCTATTTAACCGAAGCTGGACGTTATCCGCTGTGCGTCTTTATTCCTGGAAACCCCACGTATAAAACGGATTATTACAATTTTACCGGCGAGCTGGCTGAAAGAGGCTATATTGTCGCCATTCCAGAACTGCACGATTACAACGGCAACGTAACTATTGAGGCTGACGCTGTAAGCACTATTATAAATTATGCTTTAAGCGACACGTTTCCCTTGAAAAACAGTTTGCGGGCGCGTAAGATTGCTGTTATGGGCCACAGCCATGCAGGCGACGGAATTGTTAAAGCTGCAAGGCAGGATGGACGTATTTTAACCGTTGTAAGCTATGCGCCTGTTTCAAGCGGGACAAGCGACACTGCTCAAATGTGGCAAACATTTCTCGTCATGGTTGGCCAAAACGACACTGTTTGTCCGCCAAGCAACGGTTTAGCCCATTATAACGCTGCAACTCGCGAGAAGGAATACATTAACATTAAAGGCGCCACGCATGAGTTGGGCATGTGGAAGCCTGGAGGAGGCGCTCCAAACGCAACCATTCAAGCCGTGGTTTTGCGTTATACAACTGCTTGGCTGAAATGGTTTTTCTTTGGAGATCCTGAAGGGCCTTTAGAGTTTTTCAACAACCAAAACGATGGGGACAATATTGGTAATGACCCGCTGGTTTACCAGTGGCAAAGCAGCTACATGCTGATAAGCAATTATGAGCTTGGAACACCTAACAGCGGAACAATGGGGCCAGGCTGGAACAATCCTTATCATGGGAAGCCTGGCTATCCAAATTCAAGGGCTGAAATTACTACTGGAAAGCCATACGTTTTCAACGGGCAGAAGGCTGCCAACGTAACGTTTGAATGGGATTGGGCTGGCGCCTCTTATAGTGGATGGCCTAACCCAGCTACGGTTTACATTGGCACCATGTTCAAGTTTGCTTGGCTTCCAGGCGACTATGTTGGAAGCATGCTTTACACGGGCACAGGCAGCTTCGGCATTACTAATCATGGAAATTGGTGGGGCATTGGAGGAGCAGGCATCAGTGAGGTTAACTTGACAGCTTTAGGCTTGGAGCCTCATGCGGGAGAATGGATTCCCATCGAGGTTTGCTGGATAAACGAGATTGACAAGGTTCAGTTATGGTGGAAAAACGTTAAAGTCGGCGAAGCCACTTGGACAGGCAGCAGTGTCAGCGCGTTTTATATGGGTTACAGCCATTACACGGAGCAGCATCAATACTGGTATAGCCAGTATTGGGACCGCACGGTTGTCGCCACCACTTTCATCAACTACACCTATGCCGAATACTATGACCAGCTTTCAGCCGGTTGGAACACTGTTGCTGCGTGGAACGTGGATGTAGGCCACACTTTAAGCCAAGTGGCTGCAAGCCTCAATTACGACCTTGTAAGCTGGACAACCGTTGTTTTGCAGTTTCCAAACGGCACCCGTTACCCATACATTAAAACTTACACTGTCCACGCTAATGTTACGGTTACAAGCACAGGCTGCACCTTCTACATTTACGTTACGGCGCCTGGCAAATGGACCCATTATTACCCGTAGGATGGTGAAGCCTTGTCGCAGGTTCCCTTTGTCGTGTATGGACGCATCAAAAAGGACGGGGTTCTCCAAGCAGGCGCCAACGTTACAGTTAGAAACGCCAGCAAAAACCAGCAGTGCACGGTTCAAACAAACAATGTGGGCGAGTATGCTGTTGACCTTGGCGACACAACAAAGTTTAGCAGCGGATACAGCAACAACGACACAATACAAGTTTCGGCTTTAGGCTGCACTCGCCAGTTCACGGTTGACACAAGCAAGTGGGGCGAAGAAGTCAACATAACCCTTTACGAAATAAATTTGAGCTTCACGGTTAACGTTGCAGCTTCCAAAGCGGTTTCCGTAACTTACAATTTGAGCTTCAGTTTCGGCGTGAGAATAGCCACAGCTTTAGCTACTCAAACACAATATAATGTTAGGCCCTCTGTGGATGTGCGTCTTGAAACAGCCTTCCAAACGGAGATTATTGAGGTTGTTACGGAGCGGATTCCAGGAGTTGACCCTGACGATGTGCGTGATGTGCTTAACCTCAGCGCCAGCGACATTCCAGACGATAAGGTTTACAAGATGATTAAGCGGGCTGCTGTAACGGTAGCCCTTGAGCTTGGCAAAGAAGTGGATTATGAGCAGTGCAGCGACCCTGAAAAAGAGGCCATAACGATTTTGGCTGCTATTTATGCGATTTGCTATTTGACGGGTGGTTCGGCGGTTGGCTTAAACTTCAGCCTCGGCGACAAGTCTGTATCGGTTTTGAAGGATGCTCCGCCCTTGAATGTTTTGCAAGCCGAGTTTGAAAGGCTGATAACACGCTTGAAGGAGCAGCAGAAGGAAGAGCCTTACGTGGGGTTAGCGTAAAATGCCCAAAATTCCAACCGCCTATTTTCAGCTTGTCATGGACCATGCGCCTTACTTGTATGTTATTCCACCTGACACGCCTGACTATGCCAGCGGGAGAGCCGTCAGCGCAGCAGCCTTCGCCATAAACTTTCTTTTAGACGCGTATAAGCTGGAGAGCAATAGCACGGTTAAAATGCAGATTTACGCTAAACTCCTAAGCCTTGCAGACTTCATCCTTAACCAGCAATGCACTAACCCTGACAAGCTTGCTTATGGCGGTTTCAGGGCTAACGAAAACAGCACCCAATATTATAGCATAGACGCATGTCGCTGCATTCCAGCCCTACTGAAAATTTTCGATTTAACAGACCGCACAAGGGAACAGTATTTTAACGCTGCCAAACTGGCCGGCTATACTTTCCTCAAAAACATGCAGGATGAGGATTACGGCGGATTCCACAGGGCGGTTGACTTAAACGACAGTGTTGACGTGCAGATGGATGTTGAATGCCTTTATGGGCTTATAGGCTTGAAAATGCTGGCTCAAATTTACGACAGCATCAACATTCAAGTTTACCGTGAAATAATGAGCAAGGCTGCAGAGTTTCTCAAGCAGGGTTTTGAAGGTTTATGGCTCTGGTTTGACCCTTCAGACGGCAAGTGGCATAGAGTCGGCTTAAATGAGGAGCATGTTTATGCTGACGTTTACGCTTACGCCCTGTTAGGCTTGATGGATTATGAGGGTTGGAGTCTTCCATGCAGAAAAGTTTACACTTTCTTGAACACGGTTAAGCCTAACAGCACTTATCCAGCTTACAATCCGGCTGTTTGTTGGGCTGGCATCATTGACATTGTTTCGCATTTTCCAGCTTCAAGCTATTATGATTCGGTTACGGCAGGCGTTTTGTGGCCTGTCCGCAGAATCCATGATTTGCCAAGCTACCGTTTCAGCAAGCTTGTTTTGGAAAAATATGAAGGCGAGTTTATGTTTTGGGGCATAGAGCAAGACGATTTCTCGCCTGTTGAAAACAAGTGGAGCATTATAACGGTTAGCTGGCTTGGAAGCTTCTTGGCTAATTATGCAGAGGCTCCAACGACAAGGTTTATGCAGTTCACCAAGGCCCACGGCGAGCCAATAGCCTATTACATGGCCAGAAAAGTTGGCGAGTCTCTTGAGTATATGGATCCCATTGACGTTGAAGCCGTTGTAACTTTGGCAAGGGCGGATGAGGTTATTGTTGAGCCTGGCTATTTGCCTTCAGACTACATTACGGTTTACACTTATGCAGCTCTACGCCCGAGGGACAAAATCCGCTATGGCGGAAAGGAATACGAGGTTTTGAACGTGCAGCTTTACAGTTGGCGGGGAGACCCAGCCTATTATAAGGCTTCTTGTAGGAGGCTTGTTGGCGCATGAGCGAGATTGAAAATCCTGTTGAAACCGTGATTAGGCTGCTGACAGATAAAATGCGTGTGGTTAAGGATGACGGCAGCCTTGCCAAAGTCAGCGTGAGCCGTGAATGGCTTAGCCAAGAAGCACTTCAAAACGTGGATGGACATGTAACTGTTGGGCTTCTCGAGGCTGTTGACAACAAGCTGGAGTTAACTGGAAGACTCCGCAGAAGGCTTGTCAATATACGCGCCAATGTTTGGAGTCTCAACGCTCAAATGCGGTTCAAAATTGTGGAAGAGGTTCTCCGTGTTGTTAGGCAAAACCGTTTTGCGCCAGCCGACAAGCTTTACGATTTTCTAAATGTTCAGGAAGGCGACAACACTCATAAGGCTTATTATGCAACAAGCCTTTCCGACCTGCCTCCCGGAGACTCAAGCTGGCATGAGTTTTTAAGTGAAGGCATCCGTAGAAGCGATGACACTCGGTTCAGCGTTAGTGCTTACGCCAAGTATGCCATGATGCTTTTCCGTTTTAAAATCGATTTTAAGGAAAGCCTTGTCAAAAAAATTGTTTTAGCGTTTGAGGGTTACGGCTTATGCAGTTATGGAAACGGCTTCAGCATCAGGGTTTGGAATCACGTGCAAAATGCTTGGCAGCAGCTTCAAACTTCCGAATCAAGCTCTGAAACCACTTTGACGATAACTTTAACCTCAAACATTAAGGATTACATTGACGATAACGGGTATGTTTGGCTTATAGCTAAAACATTGTATGCTGGTTCAGATGCTTATTCCCATTTATACTGTGATTATGTAAGCTGCACGGTTGCCCCACGTGGAATCAGCTTTTTGGATGTGGTTAGTTTTCGGGATGTGGACCGTGTGGATGTTAAACCGTTTCTCTATCACACGGACATGGTTCTCAAATCATGGGTATTAGAGAATTTGGAGGTGTAATGGAAAATGCCTGAAACCTATGGAGCGCATGAATGCAAAGTCTATTACGTGCAGGAATCCACCTATGGACAGACGCCGTCCAACCCCTCTATGTATCAAGCGCCAGTGGATAATGTTGAAGCTGGCATAGACCCAAGCCTGATTTTGGTTCGGGGAACAGGCAGCAGAGACGTAACGTTTGCTGCTAAAGGCGTTAGAAAACCAACGTTGAAGCTTGGCCATCTGCTTCCGTCCAGCGACGCTATAAACCTTATCAGGTATGCTGTAACTCTCAACAGCCTCAGCGTTCAAGTGCTTTATTACAAGGGCAGTTTTGCTTCGCCCACAGATGTCATCAGCCTGCTTTACAAGGGCATGCGCATTGACAAGCTAACCGTGGAATGCAGCATTGAAGAGCCTGTTAAGGCAACGGTTGAAATGATCGGCCAAGACGTGGCGACTGGAACCAGCAAGATCAGCGGAGCCACATATTCTGACTATGCACCGAGCGTTGTGGCTTTTTCTGACAGTTTTGTTCAGCGTGGCACTGCTGGTGGCTTAAACCTAACAGACGTTTTGCGGGTTACAGATTGGAAGTTCACCATTGAAAATAATTTGAAGCCTGTGCCTGTCATCCGCAGCTCCAGCGCTTACCTGCTGAAATATCTGCGGGAGCGCCACCGTGAATTAACAGGAGAGTTAACTTTCGAGTTTGAGGATAAAACAGAGTTTGACGATGTCATCAACGATTCGCAGTTCAGCTTGAAATTTGGGCTTGGCGGTTACAGCGCCCTGTTCACCTACTGCAGATGGCAGAATGTCAGTATTCCAACAAAGATTGAAGACCTGATCAGCCTTAAAGCCAGGTTTGTCGCTCAAGGGGTGTCAATGTCGTAATGAGGACGGAGATTGTTGAAATAGACGAAAGGTTCGGAAAGGAATACGCGGGCAAATACGTTTTCAAAGAGCTTACATGGGCTAAACGGAGCCGAATAATTCAGAAATACACTAAATATCATCCTATAACTGGGCAAGTAGTTAGCAGCGATTACATCGCCATCCAAGCCGAAACAATAATGGCTTCGCTTAAAGAGCAGCCACCCCATAAGCCCATAACTTTGGAGAAGCTGCTTGGCGAGGAAGAAGGCATACCAATAGGCCTTGGAGAGCTTTTCAGCCAAATAGTGAACCGCCTGAACAATGTGGGTTTTGAGGAAACTGCTTTTTTATCAGAGCCATCAGACGTGGAAAGCCAAACCAAGCCCTCACAGAGTTCCGCCTCTGCAAAGAGTTCGGCTGGACACCGCGCCAGCTCGCCAAACAGCCAGCCAAAACCATCCAGCAGTTCATCGTCATCCTCAATGAGTTAGACAGGCAAGCGGAAGAGGAGAAAGCCAAAGCGGAGCGGGAAGCACGATGGCGGTTGAAATAACCTGCGACGTTGAAGGCGTGGAAGAGTTTCAAGCAGCCATGGATAGGCTTGACAGTGGCATGCAGAAATGGGTTCACAGGCAATTGGCAAGCTGGGCTGCAGATGTTAAGGCTTTAGCTAAACAGCTTGTTCCCGTAAGGACAGGCTATTTGCGGAGCACAATTTATGCCAGGGTAAACGAATGGGTTGCCGTAGTGGGGGCAGACGCTCCCTACGCCCTATATGTAGAGTTTGGAACCCGTTACATGCAAGCCCGCCCATACTTGTATCCCGCCATTGAGGAGCATTTGCCAAGGCTTGAGGAAGTGGTTGCTGAAGCCATAGACTATGCTAAAATGGAGGCTGGATTTGAATGAGGAAAATTGTCTTGTTGGCTGTTGTGGTTGGCGTTGCTGCTGCAGCGTCTCTTATAGTCTATGCTTTAATGGCGTCTTGGCTTGTCCGCAATGTTGGGGTTGTTAAGGCTGTGGGCGTGGCTGTTTATTGGGATGAAGCCTGCACACGGCCTTGTTCGGAGATTAACTGGGGCAACTTGACGCTTGGCGAAACCAAAAATGTAACGGTTTACGTCCGTAATGAGGGAAACGTTCCAATAACTTTGAATATGCATACGGAAAATTGGAGTCCGCCTGAAGCTGCGGAGCATTTAACGTTAACCTGGAATTACAGTGGCGAAGTCCTTCAGCCCCGGGATTTGGTTCCAGTGGCGTTTACTTTGTCCGTTGATTATCAAGCCTTCAGCTTCTCGAGTTTCAGTTTTGAAATTTGGGTGGTGACAAAACCTATGA
>Ga0207433_10003667_pt1 | contig 29223 bp, 19 predicted proteins | sample YelNatPaOPGAMG01_FD_187559 | JGI IMG/M metagenome (GOLD analysis project Ga0207433, IMG submission 187559) | Hot spring thermophilic microbial communities from Obsidian Pool, Yellowstone National Park, USA - OP-RAMG-01 (SPAdes) (version 3) | ecosystem: Environmental > Aquatic > Thermal springs... | reverse complement strand
CCGTAGCGGGTCCATGTCCAGGCGCAATTGCTCGGTAGCCTCCTTCACCACGTCCGGAATGCCCAAGCCCTCTTCCTGCCATCGCAAGCAGCCTTCGACAGCCCATGCCACGATTGCCGAACCGGATTCCTGCACGTCCTTCAGCCGCGCTTTGACCGACGGGTCGCGCCGCTCGGGCGGGATGACATGCTCGAAGGGAACGCGCAGGATGCGCCGCCACATAGCGGAATCATCGTGCCGCACCCTCGGAGCGTGGTTGGCGGCCAGCCACAGCTTGAACTGCGGGGTGAATTCGAAGCTCTCCTGGTAGAGGAAGCGCGCCCGCACGGTGTCTCCGCCTGTGAGAAGCTTCACCAGCCCCTCGGCCAGGCGGCGGCCTTCGTCAACTTCTATGGACACCACGAAGCGGCGGCCGGCCAGCTCGGCGATGTCGTTGCGGATTGCGCCGGCATCGCGCCGCTGGATGAAACTCTCGAAGTCGGCAGCCTTGGCGTAATCGCCAAGCACCGATCGAATCGCTTCAAGAAAACTGGACTTTCCCGAGGCCGCAGGGCCATGCACAAAGAAAAGCTTTTCTTCGGCGGTTGAACCGGTCAGGCTGTAGCCAACGGCTCGTTGGAGAAACTCGATCAATTGGCGATCGCCGCCGCAGGCTTCTTCCAAGAACCGTTCCCACAGCTCGCTGCGGGCGGCAGGGTCATACCGCACGGGCGCCATGCGCGTGCAGTAGTCTTCTCGACGGTGCGGGCGAAGCTCTCCGGTTCGAAGGTCTACCACCCCGTTAACACAGTTCAGCACCCACGGATCGGCATCGAATTGTTCCGGCAGCACTGGGATGCCGGGCTCAGATTGAGCCGATGCGAGCGTCGCCCGCTTCTTGTCGGTGGACTCCGATCGGATGGCCCACAGCGCTGTTTGCTTCTTGCGTTCTGCGTCCGGGATGTCCCAGGCCGCCTGATAAAGCTCGCGGGCCACCGCCTTGGCCAACTCCATCACGTGCCCAGTTCGGTCGGTTTCCCAACGCTTGCCGGTCCAAAGCCACCACGTGTTTTGCGGATGGCAGTAGCGGATGTTTGCGCCGTGGCGCAGCACCAGGCGCTCGGCGTTGCCGGAGTCGGTCAGGGGTAAGCGAACGAAGCGATCGTCTATGACGGCATCATTCGAGGTCTCAACCCCCGTAGATGTCTTCGCTGTAGGCGCGTCGCACCTGCCGTTCGTGCGCCGGCTTGGCCGGTAGAACTCGGTCGCGCCCTCAAGCGCTCGCCCAATCGTGGCCTCGCGGTAATCGGCCCGATCCCACTTCTCGCGCATGAGGCCGCTCTGCCGGAACAGCCGGTCGATGCGGCCCGCATCGCCTGCGGTCCAGAAGGCCAGAAGACTGCACAATGCCAGGTCGGCCTCGCTCTGCGAGGCATACTCCCCCTGCCACTGGCCGGCCCACAGACGGGCGAATTTGCCGCCGTCCTTGGCCTCGCAGGCCTTGCGGGTCAGCTCCTGGTCGTCCAACTCCACCCCGGCACCGGCGTTGCCTCCTGGCGCCTCTGTGCGCGCCTGGCGGCCATTCTGGCCGAACACCTCGGCGTGAAGTGCGGCCAGTTCCGCCGTACGGTCTTCGACGCCGAACTGGTTCAGCCTGGCGCCTGTGATAGTAAAGAACCGGCCGGAGTCGTAAACCTCGATCTGGCCTTTCCGCCGGCGGCCTGGCGGCAGTGTACCCCGGCATAGAACGTGCACCCCTGTGCCGCTCGGCGAGGCCTCGGCATAGGATCGCAGCCGGTCCACGATTGCCTGCGCCCACGGCTCGATAGTGCCGGTCTGCGGGTCGCGGCAGTGATCTAGGTCGATGCCGATCCACCCGCCGCCGAGCATAAACCCAACACCCACGGCGCCGTAGCGGTTAGCCGCGTCTGAGGTTCGCTCCCAGGTTGTCCACGTGGCCGGATCGTCGGACTTGGCCGGCCGGCCGTCTGGTTGGTACGGAACCTTGGTCCACTTTCCGTCGCGCTCTGCGTATCGCCAGCAGACCCATCGCCGCTCTTGCAACATCGCGTGTGGTATCGCGGAGGTCTCGGGCTTCGGCGGCGTCAGCGGGTTCGGCGCGTGAGTCGGTTGCTCTCTCTGAGGAGTCGCCCTCATGGCTGCACCTCCCGGTTGCGCCCGCCGGGGATCACCTGCAATTTGGTGGGAGCAGGGCCCTTATCCAAGGGCAGTGGCAACTCGTTCCAAGGCCCATCACCGCGCTCATACCGCAAGAGAAACGTGATATAGAACAGGACAAGTTTCTGGTGGTAAGTCGTACCGAACTCGCAGAGCATGCGTGCCGCGAGCATAAGGCGCTCACCTAATGAGGAGGTCTTCATCGCTGCACCTCCCGCTCGCGGTCGCCGGCCAGCTCGATGATGACGTCGTTCAAGCCTGGCTGAGTGGCCACAATGCCTTGTTCGATCAGCCGGTCAATCGCGGAAAGAAGCAGACCCGGATTGCTCGGAAGCAAGGCCCGGCGTAACGTTCCAAGCTCTGCCGAACGCTTCTGCCGTAGGTAGCCGATTACGCAGCTCATCGCGGCCTGCACCAGCCGCGGCTGCGGGTGCTGTCGGGAATCGTTGTCTACGCGTGAAATCATCTCGCACTTTCCTTGGCGCCTTATGCGCCGGTTGTGCGAGAATCGGCGTGTACGACGTTACGACAAGGCCGGCCAGGAATCGGCCCGCAGGACGGAAACTCTATGACTTACATGTGTGAACGGGAAACCACCTGAATGGCCTAAGTCCAATTGGGTCAATCGCCATGCGACTTCCCAAGCTGGACGTCGCGGGTTCGAGTCCCGTCTCCCGCTCCATATTTTCATAGACTTAGACGCCATTTCCGCCATCCCCACCGATCCCCCGTTACTCGGTCTACTCCGTTCAGCCGACCCGCGCCATGCTTTGGACTCCCTCTGCCGGACGGCGGCTTCCAGAGCCCGACGTGCGGCTCGCTTCTGCTCCAGATCGGAGCTGGTATAGACCTCCAGGCCGACGTCCCTCGGGCGCCGCGCCGTGCCATGGTGGATCGGACGGCTGCCGATATTGAACGGCGTGAGCGTCTGGTCCGCTTTCGGAGCGCCACCTCGCCGGAGGTGTTCTTCTAGACCCAAACCGGGGTGCGCTTCGTCCGTCCGGGCGAGAAGGTCCTTCCCAGCGCGACCGCACAGCTGCCACGCCTGCCGATCGCCTTTAAAGGGTCCTTGCGCCCCGACAGCCCCTTCGAGCCGCTCCTTATGGACGCTTTACCGGTACGGCTTTGCCAAATGCGGTGAACTCGAGGATCCCCAGTGGGCTTGCAGCCCGCGGCCATTCTGTAATGGTCAGCCGGACAAACCGGCAGACGGTGGGGCGCAGCTCGTCGAACTCCGTGTATTTGGTAACGTTGTTGTTGGTCTTATCCAGGACCGTTTCGTATACCTTGCCGTCCCTTGACGTTTCGATCTTGTACCGGAACGCCACAGAACCTGAAGGCGCCTCCTGCGCGGGCGCCGGGACTGCTCCGCTGGCTCCACGCGCTCCGAAGCCGGCTCGTGCTCCTGTCGCGAAGACGATGCGGCTGGAGTCCACGGTGAAATACTGCGGATCTTCGAATTCCGTTATGGAGCCCAAATCAATGGTGAGCGTCGGTCTGACATCGTCGTCCGCCGGTTCCCACCAAGTCCCGAGAGTTCCATCCACAGCATAGGCGGCGTCGCGGCCGGGCTTCTGGCTGGAAAAGCCGCCGCGCTGGTTCATCGCCCTGAGCTTGTTTACGGTGAGCGGGATGGAGCCCGAATCGCCGTCGCGCACGGGGTCGGCCACGACTCCAGGAGCCCACTGCGGCGTTTCGCTGACGCTGCGTACGTACATATTCCCCTGCGCGTCGAAACCCACAGGATCCATGCCAAGCCGGCGGCCACCGGGAGGGTTGGGCAGCACGATTGTGTAGAATACCCACCAGTTGCCGTCCGGCCCCTGGACCACGCACCCGTGTCCCGCTCCAGTCACCACGCCGGTTGTCTTGCGGGTGAGGGGATTCCGCGGCGAATAGGTGAAAGGCCCGAGTGGGTTCCTGGCGGTATAAACGCCTTGGGCATAGCTCATCCACTGGGTTCCCGAAGCGCTGTAGAGAAGGTAGTAGACGCCCTTGCGCTTGAAAACCCAGGGTCCCTCGATCCAAGCAACGTTCACGTATTCGTTGTGCTCACCCCATCGTTCCCACACATGCTCGGGTCTGAAGCCGAAAAGGTGTTTAGGCGCGGCGGCGAATCGGGTCAGATCTTTGGGGTCGAGCGGAGCGACGTAGATGCCGTCGGTAGACCTGCCTGGAAAATAGAGGTAGGGCTTGTTATCGTCGTCGACGTAAATGTCCACGTCGAAGGCGCCGGTCCAAGGCTTGCCGTTCGAGACCCCGGTCCAAGGCTCTCCTTTTTCGTTCTTCCAAGGACCAACGACCTCATACGGTCCCAAAATGCTGGAGGCCCGGTACAACGGGGCATTGTTGCCGGACATGTAAAAGGCGCCGTTGTACTTGGCTACGTGCGGAGCCACGGGAAGGCGGCCGCCGCGGACCTCAACGGGCTGGTATTTCCATTCAAGGAGGTCTTTGGATACCCAGGCGCCCCCGCCGGTACAGAACATGTAGTATAGGCCGCCTTCAACAACGATGGTGACATCTCCGAGGCTTACGCCCTGGGGCGTCCCATCCTTCGAGGACGCCTCGATGGGAAGCGGATTGCAGTACCGGGGGGATTGACCGATCTGGGGGATTTGCTTGCGGGCGGCGGGTTGCGACCACAGCAGAGCGCAACAAGCCACACACGCGGCGCATGCCGCTATGAGAAAGGTTTTCGATAGATGAGTCATTACTCCTTCTCCTCGAAGAACACGATATTGGGGCGAACTCTTACACAGGCATCCGACCGAGGATCGCCATCAACAATCAGTTTTTGTTCCAGCAAACAGCGGCTCAGAGTGGCGCCCTTCTCTTCGGCGGTGTGGCGCTTTCGTCGTTTCTTCACGCGTCCTCTCCGCTATCTTAATTAGCAGAACGCTCTCTCTGCACCCAACTGAGACGGGACATCTTCAACGCCCGCCGCGGCTGCCGTAACGCTTCTTTATTCCTTGCTCTCACCATTGCCTACATGCAGAGGCTTCCGAGCCTCCAGTCAATGGCTTTCGCCCCAGTGCACCATAGGCAGGCCAGGCGCCGGTGCACGGAAACAAGGGATTCGTTTGCCCTTTAGGGAACCGATGTAAACGGTTTGAAGGTCCGGGCCGCCGAAGGTGACACTCGCCATCCAGGGCGCGATGCCCTGGCCGGTAGCGAACAGCACGTCTTCGGTTACATGATTGCGGAAGAAGGCTTGCTCGAGGGCATCGACCTTGACAGGGTCGCCCTCGTCCAGCAGAATCTTAAGATCTCCCTCCGGAGTCAGAACAAACAACTTGTCGGAGTAAACCATGGTTCCCCACAAGTTCCCATAGCTATCGAAGGCGATGCCATCCGGCCATGCACCCTTGCCGAGCCTTGTGGGTCCGAAGATCTCGCGGTCCTTCAGTTCGCCCTTACCATCAACGCGCAAACGGCTGATGCAACCACCGGTGGTCTCCACCACGTACAGCCACTCCTCATTGGCGTCAAAGCGAATCTCGTTGGTGAAGCGGAAGCCATCCGCCACGATGCGGAAGGCGCCGTCCTCGTAACGCGCAATGTAGCCATCCGCCAGGTCGGTGCGCAGGGCGTGCATCCAGTTCTTAACCTTAGTGGATACCGTGATCCATATCCGGTCCCGCGAGTCACGCAGGACGAAATTCACTTTGCCAATAGGCTCACCGTCGATGCTGTCGGCGAGCACTTTGGTTTCACCGTCGCGGGACATGACCTCCAGGCAATCCGTCCCGAAGTTGGCGATGAGAATATCCCCGTTTCGGGCAAAGGCCAGACCGTTTGGCAGAGTGCCTTCCAAATATCGACTGGCCTCGCTCGGCGCCTTCTGGAAGTCCTCCGACCGCTTCTGGGTTATGATGGCCTGAGTCCCATCGGGGGAGATCTTGACTACCCCGCCCCTCGCGTCGGCAGCCCATAGAGTTCCGTCTGGTTCGGCCAGAATGCACTCAGGGCGCTGAAGGTCCTCTCCGACGTAACGTATGGAGGTCTTGTCAATTTCGAAATCCAGAATAGGGTTACGTTCCATAGTTGTTCTCCGCTGAGTCAAGCGGGAAAGTCGATGTCCTCGAAGGATCGGTAAGTGGACAGGTCCGAAGGAGGCGCAAAGAAACAGATTACTTTCATCTCCTCGCTGCCAGTGTTCTGCAACATATGCACCGATCCCTGAGGAAACAGCACCGCGGACCCTGCCTCCAAGGCTGCGACTTCGCCGTTCACCAAGACTCTTCCGGACCCCTGGATGATGTAAATGAACTCCTCGCCGTTCGGGTGCGAATGCGCGGGCCGGACCTTTTCGCCCGGGGCCACCCGGATCACACAGGCTGAGAGGTGCTTCGCCCCGAGCCGGCCGGCATTCGCCAGCCAGCGCAAATGCCGCCCCGGCAGGGCCAGCTCTTCAACATTACTTTCGTGGATCAATAACACGCTCATGAGTCAAGCCTTTCGCATACCGTCTTGGAAATCTGCTCTGAAGACAGGCCGAAGGCTTCAAGCAGTTGTTCGTAAGTGCCCGAGTGAATAAACCTAGGCCGGCCCTGAGCATCCAGTGCATTTATGGCGAACGCCCGGCTGGTGTCGATCCTTGAGCGGCCGGAAAAGACCGCCCTCTGATAGTTGCGCCAGATCCAGCCGTTGTTTTGCTCGGCGAAGCAAAGCAGCTTGCCGGAATCATACAGCTCCAACAACAGAGCTTCGTCGATGGACGGCATGTCCACCACCGCCACCCCGCGGCCGCGCCGTTCACAAGCGGATGCCGCCGCCAGAGCCTCGTGCACACCCCGGCCACTGCTGACGATGACAGCAGCATCCTCCAGGCTGCCGCGCAAGAAGTAACCTTTGCCGAACTCGAAAACGAAGCCGGGGTCGTAGAGCACCCGAGAAGGGGCCCGCATAACCCGCAAATACACCAAGCCCCGGTTGCCGGCCATGATCCACTCCATGATGGCCAGCAACTGCTGGGGGCAGGAGACATCAATGATCTTCAGGTGAGCGATGCCGTCAAATACCGTCACGTCATCGTTGCCCATGTGGGTGGCGCCGTTGGTCCTGGTCTCGAAATTCGGGGCGGTAGCCAGGAAGGTCAGATCCAGTCCGTGCCCCTCGCTCAACCAGCCGTCCGGCGCCGAGATCGCTTCCAGCCGCTCCTGATGGCCAATCGCGATCCTCCGCAATACCTTCCAATCGAAGAAGGGGCAGAAGGTGCTGACCCAGGCGTTATAGCCCAGTGCGGCGAATGCCTCGCCGATACACATCATGTTGGCTTCCGCCACCCCGACATTGAGCGCCCGGCGTTGATCCACCGCCGCCACGCCCGCTTCCAGGCCGCTGGTCGAGGCCAAGTCGGCGTCGATGCTAACCACCCGGGGGTCTTGGGCGAAGACTTTCATCGCAGCGGTGACGACGCTGCTGGCTGCGTACTCCTTGCTCTTGTCTAAATGCGGAAGCGCCTTAGAGTCATAACGGATGCGTTTGTCGCGGGGCAGGGCCCGACGGGTCAGCACGGGCCCCACTACAGGGCGGACTTGCAAGCCGCGTGCGGCTGTTTCCTCCAACTCCATGTGCATATGGCGCGCCACCAAGGCCAGCTCTTGCCTCAACTCCGACCCACCCGGGAGTTGCTCGAGGCCGGCATAGAACTGGTTGAATTCGGCGATCCGGCTGAGCCTCAGGTTCTTCTGGAGAGCCAGCTCCTGTTCCATCAAAGAATCCGGGATCACCACCTTGTGTCCGTTCATGAAATCCGAAAAGCCGCCTTCGCCTTTTCGGCATGAACAGATAATGGCAGTCGGCCGTCCATTCCTCTCCCCGTACTTGAACTCTTCCAAAGCCGAGCAAACGCCGTCGTACTGGGTGGCGTCCACCGTCCGCACTCTCCAGCCGAACGAGCGCAACACTGCCTCCAGATCTGGCAATGGAAAGATAAGCCGGTCAACGATATCGAGTTGCCCGTTGTTCCGGTCCACCAGGACGCAGAGGTTGTCCAGACGTTTGTGGGCGGCGTACATAACCGCCTCCCAGATCGGCCCCTCTTGAAGCTCTCCGTCGCCGGTCATGGCGTAAACGTCGAACCGGGGACTGCCCTTGCCCGCCAAAGCGAAACCTTGAGCCACGGAAAGACCCTGGCCTAATGGACCGGTGGAGACCTGAACCCCTGGCAAGATCGGCCCTGGATGCCCGTTGAGGATGCTGTCATAGGAGCGGGAGTTGCGCAGGACTGACCGATCGAAGTAACCGAGCTCGGCGTAAATCGACGCCATGGGCGCAATCGCGTGACCTTTGCTGAGAACGAATAGGTCCTGGCCGGGGGCAGTCGGCTGCTCGACATTCAGATCAATGAATCCCCCGTAGAACAGAGCCACAAGCGGCGCCACCGCCGAAAACGCCCCTCCTGCGTGGATGCCCTTGTCTACGGCGTCGCGGCACTGCTCGAGGGTCAGAATGCGGATGTCCGAATCCTTGATGGCGAGCAGCTTCAGTACGCCCTGACGAAACAGGCGCCGCCGGCCCGCGGCGCCTTCACCGCACAGGCCGTCGAAAGGCTTGAAGATTGCTTCACGTGTGATCATTCCGACTTCACTTTCCGATCCAGCCCCCTTCGGCGTGAAGGCTTTGCCCAGTGATGTAGGATGAATCATCACAACAGAAAAACAGGGCCGCTCTGCCCATTTCGCGGATGTTGCCGGCGCGGCCCATCGAAATCTGGGCCAAAACAGTTGGCAATATCTCAGGATTCTTCATCACCCAAGCCGTCATATCCGTTTCGATGAGGCCCGGGTGCAGACAGTTGACGCGGATGCCATACGGCATCATTTCCACCGACATGTTCCGTGTCAGTGCCTCCAGACCTAGTTTGGTAGGGGCGTAGTGCGTGCGCCCCGGCAGAACTTTGGCCGCTTGAACGGATCCGATGTGAAGGATAACGCCTTTGCGTTTTTCTGCGACAGCGCGGCGGCAGTAAACCTGGGAACACAACCATGGTCCCCGCAGGTTGGTGTCTACCAACCGCGTCCATTGCTCATCGGTAATCTCGAGAAAGGGAATAATGGTCTCGATGCCCGCGTTGTTGACCAGGATATCAATCGGCCCCAATTCCCTCCACACTCTGTCCACCATGGCCTCGACTTCATTGCGCCGGGCCACGTCTGCCTTTACGGTGATAGCCCGGCGTCCCTGGCTCCGGACATACGCAGCGACCTCCTCGGCCGCCTGAGCGTTGGCGAGATAGTTGACGGCTATGTCAGCTCCTTCCTCTGAGAACACCTCGGCGATTCCGCGGCCGATGCCTCGGCTGGCGCCCGTGATCAGTGCGATCTTGTTTTCCAGTTTCATAGCGTTCTCCTGTTGCACAGCTTTGATGTCAGTGAATCGTCCAGCCTCCGTCGACCATCAACACGTGACCCACGACCTGAGCGGAGAGTTCGGGGGACGCCAAGAAAAGGACCGCCCCCACCAAATCCTCGGGCTGGTTCCAGCGGCCGGTGGCGAGCTTATCGCTGGTCACCCATTCTTTGTAACCAGGCCGTTCCAGGATCTCCCTTCTGGAGGGCGTCTCCGTGATGCACGGCGCAACCACGTTCACCACGACGCCCTGCTTGGCCCACTCTAAAGAGAGGGCACGCGACAACTGGTGCACCGCGGCCTTGGCGCCCGCGTAGATGGCGCGCGTGCGAAATGCGGAGACGGCGAAATTCGAACCGATGTTGATGATCCTTCCGCCGCCCTGGGGGATCATAACCCGCGCGGCAGCCTGGCACGCGAAGAACACGTTCTTGACGTTGGTGTCCATAGTCCTGTCGAAGTCTTCCTCGGTGGCGTCGATGGCGGGCCCGGTACAAGTCCAGCTTGCGTTGTTCACGAGAATGTCGATGCGGCCGAACTCCTCGACCGCTTTGGCGATCATCGCGCGAATCTGGGCCACCACGGAGACGTCGGTAGGCACAACCAAAGCCCTTCGGCCCATGGCCTCGATCTCATTCTTCAGCTGCTTCAGCGCCTCCTGATGGTATTCCGGGTGCTCGGCGAGCACCAAGTGCGCGCCGGCCTGCGCCAGCCCGATGGCTATGGCGCGGCCAATCCCTTGCGACGGACCAGTTACAATTGCTATCTTATCTTGCAGTTTAAAACTTGAATAATCCGGCATAGTTTCTCCTCCAAAAACGCGGTGCGAAACACACGATCCGAAGCCAGCCCGGCGTGTCACATGTTCCGTGATTCACTGACCTTGCACCTCTTCCGTGTGTTCGCCTCTCGCTGATTTCAATTGGATTTCATCGAACCAAGTCGAGCCCACACTTCCACTTCACGCCTCCCCCGGCCACGCCACGCTGCAAGGCAAACCCGCCGTCCTTAGCCCGCTTGTGGGCGCCATTGCCGCCGCTTTCAGCTCCATAATCTTGCTTCCAGCGATGAACAGCGGCGTCGTGAGGGACCCTTCCCCACTCGAGAGCAGGCGCGTCTGCTTGACCTTGGTGGTATTTATCCGTGCCCGCTTAGCTTCTAAACTCATAACCCAAGGACACAAGGTAGTTCTTGCTGATCCGCGCCGCTTCCAGAGGCTCCAGAGGCATCCCTCTGCTCGGATCCAGTTCGACCATGATCATCGCTCTTATCTGGGATTTCTCCAGCAGGTCCAAGACCTTCGGAATATCCACTTTGCCGCGGCCCAAAGGACAGTAGCCTTCGTAGTGCGGGCCTCCATCGTAGTCCTTGAGGTGGACATGTTCGATCAGCGTGAGAAAGTCGCTGACGACCTTCACCGGGTCGGAGCCTCCTTTCTGCAACTGGCCGACATCGGGGCCGAATTTCACAAATCTTGTGTCCACGCTTTCCATCACGCTGTAGACCTCTTCGCGCGTCTCCACGCAGGTGCCAGTGTGCTGGTGCAGGGCTGCGGTGATCCCGATGTCCGCCAAGGCCTTGGCCGAATCGTTCAGGCTGGCGATAATGTTCGGCCGGGCGGCCTTGAAGTCGTACTCGTCCCGTTTGACGTTGTTGGGCCCGATGACAGCGACGCTTCCCCCATACTTCTTGATGAGCTTTCCCCAGGTGAGGAGCCTGTTCACCTCCTCCTTGCGCCGGGCCGGGTCGGTGAGATTAATTGGGCAGTAAGCGGAGATCAATGGCAGTTTGCTTTGCTCCAATAGGCGTCCCAAGCCTCCTTTCGGCTCCCACGCTTCGAGCACGTTCCCGAACGTTTCGTAGCCGTGGTAACCGAGAGTGCCGATGTCCTTGATGGCTCGTTCCGCATCGTCCGGACGGAACCCCCAGGTTATGCCCGTGTGGCCGATCTTCAGACGTCGGGCCGCCGCCAAGCCCAGCCGCTCGCCCAATGCCGCGCCCATGGCGGCGCCCATCGCGCGCCCAAATTCCCGTCTGCTCAGGTCATGTTCCATAGCCGTCACCTCCTTCTCCGAAAGTCCGAGTTCATCCCAATTCGCTGAGCTGAGCTACCCTTCTGCCTGTTCTCCCTTCGCACCGCTGAGCGCCTTCCCGATACGAAGCGCTATCTTCAAGACTTGCTCGCCGCATTTCTTATAGCGGCTTACAGGAAAGCGGGTCAGAGGTGCAGAAATGCCTATCGAACCTATGACCGATCCATCGCCGTCGCGGACGGGGGCGGCCACGCAGCGGATGCCGCTCAGGAATTCTTCGTCGTCAGTGGCAAAGCCTTTGGTTCGAACCTGCTCGCAAACGGCGGCCAAATCTTTCAACGCGACAATAGTCCGGTCGGTGCGCGCTTCGAGCGGCCCCAGTCCTAGCAGCGCCCGCAGTTGGCGCTCGTCAAAATCCGCCAGCAGCGCCTTGCCATGGGCCGTGCAATGAAGCGGCACAAGTTCGCCCGTCCTCCCCGACACGGCGATCACGTGGTTTGAAGTGACATGGTCTATGAATAAGGCCTCTTTGCCCTGCCGCACCGCCAAGTGCGCAGTTTCCCCCGTCTGGCGAGCCAGCAGTTTTAGGTAGCCATGGGAAACCATCGCCAGCATGTTGCCCCAGTTGTACTCGCGTGACAGGCGCCATATGGTTGGACCAAGAATGTAGTCCTTCCTTCCGCTGGGGCAGGCGAGAAAACCACGGCGCTTGAGGGTGCTCGCCAGCCGAGAAGCGCTGCTGTAATGGACCCCCAACAGCTCACTGAGCTCAGCTAGAGGCACCGGCGTGCCCCGCTCGGCGACAGCCACGAGGATCAATAAACCGCGGTCCAAACTCTGGATGGATGAGCCCTTCGCCTGCTTGGATCGCCTTTCTAACCTACTCACCGACTCCTCCCTGTCGGACACCTGCCACTCTTGGGACCCATCGACATCGCAGCCGCTCGGTGGACGTCGCCATTACGCCCAGAGCGCCCCCGTGCGTGACGCAACTTGCGGCCATCCACGGAATAAACTAACGGCTCCCCTTGGTCCTTCGTGCGAGATAGAAGACCGAACGCCCTCGGCATGCGCTCTCCCTTGCGGTGAACTGACGTCATCAGGTGTCTCTATGCATACTACTCAAGGTTCAGGAGGCCTAAGGCCAATCCCTTTGATGCCGAGCCCTGTTTTGACTCTTGGCGTTTCCATGCCGCGATTGACTCACAGGGCAACGAGCTCGATGCCTTCGCCTTTACCCAGGTTCCGCGAGTATTTTTTCTCCACCGGGTTGTTCCAATGTTCATGCACCCCGAGGCTCGCCAGGCGTTCCCCGTGCGGCGCGTACACGGTGCCGGACGGCGGGGAGTCGGCGAGCGCGGCCTCGTGCAAGAAGTTGTCTGGATATCCGGTCACGTAAGTGGCTCTCGGTTCTGCGGCGAGAAAGTCTAAACCCACAGAATCGATCGCCACCGGATCCTGCGACATGAATACACTCGCCGTCCAATGGTCCTTGAAAGAAGCGAACCGCATGAGGTTCAGTTCGCATTCGCGGGCGGCGTACAAACCATCGATGACGTACAAAAGCCCTTTGCCGCCGAACTGGCGGTGACCGACCAAGTCCACAAACGGGCTATAACTCCCCATCGGAAGCTTCTTGCTGATATAGGGATGTAACGGCCGCGGTCCCCAATAGTCTTGATCTGGCCAATAGATCGAGCCAAAGTTGTTCTTTGCGGTCAACGTAACCCCTGCGATGGCGTGGGGGCGCAACAGAGCAAGGTTGATTCGGTACTTGGCCTCCACTACATGAGTCGGAATAAGGACGTAGCCGATTTCTTTGTGAGAGAAACGAATGGGATCGGTCTTATCCGCGACTGGGGGGATGCGGCCGTTTCCGGCTTTGGTGGCGCTGGTCAGCCAGGTGATGTCCCTGTAATTAGAATTCGGGCGGGAGCGAACCCGGTCATAAACCGGGCTGCTGATGAACCTGTCGTTGGCCACGTCGTAGACGGTGATGTCCTTGCCTGGCACGCCCGCTTCCTCGATCAACTGGCGCAGCAGGGAGTCCACCACTTGCGGGCTGGGCAGCCCGCGTCCCGAAATCCAATTGGGGTTCTTCTCTGAAGGTCTGTCATTATTGAAGTTGACCTTGATGGTGATCTTCTCACCGGACCGATAGCCTGTGTTGCCAAACCCGTGGGTCCGGTTGTAATGGCGGAACAAGGCATCCCAAGCAAGCTTGTCGGTTTTCTGCCCCGTCAAACCCCGGAGAGCCAGTGACACCATTTCTCCGACAATTCGGGGGTCGCAGTTTTTGTCATCCCACCACTCCCCGTCGGCTCCCGGCTCCACGGTCCGGTCTTGAGGTTGGCCGTTCCAGCGGGTGGCCTCGGGCCGGTGAACCCAGACAACGCGTCCAGGATGGATGCCCTTTCCAACCCCCATGGGGGTATTAGGCGGCTCGGTCGGGCTAAACCGCTTCTCCGTTTCGGGAGGCACTTGTCCTCCGGCATAAGGACAGGTTCCCAAGCACAACGTGCCTGCTAATAATTCCCTGCGCGTCAATGAGGCATGTTTCTTCATGGCTGATGTGCTCCTCCCTTGGCCGCGATAACCGGCTCGATGTTTGTGCCGGCTACAACTGAGAACCAACGTTACATTTTCAAACGTAGGTCTCTGTAGTCCTATTTAGCCTCTCCAGCCCTTTTGAGCGTTTCTTCGGTGAGGGCGCAGTTCACCCCTCCTTGGGGGACATCGATCTTTGCCGTCCACACGACCCCATTTAGAACGAACTTGCGTACGTCCTCGTTCAGCCAGTTGTCGTGAAAGTCCAGCCCACCGTAAGCAAATCCACGGCCGCCGTCCTCGCGCTCGTAAGCCCAGGCAGCAACTTGGGGACCCGTCGGCCGGGCCCCGTACCAACCAACCTTGAGCGGGTGACCGATCAAGAGGTCGGTACGACGCTCAGGATCGGCCAGCACTGGATTGTAGAAGATCTCCTCGCGGAAACTCCAAGGCTTCACCCCGCGGTGAATTGGGTGGTCGGTATTCTTCAGCTCAATCTTCCAGTCGCCGCTGGGGTTTCTGGAAAAGCCCTGCACCCAGAGGCCGCCGATCCATTTCAGGTAGTAATTGCGGGCGGTATAGTTCTCTGCCCACAACGAATAATGGAAGATCGCAACTCCAACCCCCTTGCTGATCAGCGCGTCAAACTCTTTCAAATAGGCCGCAGTCTGCGGATCGTAGGAACCGTGATTTGTCGTCGCGTCTTGAGGGAACAGTGGGTGGTGCTCACGGGGATCGCGGTCCGAACTGCTATGGATGACAATGGCAGCCGCGTTCCTCAACTCGTTCAGGTCCTGGGGCGCCTTGCCGGCGTAGACCTTAGTCGTAATCCCTTTTATATTCGAAGCATTCTCCAAACAGTAGGCGATCACCCTCAAGTCCTTTTCGTATTCATGCCTGCCCGGCGCGCCGTGGTCCTTTGGTCCTGCGAGAAAGACGATTTCTTTGGTCTGGGGGCAGGCCGTCCCAGAAAACACCGTCAAACCGAGCAGTACTAATGCAATTAATGTCGCGTTCGCGTTTTTCGTGGAGATAGTCGTCATCCCTTCCTCCCGGCACGGGCTGCTGCCCTGCGGTCAACTTTGCCCCGGCAGCCGTCTCAAGCCGGCAGCTCCCAGCCCTTGCGATACGATACCCGCAGCAACTGGTTGGCTTCGGGGTTGTTCTCAAAACGGCCCGCCTTGGGGTCGTAGTAAAGAATCTTGCCTTTTTGGGTGCAGGCAATATTGCCGAGCAACGCCGTCTCGGTCATCAACCCACCGTAAGAGAAACCCGCCCCGGCGGGCTTTCGGGCCTTCGCCGATTCGAGCCAGTCCCACCAGTGATTGAAAGGCCGCGGCAACGTCTTGGGCGGCTGCTTGTAGTCCCGCTCCAATTCCGGGGGAAACATCCGGATTTTCGTGGGAGTGCCCCAAGTGACCGGTTTGTACTCTCCCGTAGAAGCGGTAAGCGGCAGACTGGCGTATATGGGGCCGAAAACGATGGCGCCCTGGCTGCCGAAAATGATTCCCCCGCCGGCCGCCGGCAGCTTCTCCTTCGGGTCCCAGCCGGGCGGCATTGGGATGTCCCCGCTGTCCGGCCCGTAATGCCACACGATGGCTACCGATGGCTGTCTGCCCCGCGCTGGAAAGTCCCATCGTATGGCGGCTGAATGCGGATAGACTTGCTTGTTGGTCGACCAGTCGTAGTCACGGTCCGGTCTGGCTTCGATCTTCTCCGGTAGCCCCAAGTCCAACGCCCAAAATATTGGGTCGAAATAATGGCAGCAGTAGTCGCCTAGGGGACCTTCGCCGAAATCAACCCAGCTTCGCCATCTTCCTAATAGGTACGCCGGATTGTAGTCCCTGTAGGGCGCCGGGCCTAACCACAGGTCCCACTTCACCTCCTCGGGAACCTCGTGCTTCTCGGCGAGGGTTTTGAGGACATCCGCATAGCTGGATCGTCTGGCGGGTGGGTTAAGGCTTAAGAAGATGTGCGCCTCGCGCACCGTGCCAATCGCCCCGTCGCGGATCCACTCTACGATGAGGCGGCAGTCCTCGGAGGAATGGCCTTGACACCCGGTCTGCGTTGTGACTTTGTATTTCTTCTCCGCCGCCTGCATGGCGCGCACCTCCTCCACCGAGTGCGCCAGAGGCTTCTCGGTGTAAACGTGCTTGCCCATTTTCATGGCAGCAATGGAAATCGCGGCGTGGGTATGGTCGGCCGAGGCCACGAGGACCGCATCTATGTTCTTCGCTTCCTCCTGAAGCATAATGCGCCAGTCGTCGTAGCGCCTGGCCTTGGGAAACTGCTCCAGCATCTCGACCGCCAAAGGATACTGCTGCCCTTCGAGCTTACGCCAATCGACGTCGCAAAGCGCCACAACATTGTGCTGGAGGTTGGCTACCTCTCTAAGGTCATACGAACCGCGGCGCCCGATGCCGACGAAGGCGACGTTCAACTTCTCACTCGGGGCGAGAAAACCCGCCCGGCCCAGTACCCGTGAGGGCAAGAAAGTGAAGCCCGCGATCGCGCCCGCACCTCCCAACATCTCACGCCGACTCCATCCTGCGGGCCTTGTCCGTTCGGGGGTTCCGGAATCTGCCACTGCTCTGTCCTCCTATGGGGAACGTGTTGCCGAAAGTTCAGTGTAGGCGCGGGCGGCCTATTCAGGGCCACCCGCGCCCAGATCTTCAGAAACGCAGGATCCCGCGCAGTGTTACCTGGCGTGGATCAAAGGTCGCGGTGCCGATGGCGCCAAAGGTGTCGCTGCTGGGCATGCCCGGCGTCAGACCCTTGGCCGCTGAGGTGCTGACGTTCGTAGAGCCGAGCGAGCCGCTGTAGGCGCCGCTCAGTTGGATGCTGTTCAACAAATTCGTAGCGTCAGCGCCCACTTCGAGGCTGATGCCCTCGCGGATCTGGAATATGCGCCTGAGCCCCATGTCGATGTTGAACCGGCCCGGCGTGCGGATGTCGTTGTACACCGGGGCCCCAGTTCCCCACCAGAAGCGGTCGATCACGATCTTTCCACTCGGCGTGGTGACCACCCGTCCCTTGAAGGCACCCGAATAATACTTCAGGAACGTATTCTTGCTTGGCGTAATGATGCGGCCATTCGGCAAGGTTACCGACGTCTTACCGTCGTACCACCGCTGGAGTTCCTTGGGGACCTCGATCGGCACACCCGGCGTCCGGTCCGGGCGGCCGAGCACGGCCCCGTCGGTGGCGCCGCTGATGGAGATGGGCGTTCCGGACTGCGCCACCAGCGTGTAACTGGTCCGCCATTGCCCGATGATAGCCCGCAGCACGCGGTTTTGCGGCTGGATGGCTTTGCCCGTGCCAAACGGCAGGTCATACAGAATCGTTGCCACGAAGCGGTGCGGCACGTCGCTCATTCCCAAGTGCCGGTTGTTCCTCAAATTGGTAATGTCGTTGTTGCCCACCGTGCCGCCGGCGTTGAAGCCCTGGTTGTCGGCCATGTTGTCAGTGTTGTCGAGTTCTTTCGACCACGTGTAGTGGGCGTCCAACATCAATCCCTTCGAGAAACTCCGCATAGCCCGGAGCTGCATCGAGTGGTAGTCCGCGGTTGCCTTGGATAAGTCGATCGCCGCGGCCGAGCCGACCAGCAGTGGGTAGGGATACAGCGTATACTCCCGAGCGATGGTGCGCGCGCCCAAAGGTCCCTTGAACGGCAGCAACGGTCCAGTTGCGGGTTGCCAGGGATTCTGCACCTGCTCCGATGCCGGGTTCAAGGTCCCGTTGCTGTCAATCCACTGCTGCCGCCACTGCGCCAACGTACTCGCGGGGATGCTTTGCTGGTTCTGAATGGGGAATGAACGGTTCATCAGGTTCCGGCTGGCGGAAGCCGCATAGCCCGCCGACACAATCCAGGCGTCGCCGAGTCTCCGCTCAATGAAGACGTTCCACTGCATGGCTCGCCCGTTCTTGTAATGCCGGTCGAATCGGCATTCGCCCAGGCCCCAAACCGCCGGATTGGTTACATCAGCGCCCAGCGCGGGGGCCAAAGGCGCCGGGTCGGAGAACTTCACCACTGGAACGCCCTGCGGATTATCCCCGTAAGGAACCTGATTGACACCGCCGGAGAAGGTCACCGAGCCGTAGTCAACCGGGCTTGGGAAATAGCCTGTGTTAGTGGGAAGGTAAGTGATTCCGAATCCTCCGCGGAGGACCGTGCGGTCGTTCAACTGGTAAGCGGCGCCCAGGCGAGGTCCCCAGTTGTTATACTCCGTATCCCAGAGATTGCGGCTATACCCGCGGGTGCCCACGAATGCGAGCGTTCCTTGGGTCCCAAATGGTGATTTGGCGGTGAGGTCGTAGGCTGACATGCGGTTGAACCGCTCGGTGGGCCCGGGCTGAAGCTCCCAGCGCAGACCCAAATTGATGGTCAGCCGGGTGGTAGCGCGCCAATCGTTCTGGGTGTACAGCGCCATGTACTTCTGAGAGAAGGCCGGGTTGACGTTCATTCCCGGGCGGATCCAGTAAAGCCCCGCGCCCAAAAGCATCCGGGCGGCGTTGACACCCTTTTGCGCGTTGGTCCGCGTGTCGGCCGCGACTCCGCCATTGGCGGTGACATATTCGAAATTGAAGTTGCCGCCAACGCTGTGCCAAGTCGAGGGGTAACCCACGGAAGCCTGCTCAGGATCGGCGTAGTTCGACAGTAGGTTGCGATACTCCCCGCCGAACTTGTGGGTCCAACGGCCGCGGATCTTCGTCACGCTCCCCGTCAGGCTGTGGTTGAGCTGCCCTTCGTCCTTGGAGTTGAACAGCCCACTCGTCAGCTCAACCCAATTGCTTCCCCCGCCTACGCCACCGCCGGCCGTATTGGGAGCGATGTCGGGGGCGGCGCCAAAGACAAGCATCAAGGGGAATAGGTTTCTTGGCACTCCAAACTGGTCGTACAACTCCGGTGTGAACCCCGTCTTATCGCCGGCCACCAGTTTGGCGTGGATACGGCTAAGGCCGTAACGAACGTCAATCACCGTCGTCGGACTCAGCACGATCGTGTCGCCGATCTGTACGTAAGGATTCTTGTCGCTCTGAGAACCCGGGGCGCCGTTGAACGGAGACTTGCCAAACGGCCGCGGCGTCTTGATCTCCGCCCAAGAGATGCCGGTGCTGAGGTAGATCGAGTGCTTGGTAAGGCGGTAGTCAAGCCGATTGCTCAGATTGTGCCGCCGTACGGTCTGCACCGTGTAAGCCTGAAAGTTGTTCGTATTGAAGACATCGTCCGGGGTGCGGTTCGGATCGGGGTAATAGCTGTACGCTTTCAGCGCCGCGGGATGGGGATTCGGAATGATAGCCCCCGGTATCGCGACGCGCCGGTACAGATCCGGTCCGACCTGGATGACGTTGAACGGGTCGAAGATAGCAGCCGGTATCGGCTGGCCGGCCTCATCCCGGATGAAGGTTTTACTGAAGTTGCCCACTCGCTCCAGCGATGTGGGAACCGTCATGAGCGAGGTGCTGCCCCGGTCGTGGCGCAGGGTGTGATAGCTGCTGAAGAAGAACAGCCGGTCGCGCAGGATGCGGCCGCCGAGGGCGCCACCAAAGTCATGTACCTTGAAGGCGGGTCGAGGCACGCCATTGTTCTTATTCGAAAACGAGTTGGCGTTAAACGCTTCATTGCGCAACATGTACGTGGCTTGGCCGTGGTAATCGTTCGTCCCCGACTTCGTGCTCATGGACAAAACCGACTGGCCGCGCCCGTACTCAGCGCTGAAGTTGTTGGCGATGACGCGCACCTCCATCAAACCCTCCGTATTAGGCACCACCGAGGTTTCGTTATAACCTCCCCCCATCACCGGAAGGCCGTCCAACTGGATGTCATTGGTGAACGGACGCCCGCCGTTCACGCTCAGCGCGGAGTATTGGCGGCGGCCGACCATTCCGATGCCGAACGAGCTCAAGCTGGTTGTGTCGAGCGAAGCGTTGCTCGGAACCACGCCGGGCTGGAGCGCGACGTAGTACAGCGGGTTTTGATTAATGTTCGGCAGAACATCAATCATCTGACTCTGTACCGCCCCGGCTACCGTGCTGCTGGTGGTCTGAAGCTGCGCCGCCATGGCCACAACCTCGATCGCCTGCCCAAGGGCGCCCACCTTTAGGCTGACGTCCACCTTGACAGATTGGGCTACGCTCACCGCAATCCCGGTCTGGCGGTATTCGCTGAACCCGGGTGCAGTGACCACCACTCGGTACGTTCCCGCCGGCAAGTACGGAACCGTGTACAATCCCGCGTCCGTGGTTTCCGTCTTGTACTCGACACCGGTCTGCTCCTCGGTCACAATGACTTGCGCGCGCGGAACCACCGCTCCCGTTGGGTCTGTGACCGTGCCCGTGATCGTCGCGGAGCGGATCTGCGCGTGCGCGGCGGCCGCAAGCAGCAGCGGGATTAACAAGAGACCCACAATCGTTGACTTCTTTTGCATCACATTACCTCCTTTTGGGATGGCGTCTTTCGCCTCCCACGCCTTGATGTTGACCGAGCGGGCGCGACTTTGGCGCGGACTTGCCCTGCTATCCGGTCTGACACATTCAATCTCTCGCATTCTGCCAATTGCATATTATGCAATCGATCTTGCAAACAGCGTTGCCCTAATATAAACCCGTTCCCGCCGGGGTGTCAAGGGGTTTTGGGGTGCCGTGCCGGTCCAGCCGCGGCCGAGGGTCAAGGTCGAATCGATTGGTTTCCACCGCGGAGTGCTGCTCCGGGCTCCCCGCCTCCAACAACTCCCCTCAGCGTCATTCGACTCGCACCACCAGGGGAGTCCGAGCCGTTGCCGCCGGAAACCTCTCGGCGGGATGCTCAAGAGAGTTCTGGTTGAAAGGGCGGTTCGCTTCTGCGGGAGAACGTTTGGGCTTCATCGCCAAGCCTGCATGCAATCGCGGTACAGCTCAGCGCTTGCCCAGCGGGCCCCCGCCTGCCTTCACAAGCCTCCTCAGCGGATTGCCATTCGTCATCCGAAATCCCTTTGGAGCCGCGCCTGATTCCGGCCGGGTTCACGGTGTATATTGGACAGTCGCCGGATGGATTGGATTTTGATGCCGGAGGCAGCCCTCGTGCTCCCGCCACATCGATGTCTGAGCCAGACCCGGGACGAAGTCGCCGCCACCGTCTCCTATTGGTTGTTCCTCGCTGGACGACAATAGGGGGCGCTCCGGCGCCCGGCCGCGCGTGCATGGGCCCCGCAGCAGCCAAAGGACGCTGCACGGGGAGATGGGCCAAGTGATGCCGCGTTTCTGGAGCAAGGCTGAGGGAAATGCGATAGAAGATCCGTTATGGGACCCGATCCGGACGTTGTCATCGGCATAGACAGCAGCACAACCGCCACCAAGGCCGCCGCCTGGATGCGCGACGGAACCCTGGCTGGGCTGGGGCGCAGCTCCATACCCTTGAGCAGTCCAGCCAAGGACAGCTACGAGCAGGATCCGGAGGACTGGTGGCGGTCCTTGTGTGAAGCTTTGCATGACTTATGGAAAGTTGTGCCGGCGCAGCGCGTGGCCGCTGTTGGGATATCCAATCAAAGGGAGACCTTTGTGCCGCTCGGGCGGCAGGGAACTCCCGTGCGGCCGGCGATTGTCTGGCTGGACCAGCGCTGCGAAAAAGAGGTCCCGTGGCTTGCCGGCAAAGTGGGCGCCGAAAGGATTCACCAGATTACGGGCAAGCCTCCGGATATGGCGCCGGTGGCGTACCGGATTGCGTGGATGCTTCGCTGGGAGCCGGATCTGTTCCGCGCCGCCAGCATGTTTGCCGACGTGCACGGCTACTTGGTCTGGCGGCTTACGGGGGCCTTTCGCACAAGCTGGGCCAGCGCGGATCCGCTGGGCCTGTTTGACATGCGGAGCAAGGCGTGGTCCAGGGAGATACTGGAGGCGCTCGATCTTACTCCAGACAAGCTTCCCGAGCCTGTGGCCCCCGGCAGCGTACTCGGCCAGGTCAGCCAAGCTGCCGGCGCGGCAACCGGATTGATCCCGGGCACCCCGGTGGTGGCCGGGGGCGGCGACGGGCAGGCTGCGGGCCTTGGGGTTAACGCTTTGGTTCCCTGGCGGGCCTACTTGAACCTCGGCACGGCGGTGGTATCGGGCACATACTCTCGTGAATACCGGACGGACAAGGCGTGGCGGACGATGGGCAGTTGCTCAGGCGAAGGCTACATCTACGAGACGAGCCTGCGCGCGGGCACATTCCTCGTGGACTGGATCGTTCGTCACATCTGCCAGGCTCCGCCGGAAGACACTGGCGTCTACCGGAGGCTGGAGCAGCTAGCAGCCGATGTCGCGATCGGAAGCCAGGGGCTGCTTGCGTTGCCTTATTGGGGTGCGGTGATGACACCGTACTGGGACCCGCTGGCCCGGGGGTGTCTGGTGGGTTTGACCGGATCTCACCGCATCGCGCACATTTACCGCGCCGTTCTCGAAGGCATCGCGCTCGAACAAGCGCTGGTTACGGGCATGATCGAGGAGCGGACTGGAACAGAAGTGAAGGAGTACGTCGCCATCGGCGGCGGCGCCGCCAGTGACCTCTGGTGTCAGATCATCGCGGATGCCTCCGGAAAGACCGTCCGGCGGTCCACTACGGTGGAAGCGTCCAGTTTGGGGGCAGCGATGTGTGCGGCGGCCGGCATCTGCTGGTACCCTACACCGGAGGCGGCGGCGGAGGCGATGAGCGGCGGAGTCACTTGGGTTGCAGAGCCGTCGCCGGAGGCGTCCGCCCGTTACCGGGAGCTGCTGGGGATTTACCGGGATTTGTATCCGCAGTTGCGCGAGGTGTTTTCCAGGCTGGCCGCGTTTTCGGCCCGGGGCTGAGCCGGCCCCGCTGTCATCATCACCGTGCCAGAGGATCTTCCGGTGCGATCCGCATTCGGAGACCGTTGCAGGCCGGCCAGAATTCCCATCAGACCGGCCCGCCGGAGGCTCTGTCTTCGGGCGCCTTCATGAACGCAGTAAGCACCGCACTGATGGCGTAAAGCACGGCGAAGATCCACATCACGCCACCCACGCCGAGCCAGGGCAGAAAGAGGCCAACGATGGCGGGCCCGACCCATGCGCTCGCTCCAGCGCCCAAATTGAGGATCGACATGGCCGCGCCTTTGCGGTCTGGGGCCAGCGCAGCCATGATCGCCCCCAACGGCGTGTAGGCAGACAAAGTGGCTCCGTATAGCATGCCGGCGACGACCGCCAGGGCATAATTCGCGGGGCGGAGGTGCAACGAGTAGTGGAGCAACAACGTGGTAACCGCGCAGCCGGCTCCGCCAAACAGCGCCACAGTCCTGCGCCAGCCGAACTTGTCGCCGATGATCCCGAACAACAGGTTCCAGACGACGTTGGTGACCGACAAAATCGTCAACATTCGCAGCCACTGGGTCATCGTGAACCCCACCGTGGTGGTGCAGTATACGGGAAGGAAGACCAGGAAGCCGAGCTGTGCGGCCGTGTTGATGGTTCTCACGATGCCGCCGATGCCGATCTTGGGAATCTTCCAAGCGATCGTCACGCTCGTCAACAAAGTCTTGAGCGGGTTCTCGCCCGGGGGCGCCAGCCTCTTTGCCCCAAGGGGCTCCCTTACGGCCAGCAGCGCCAGCCCTGCCGCAACGACGAAAATGAGCGCCCACCACAGGGTCTGGTACGGGCCGATCCGTGGAACTGAATAGCTGGCCAGGAGCGAGCCCAGCGTAGGAAAGCCGGCGGCAAACGCAAACCAGAACCAGCCGAGCGAAGTCCCGAGGTTCCGAGGCGGCGTGGCCACTGTTATCCAGACGAGGAAGCCATAAGCAAGGAGCGGGTAGCCCAAACCGCGAATCCCATAAAAAAGAACCGTCAGGGCGTAGTTTCCGCGAGCCACTCCGAGGAGTAGGAACGCGATGTGGAACACGACCCAGATGGCGAGGCCGGCGAACATCACCTTGCGCGGCCCCCAGAGGTCGGAAAGAGCCCCTGAGAGCCAGGAGGCAAATGTCGCGGTAAGCCCATACACGGTGAACACGAGAGCCACCGCGGACGTGGATACCCCTCTGCTGGTTAGGAACGCCGAAAGGAAACCAGACTCCACGCCGCAGGCGCACATGAGCAGGAGGACCGCCAGGAACCCCCAGGCCAGCGGCGGGTGAATTCCGAGCCGTTGAAGGAAGGGCCGGTTTGATTCGTCAGACGCGGTGGGTATAGTCTTCACGGGCATAGGCTCTCTTTGCACGCGCCATGCTATCACAAGCGGTCCTTACACCGCCAAAATCCTCGGCCTCTTGCGAGGAAATCTTGCCGAACGAATCGCGCTCCACGCGCCAGCCTTGCTCATTTGCGGCCGCGACCTGGCCAGGCGCGCTACCTCCCCCGCAGTCCGCCGCCACGCAACCGGCAGCAAAGCAACTTTCAAGTGAGTCCAGGCCGGCTACTTGCGCGGAGGGCGCCTGGCATGCACACCAAGATGCCCTCTGCAACGGCTGCCTCGTTATTGACTCGTCGTCACTCTTCCAAAGCTAGATTCCGCTCCTCACTCATCGGCGCTCCCGACTCCTGCGCCGCTTACGGAAAGGACGCACAAAAAGATTCCTTCGGGAGAGCCGGGGTCCCGGCTCTCCCGTGAACGCGAGCCGCTTTCGCCGGCTTAGAATTCAAGCCGGAGCGAAAACTGAATAATCCGCGGCGACCGCGACCCGGTGTAACTGCCGAAGAGCGAGTTGGTTTGCACCCCGGAGGGGTTGAATCGCGCCGTGGAATCGACGCTGCTAAACTGGGTGTGATTCCAGGCATTGAAGAACTCGCCCCGGAAATTCAGATTCCATCGCTCGGAACCAAGCGGAATTCGCTTGCTGAGCGCAATGTCCCAATTGTTGACTCCAGGACCACGGAGAATGCCCACGCCCGCATTCCCCCAATCGCCCTTGGCGGGCCGGGCAAACACCTCGGTCTTAAAGGTGCGGTAGAAGGTCTTCTCACTCTTGGGCAGTCTGGGGTTGCCCGTCACGACGATTCGCCCGCTGATCTGTGACCCGGTGATGTCGGCGCCATCGGTGGTGGTGAACGTCGGCGTGAAGGGCGAGCCGGTGATGAACGACGTGATGCCGCTGAGCTTCCAGTTGTCCAGCACCCAACCGAGCGGTTTGGAGTTCAGGCGTGCCCCCAGATTCGGGATGTCGTAGATGTAATTGAACACAAACACTTGGGACCGGTCCATCGCCTGAGGCCCATAGCTCCAGTACTTGTAGTCGAAGTAAGGATTTGCGGACGTTGCACCGAGGACCTTCGAGAAGGTGTAGGCAACGCCGAACTGCAAACCTCGGCTGAAACGCCGGTTGACCGATGCCTGTAAGGCGTGGTAGTTCGAGCTGGCCCAAGCAGACCCAATGTTCATCGAGGTATAACCCCGATACGGACGCAGGAAGTCGTCCAGAAGCACGGTGCCGGGGCGGGTCGGGTCCTGGTTGGCAGGGTCAAAGCGCGCGTACATGGGAATAGAGTTCACCGGCTTATAGGCATAGAGATGCCTGGCCAGGTTGCCCACATAGGCGAGGTCCACAGCAACTGTCTTGACGCGCTGTTGTATGCCGAAGCTATAGCTCATTGCCGCGGGCAAATCGGTCTTGACATTGGCCAGACTTAAGACGCTCAACGGCCCCAGAGCGCCTCCAGATTGCGTCAAGGTGTCGATGGCGCCGTAGTACGCCACAGGCGTAAACCTGGCCGGCGGGTTGGAACCCATATCCAGGTGCATGCCTGAGGAAGCCCGGCTAAAAGTGATTCCGAAGCCGCCGCGAATGGCGGTGTTCCCGTCCCCAAAGACGTCGTAGGCGAAACCGAACCTGGGAGACAGCACCACCTTCGGGAATGTTTCGATCCCTCTGGGAACCCCAGGAGTGACGCCGCCAATGGCCATGCCATTAATGACATCGCCCGTGTTGGGGACGAGCTTGCCAATCAGCACAGCCGTCGGTTCCAGAGCGCCGGTGACGGGATTTTTTGCCACGCGCACGCCCTGGCTGTTGATCGCCGGCACATACAGGTAGGGGGCCTTGGCCGGATCCCACCGGTTTGGATCGAAGGTCGCCTGGCGTTTGCCCTCATCCCAGCACGGTCCCCAGGAGTAGAAACGCACACCGTAGTCCAGCGTGAGCCGCTTGGTGACGCGCCAGTTGTCCTGGATGTACCACTCCCGGTTCCACATGTGACTCATTGTCAGGGGGCGAGCATTGGACTCCTGGTACTGGTTGTAGATGCCCAACAAGGCATTGGAGAAGCTGTTGTTTGTATCCAACGGATTCAGAACGTTGCGGCTGAAATTGTACACGCCGCGGTAGTCTGACGGTGTCGGGTCACTCTTGCGAACGAACTGGATGTACACACCGAACTTAATCTGGTGCGACGATGTAATCTTCGTCATGTTGTGGATGAAATCGTAGTTGCGGCTGATGTTCTTCCAGGGAAGCCGGCCGCCGACCGTGACCACAGGCGTATTGGAAGGCTGCCCGCCGAAAAAGATGTCGGGCATGTACTTGGGATTGGTAACCCCTTCCTGGTACTGGAAGGTATACCATTTCGGCAGGTCGCCCCATTTGGACCGGTCAATCGCTTCCGGCTGCATCGAGTCCAGGTCAATCCCGTTTTGATCCCGGCCAAATGTGGTTTCGCTTATGAACGTGGGGCTGAAGAATAACGTAGCCGAGAATGAAAAACCGTGTCCGGGGATTCCGTATTTAACCTGATGGAGTTTGTAGTTGGTGCTGCCGTTGGTCCAGCTGCCGTACCAGTTTTTCTGCTCGTCAAAGTTGTGCACGAATCGCCCGTAAATCCGAATCCAAGACGCGGGATTGTAGTCCACGCGCCCGATCTCCTGCCTCTTGGGGTACGGTGAGTACGAAGAATCGATGTAGTTGAAGCCGTACGGAGAGGCGGGATCCCGATAGCCGTTCGGCAGCGGGAAGGCCTTCAAGACGGCCTGACCTTTGGCGTTGATGCGGGTTGGGGGGATCTTGTTGCCTGGGAAGGCTGCCCCCGTGGTCGGGTCCTTGATCACGATCAAAGCGCCGCTCAGATCGTAACTCTCTGAAAAGTCCCCATTCCGCTCTTTGTCCGTCGGCATGTAGGTCCGGCGGTATCCGCGGTCCATCTTGATGCCTCCAAACTCCTGCGAGAAGAAAAAGAACAGCTTGTCTTTGCTGGTGTTGAACTTGTTAGGGAGGAAGATCGGGCCGCTGAACGAGTAGCCGGTGATGCGATAGCGGTATGGACTCTTGGCAACCTTGTTGCGGTTGTTGAAGAAGTCGTTTGCGTTCAAGCTTTCGTGCCGGTAGTAGTCGTATGCGGAACCGTGGAAGTCTTGGGTCCCGCCTTTGGTGACCATGATGATGGCCCCGCCGCCCATACGCCCGTGCTCCGCCTGGTAGTTGCTCGTCAGAATTTTGACTTCGCCGACAGCCTCCATGTTGGGCTCGTAGTGCATGCCGGTGTTGTTTCCGGTGTCGAGGACGTTAACCCCATCCACCGTCACGTTCTTCGTGTTTGCGGGGTTCCCGTTGATGGTGATGTTCACCGCGGCGTTGGGGTCAATGGCCTCCCGTCCCGCTCCCGCCGAGACGTCCACCACCCCTGGGATCGTGGCCAGGAACGACATTAAATCCCGGCCCTTGATGGCGATCTCGCTGAGCTGGTTTCCGGTCACAACACCGGACCTTTCTGCACTGGCGAGCTGAATCGCCGCCGCCTCGGCCGTCACGGTGACGGTCTCTTTGGTCTCGCCCAAGCTTAGCGTCAAACGTCCCAAGGTCCGCATCTCGCTGGCTGAGACCGCAATATTCTCCATCGTGAGCGTCTTAAACCCAGCAGCCTGAATCGACAGCCTGTAGTTGCCCACCAGCACGTTCGGGAACGTAAAAGTCCCGTCAGCCATGGTCGTTGCCGTAACGCTCTGGCCTGTCGCCATGTTCGTTAGGGTACATGCCGCCCCGGCGACCAGGGCCCCCGACGGGTCGACAACCACCCCCATAACGGTGCTGCTGACTTGGCCCATGGCAAGGCTTGCACACAGCAGGCAGAGGACAACCGTGATCCACTTCTTCATGCTGTTCTCCCTCCTTTTCAAGGAATTGACGCCTGGGTGCGCGGTTGCGGATTTTCGTCCACGGGAACTGTGAAGTGTTCGCTCTGAAGCAAGCGTTTTCAAAATCGCCTCCGGCCCCTTCCGTCCCGGCAATTTTGGACCGAAAGTCAACCCCGGTGGTAGGTTCGGTACGGTAAGCCGCTCTTTAGATCAATGGAATCTGTGGGTTACTTTGGCCAAGAGGCTGGGGAGGCTCGCGTTAGGAACGGTTAATCAGCCGAGGTTCGCCGAGAGCCCTCCTTGGACTACCCCTCAGCCAGCTCGACGCGAGCCCGGCTGGGTTCCTGCCGGAAAAAGCCGGGTGAAATGTGGCGGTGTTCCGGATGGACGCCCCTCCAAAGCCCTGCCGGAGCTGGGGCAATGACGCAGCGCGGCAGGCCCGCAACCAAACAGGCGTGGAGGGTTTGGTCTCACCGGCAACGCGTTCCCGTGGCGGCATGAGGATCGTCGCTCGCGGAGAAGATTTCAGGGGGTTGTAGTACACGGAGAACACGCAAAAAAGCAAACCACAGAGGGCACGGAGAACACGGAGATGGAGAAGAGGGGCGGACACGATTGGGTGGAGGAGAGCGCGGTGGTTAAAGGGGGCCAAGGCCGGCTCGAAAGCCTGCCCCGCAGGGGCGGCGTGCTATACACGACAAGCCAGGAGCACAGCGGAGGTCTGAGGTTGGGATGGAGACCTGCCCTTCGACAAGATCCTGGATCACAAGAGGGCTTGCTCCTACTGGTGGGGGACGCCGAGACGCCGCGGAAGCGTAAATCGGAAAACTTGCGCGGCTGAAGCCAAAGTTGGGACACGCTGGGAACGGAAGCGGGTAGCCCGCGGCATGGATGGGCAGACTTGGAACGTGCTTCGAGTGGCAGCTCTGCGGGCTGGTGGGGATGCTTGGTTGTGGTTGCTGGTTGGTTGGGTTTTCTGGGTTCTTCTTGCTGCTTTTTGACTCCTTTTTGGGCTGGTTGCTGGTTTTGGTTGCCTCTTTGTTTTCTTTAAGTTAGGAGGCCTCCTCCCGCCTGCTCACCCCCGGCGGCCGGCTTCAGGGA
>Ga0207433_10003662_pt1 | contig 29277 bp, 24 predicted proteins | sample YelNatPaOPGAMG01_FD_187559 | JGI IMG/M metagenome (GOLD analysis project Ga0207433, IMG submission 187559) | Hot spring thermophilic microbial communities from Obsidian Pool, Yellowstone National Park, USA - OP-RAMG-01 (SPAdes) (version 3) | ecosystem: Environmental > Aquatic > Thermal springs... | reverse complement strand
ATGAATAATTTATTTTTAGTCAATATACAATAAGAAATTTGTTAAAAGCCAATTTTAATGTAAAATATCTTTGAAAGGCTGAAAAATGGATTTTAGAAAGTGGTTTTTTTCGTTTGCACTGCAAGGTGCATCGATTTCTCTTTTTAACATAGTTATAAGCTTGTATGTAGTTTTGGCACTCAAAGGTAATGTCCAGAGTGCCTCTATTGCTGTTGCTTTGTTTTCATTTGGTAACCTTTTGGGCTCAATTTCTTCAAGCATTATCCTTGATAGAATTAAGCGCGTATCTGTTCTTATATATACAAGTTTCTTTTTTGCATCTGCCATAATGGTACTTATGGCATTTGTTAAGTCGGTTTATATATACTACCTTCTTGCCGTTATTCTCGGCAATGTTATTTCCTTTACAGGTCCTGCAATGACCCTGCACCTCTCTAAGTTGGGCGATGAAGGATTCGTAAGAAGGCAAATAAATAGCCTTAATCTCTTTAATAGCGTAGGTTCAACCCTGGGAATGCTTTTTGGAAGCATAATCCTTACGCTTGTTAAAAGCCTTAATGATATTCTTAAACTCAGGATGATTTTCCTTATAGCGTCATTTTTGCTTCTCATAAGTTCGCTTCTTACAATTGAAAAAGGGAAAATCTCTGTGAAAATTACCCCAAGCCCTCGTGCAACAAAAATCCTGTTTTTACGTATTACACGCTTTACGAATGAATTTTTTAAAGTAGTGGACATAAGGAATCTTGATAAGTCTATGCGGCTCATTACAGCATCTGTGTTTTTGGTGTTTTTCGGTGCTAACCTTGTTTTTTCTGTTTTTACAGTGTTTTTGAAAGAGGTATTCAAAGTTTCCTCGCAGGTAATTTTCTTGCTGTACTCGGCAAATAGTTTTGCAGGAAACATAGCGTTCTTTCTTACAGGAAGATTAAGGACGACGCGTTACGACAGGCTTTTTATCCGTCTTGTGCTTATCCTGAGAGGCGTCCTTTTTATACTTATGGGCATATTTGCCCTTCTTAAACTTGACTTTATGAGAGCGTTTATTTATGCAAGTTTTGTTTTCTTTGGTTTTACCTGGCCGTTTTTCTACATTCCTCTTACAATCGAGATAACAAAAATTGCCCCACACAGGGAAAGGGGCAAGGCTTTGGGTATATTTAATATGTCTATTAATCTTGCGGTTATTCTTGCATCATTTGTTGCTGGAGTTATTGCATTGCACCTTGGATACTTTGTAACATTTATTATAGGAGGCACCCTCCTTATCTTAGGAGAGCGCCTGTTCTCGAAAACTTTTTCCTAACTTAAGAATGCTTCAATTACCTTTCCCTTATTAACCTTGTATCCCAATTCTTCAAAGGTTTCAACTATTTTTGTAACGGCAACAAGCAACTCGTCTTTTGTAACACTTCCCATGTGTCCCATTCTAAAGCCTTTTCCATAAAGTTCCGCAAGCGTATTTGCAACTACAACACCTTTTTCTTTGAGTTTTCCTCTGAATGTCTTGTCGTCAATACCTTCAGGATAGAGGAAGACGGAAAGTGTTGGGGCAGGCCTTTTTGCAACGAGTGTGAGTCCCACCTCGTTAAATGCGTTTCTTACTCTTCTTGCAAGGTCTTCATGTTTCTTGAAGTAGTTTTCTAATCCCATTTCAAAAATGTCCTTAAGGGATTGATGAAGCGCAAAGAAGAGGTTTACCGATGGTGTTGCAAAGTACTTGGTGCCATCTTCCATTACAGGCATCCATTTGAGGATATCTCCATAATATGTTCTTGGCTTAATGGATTTCCTTTTTTCGATTGCCCTTTGTGAAAATGCAAGAAGCGTAAGCCCTGGAGGAGTTGCAAGAGCCTTTTGTGAGCCTGTTAAAATTACATCGATTTTCCAGTTGTCAAATTCTTCTCTTACACCACCTGTTGCACATACCCCATCAACAACAAAAAGGGTTTCTGGGCTTACTTCCTGGATAATTTTTGATACACTCTCTACATCCGCCAAAACTCCTGTTGATGTGTCCACATGGGTTAAAGTTAATGCCGTATAGTGTTTTTCTTTGAGTTTTTGCCTTACGATTTCAAGGTCAATATGTTCTCCTGCGACTGGTTTTATCTTATCAACATCAATTCCAATGTGTTTTGCAAGTTCTTCAAACCTGTCTCCAAAGTAACCATGAGAAACAACAAGGACACTTTCATTCTCGCCTACTATGTTTGTGAGTGCCATTTCCATACCAAGTGTCCCAGAGCCTGTAATTACAAACGGAAAGCCATTTTTAGCGCCAAAAAGTTCCTTTACAAAAGAAAGTGTCTCCTTAAGGATGTTTGCAAATTCAGGACTTGTATGTGAAATCACAGGTTCTGACATTGCTTCTAAAACATCCTCTTGAACAGGCGTTGGTCCTGGGATTAAAAGAAGTTCCTTCATATTCACCTCCTATTTTCTATCAAAGAAAGGATTCTTCCCTGAGATGCTCAGGGGTATGCCATATGCAATTATTACATCATTTCCAAGAAGTTTCAGGTTTATTGCGGCTCTTCCAATCGAATACATAACCCTGTTATCAACGCATAATTCCTTTGCAAGAGAAACAGCACTTCCTATTGCAATGCCAAGGTCAATTGCTGTGCTTTCTTTTAGAACTGCCTGTTCTTGCTCGCCATCTTCAAAACCGTGTGCCCTCTCTTTTGGTTTTGAGCCAATGAGGACAACAACCTTTCCTTCGATGTTGCCTGCGTCTCTTATAAAGTATTGAAGGGATCTTTCAGTGCCAAACCTGATCATCTCTTCTCTAATTTTGTTAAGTTCATCGCCGTAAACGATTGCCGTAACAATCGAATCAAGCCCATTTGCCTTTGGTGCAGTACGGGCTGCAACGCACATTTTTTGAGCAACATCCAGGACAACTTCTAATTCACTTTCTGGATTTATTTTAAGCATTTCACACCCCCTTAATGAATCCGCCGTCAATCGGTAAAACAACACCTGTTATGTATGAAGCCTTTTCTGAAGCAAGGAACGCAACAGTTGATGCAAACTCCTCGACTGTTCCTATGCGCTTCATTGGAATGCTTGCAACCATTGCCTTTTGCGCTTCTTCAAATGTAATGCCTTCTTTTTCGACCCTTGCCTTTAGAAGATTTTCGACCCTCTCTGTCATTGTGTAGCCTGGTGCAACAACATTTGCAGTGATATTAAATGGTGCAAGCGCATTTGATACAGATTTTATGAATGCAACAACGCCTGCCCTTGAGACATTTGAAAGTATGAGGTTGTCAAGAGGCTGCTTTACAGAGATTGAAGTAGAAGCAATTATTCTTCCCCAGTTTTGTTTAACCATCAGGTCTTTTACACCGTAAACTGCATAGATTGTGCTCATAAGATTTAGATGGACTGCATCAAGATAATCCTCTTCCTTTACATCAAAGAATCCACCTGAAGGAGGACCACCAGCATTTGCAAAAAGAATGTGAATTGTTCCGAATTTGCTTACAGTTTCATCGAGAGCTTTCATAACATCGTCTTTTTTAGTTGCATCGCCAACACAGATGAGTGGTTCAAAACCAGTATGCGCTTTTATTTCCTCCTGTGCCTTCTTTAGGTTATCAAGTGAGCGAGCCATAATAGAAACAAGTGCACCTTCTTCTGCAAGTTTGAGTGCAACGCCTTTGCCAAGTCCTTTACTTCCTGCCATAACAAAAGCAACTTTCCCTTTGAGACCTAAATCCATAAAATCAACCTCCTTAAAGAAGATTTTGACGCTTCAATTAATATTTTACTACAGATTTGAAAATTAGTGATTTGTTTGACTTGAAATTAAAATGGTGCCGGGGGTGGGAGTCGAACCCACACGGGGCTCTGAACCCCTGCAGATTTTGAGTCTGCCGCGTCTGCCAGTTCCGCCACTCCGGCACTCTATGAATTATACATTATTAAAGATATTTTTTCAACCCTATTCAAGAAAACTCTTAATTTCGTAGGAGTTGCTCCCCAGGATTTCCTCAATCTTTGTGATAAAAGCCTTTGTCGGTATGACCGAAAACTTTGGCGCAGGATGTATCCTTACAACAACTCCGTCGGTTTTTACATGGAGGATAAGCGGCACATCACCTTTAAATTTTTCGGCGAGTTCCTTTATCTTAACAAGTTTTTCTTTTATTGTATCAAAGTCCTCATTATCCATTGAGATTTTAATGTGAAGGGCGTTATTTATTTCATTTTTCTTGATGTCCTTTTCTGTAAGGAATTTTTCGACATCGGTTGCAAATAGAGTAACTGAATCCTCTTCCTGTCTTATCTCTCCTGCAATTATCGCAACACCATCTTTATCAAGATATTCCGTAAACTTGTCAAGATGCTGAGGCATTACAAGGCACCCCACCTTATTTGCACCGTCTTCAAGGTCAAACCTCAGAATAAAGTTTCCGTTTTTTGTTTTTGATTTTTTTGCGTTGTTTATAACACCTGCTATTTTTACTTTGCTTATGGTTGTTTCTTCTATTGTTTCTTCAACATCTTCTTCGTTTTCGTCATCTGCGGTCTTGAATTTCGAAAGTACTTGAGAGACTGTTTCAACGCCAAGGTCTTCAAGAATCCCAAGATATGCATTTATCGGGTTATCCGAAAGGTAAAATCCAAATGCCTCTTTTTCGTATTTAAGAATGTCAGCACGTGTTGCATGTATTTTTGGCTTTGATGGTTGGGTGGCTCCCCCAAAAAGCGAAACAGTTAATTCATGTTCACTTGATTCGCCTTCGAGGAGTGCTTTTCTATCTTCGCCAAGAGAGTCAAAGCATCCTGCCTTTATAAGGCTTTCCACAACTTTTTTGTTCACCTTGAAGGATGAAGTCCTTCTTTCAAAATCCTTAAATGATGAGAATGGTCCGTTTGCTATTCTCTCTTTTATTACCTCGTTAATGGCTGCTTCACCAACATTCTTAATGCCAAGAAAACCAAACCTTATACCTGATCCTTCAACCTTGAAAATAGCGTCAGACTTATTTATATCTGGAGGATACACGGGGATTCCTTTGCTTATTGCTTCTAAAAGTGTTTCTCTTGTTTTATCTTCGTTTCCTATATAGGAGTTAAGGATTGCAGTGAAATATTCTTTTGGGAAGTGCGCTTTAAGATATGCGGTTCTATATGCAAGCGTTGCATAACTTACTGCATGGGACTTGTTGAAGCCGTATCCTGCGAAGAACTCGATGAGGTCAAAGATTTTTTCTGCAACGCCTTTATCAACTCCGTTTGCAACAGACTTTTGAACAAAGACATCTCTTTGAGCCTTCATAATCTCTGGAATCTTTTTTCCAATTGCTTTTCTCAGGGTGTCTGCTTCAGCCATTGTGTAACCTGCAAGTACATTTGCGATCTGCATTACCTGTTCCTGGTAAACAATTATGCCATATGTGTTTTGAAGTATTGGCTCGAGTTTTGGATGTGGATATGTGACTTTTGTCTTCCCGGATTTTCTATTTATGTATTCCTCTATTCCGCCTGCCTTGATTGTGCCGGGCCTATAGAGTGCAACTACTGCCGTGAGGTCTTCTATGCTATCAGGTTGGACTCCTTTTAAGACTCTCCTCATTCCAGCACTTTCAAGTTGGAACACGCCTACAGAATCGCCACGCTTAAGCATATCAAATGTTTCTTTGTCATCCTCAGGTATTTTTGTTATGTCGATTTCGATGCCTTTTGCCTTGAGCATGTTTACTGTATCCTGGATTATAGTAAGGTTCTTTATCCCAAGAAAATCCATTTTGAGAAGTCCTATGTGCTCAACAACATCCTTATCGAATTGCGTAATTACTGCATTATCCTTATCAGTTTGAAGTGGCAAGTACTCGGTAAGTGGTGCATCACCTATTACAACGCCTGCTGCATGCGTTGAAAAGTTCCTTACAACACCTTCAAGTTTTAATGCAACATCAAATAATTCTTTGTATCGCTCGTCCTCGTAGAGTTTTCTAAGGTCTGGAAGGGTTTGAAGTGCTTCTTTAAGTTTAAGTCCCTGCGGGATAAGTTTTGCGATTTTGTCTGTTTCCTGATATGAAAACTTCAGAGCACGCCCCACATCACGGACAACCTGTCGCGCTTCCATCTTGCCGAAAGTTGCAATCTGCGCAACATGTGACTCTCCATACTTCTTTCTTACATATTCAATAACCGCATCTCTTCCTCTATCGCCGAAGTCAACATCGATATCAGGCATGCTTATTCTTTCCGGGTTCAGGAATCTTTCAAAGAAGAGGTTGTATTTGATAGGGTCTATTTCTGTTATTCCAAGCGCATAGGAAACAATTGACCCTGCAGCGGATCCTCTTCCAGGTCCAACGGGGATGTCGTTTGTTCTTGCATAATTTATGAAGTCCTGGACAATGAGGAAATAATCAGTAAATCCCATTTTTTCGATTATATCAAGTTCATAGCGAGCTCGCTCCGTAACTTCGTTTGCCTTATCTCCGTATTTTTCTTTTAAGCCTTTGAATGTTAACTCCTCAAGGTACTCTTTGTTTTTTGAAGGGTCCCAGTTCTCGTCTTTTTTGTAAACAGGTAAGTGATACGAAGAAAAGTCAAACTCAATATTACACATCTCTTTTATAAGTTCTGTATTGTAAACTGCTTCTTCGAGTCCTTTAAAGGTGGATAGCATTTCTTCTTCACTTTTTACATAGAATTCCTCGCTTGGGAAACGCATCCTTTCAGGGTCATCAAATGGCCTTAAAGTCTGCACACATAGAAGAATATCATGGGCATGTGCATCTTCTTTTCTCAGGTAATGCGCATCGTTTGTTGCAACTAATTTAACGCCTTCTGTATCCCGTAGTGTTTTTGCAACTTCGATAACTCTCCGTTCTTCTTCAAGACCATGGTTCTGGACTTCTATAAAAAAGTTTTCCTTGCCAAATATGTCGAGGTATTTATAGAGGGCTTTTTTTACTTCCTGTAAGTCGCCCCGAAGTGCCTTTGCTGAAATTTCTCCCTGCAAACACGCAGTCATTGCTATTATATCTTCGTTATATTTCTTAAGAGTTTCGAAGTCGATTCTTGGCTTGTAGTAAAAACCTTTTATGTAACTTTCTGTAACTATTTTTGTAAGGTTTTTGTAGCCTTTGAGGCTCTTTGCAAGCAGAATAAGGTGGAATCTCTCCTCATCTTTTTCTTTCTTTTCAATTCCGTTAGGTGCAATATAAACCTCAACGCCAATTATAGGTTTTATGCCTGCCTTTTTCATTGTTTCGTAAAACTCCATAACGCCATACATGTTCCCATGGTCTGTTACTGCAACTGCATCCATTCCAAGTTCCTTTATGCGCGGTGCAAGTTCCTCGATTTTATTCATTCCGTCAAGAAGGCTATATTCTGTGTGAAGATGAAGATGTGTGAATCCCATTTTAATTTACCTCCACTTCTATTGTTAAATTCGTGTTTATTTGTTCCTGGAAGATATTCAGAGTAATTTGCGAAATTTTTGTTCCATTAACCTTAAACGAAACTGTTTCGTAGATAGTTCTTCCTTCATATAAGCCTGCTTTACTTAAAGTAAAAGTATCACCTGAAATTTCTTTCAAATCCATTGTTTTTAAAAGCTCTTTCATATTCAAAAACTCTTCGATTACAGACTTTGCATATTGTAAAATTGCAATTTCTTCTTCTGTGGGAGCGGCCCCTTCTATCTCAAAAGAGCCATTTTTGTATGTATAGGTAAGTGTGCCATCTTGAACTGTGAAGGTATCGCCTTTCTTTTGAATTGAAAACTCATGGTTTACCGGGTTTTTATTTGCAGTGCCCTTTATCTTTATAGTTATAATTTTGTTAGTGTTATCAAGCGGAAACTCAAGAGTATCAAGGTATGCTGTGAGTGTTGCTGTGTCTTTTTCTAAAGTTACTGAAAGAGCATTTTCTCCTTTACTAAAAGAAACAACACCTGAATACGGAATAAAAAATTTGCTTTTGATAGTGATTTTGTGCGTGCCTACCTCTACAGGTGAGACTACAAAAGTTTCTTTCCCGTTCTGGATAATTTTTACAAAGTCGCATACTTTTCCGTCAATTTCTATTGAGTTAATAGTTGCATTTGGTGTAATTACTAAATATGCAATAGGCTTAAGGAAAAATGTACTTGAGGCATTATCAACTTTTATGGTTTTTTCTTCGTAAAGGTTTGCGCTAACCTTATAAGTATTTGGCTTGAGTTTTACAGCACCACTTACTTCTTTTCCATTTATAAGAACTGGTGTTATAACTTTTCCAGTAACTTCGTCTATAAAAGTAACATTAACCGACTGTGAGCAACCTGTAAGGAATAATGTAATAGTAATTAAGAAAATAATAATTAGCTTTTTCATAGCGATTTATTTTACAACAAAGAGGGAGTCTTTCAAAATTCCTTAGCGAGACTTATCCACACCGATTTTTGGACAATATGCCTCAATCGGGCATTTTGAACAGAGAGGGCTTACGGGTTTACATACATTTTGTCCAAAGGTTACAAGAATTGGATTAATCTTTTTCCAGTATTTCTTTGGAAGGATTTTTCTTAATTCCATCTCTGTTTGCTCGGGCGTTTTTGTCTTAACCCAACCAAGCCTGTTTGAAATGCGGTGGACATGTGTATCAACACAAATTCCGTAGTCGTCGTATGCTTCTGTTATAACGAGGTTTGCGGTCTTTCTTCCAACCCCTTTTATCTTTAGAAGTTCCTCGATATCGTTAGGGACTTTTCCTCCGTATTTTTCTATAATAGTTTTAGCAATTTCCTGGATTTGTCTTGCCTTCCTTTTATAAAAACCAACGGGGTATATGAGTTTTTCAATTTCTTCAACGCTTAAGTCCAAAAGGTCTTCCGGCTTTTTTACAACTGAAAATAGTCTATTTGCTGCTTCCTCTGTTGTTTTGTCCTTTGTTCGAAGGCTTAGAATTGTTCCTATAAGGATTTTAAAGGGGTCAAGTTCTTTTTCTTTTATACGTGTTACAACAGGTACACCAAGGTCTTCTACGAACTTTTCAAGTTTTGGTATAATCTCATCAAAATTGTATTTTTTCATAGTTCTATTATACTAGAGTTTTCTCTGTTATGTGAATTGCTTTGCAGTTTTTCTAAAAGTTAATAAAAGAATCCTTAGAAATTACTCTTGCTTTAAAAGTTCTTCTCTTCTTTTCCTGTACTCTATAATTGGCAGGTCTCCCTGGACAAGGTTCTCGTCCATTTTTAGCATTGTCTTTTTCGGAATCTGGGTTTCAACAACCCTTCTATCCTGATGAAGGACGATTCTGTTAAAAGGTATCGACAACTTTGCAATGAGTTTGTTTATGAATTTGAATTTTGTTACCTTCACATAAGACCTTACATAAACAAGAGAATTTTCTTCGTCAACAGGCACGAAAGCAGCCACAATGAAGAAATTATCGCTTATATGGTTCTGCCACACATTTGGGAAAATGAATTCTAAATATACTTTACTTTTTTGTCCTTTAAGTTCCTCAGGCTTTTTTGGAGGAGTTCCATCGTCTTTTCTGTTAAAGACATAAAAGCGCATCTTATCTGAATCAAACCATTCTACAACCGGTCCATCTGCAACGGTCCTTCCACCTGCTCCTATTGTGTTATAGTGGACAAAGGGAAGGTGAATTGGGTCAAGTTGGTTTTCGATACACCTTGAGTAGTGAACTTTCCATGGATCTATGAGTTCGTCGTATGCGAAACTGTCATCTATCCAATCGAAAAATGGGATTTCATCGGTTGCTTTGCTTTCGTCTCCATAAAAAAGGAATATAAAACCATTCTTTTCTTTTACCTTATAGCTTTTCACTTTGAAATTTTCGGGAACCTTTGCATTTCTACCATTTGCAGGAATAAGGACAACACGCCCCGACTTATCGTATTGAAATCCGTGGAAAGGACACTGCATGTGACCATCTACAATTTTTCCTTTGGAAAGGCTTGCGCCTCTGTGAGCGCATCTGTCAGCAATACATGCTATACCATCTTTCGTTCGCCACATTACGAGTTTTTCTCCAAAACGTGTAAGCCCTATGGGTTTGTCCCTCAATTCTTTTGAAGATAGCACAACATACCATTGATTCTTTATCATATTTTCACTCCTTTCAAAATATTATAAATTTCTTTCCTGTGAGAAAAAACTAAAAGCACTAAATTTAAAATCGCAACAAGCGTGAATTCCCTATGGAAAATAAAGACAAAAATCATTGCAACAATCATTCCTGTAAGCGCCCTTACTGCATCAAACTCTGGGGTCGTGTCTTCTTTCCTTATGAAAACAAAAATTGTGAAAACAAACCCTAAAAGAAGCGGAACCTCATACTTCGTAAGAGCAGACCATATTCCAAAAGTTGTAGAGATACCTTTCCCTCCTTTGAATTTTAACATTGGTGGGAAGAGATGACCGAGCAATGGTGCAATAGCAATCAGGGATAACTCAAGCGCTGTAAAATTGTTTTGAGAAATTATGAAGTAAAGAGGTATGAACCCTTTTATGTAGTCGAGGAATATTCCTAAGAATCCCCACCCAAATCCCTTAAGTCTCCATAGATTTGCTCCTCCCGGATTTCCGTCTCTAAAGGTCCTTAAATTTATCCCATGTGCTTTTGCAATGATATCCGAAAACATTATCGAGCCAACCAGGTACTCCAAAACGAAAAACAGGACAAATCTTTGCGTACTCATTTTATCTTAATTTTTCTCCCCTTCCACTCAACTTGTTTCACAAAGAATGTTTTAAAAAGAGAGGTAACAAAGATCACTAAAAATACAAAAAGGTGTACGGGGTAAAGGAACAATAGCAGTGGATTAAAGTTTCCAAGGATTCTCCCGAATACGAGAATTTCACTTGCAAACATTAAAGCAAAAAGTGTGTATTTAGGGACATTGAAGGTCGAAGAGAAAAGCGCTGTAATATAAAGGAAAACAATTATGAACTGGACTGGATGGATTGAGATTGCACCTTTTCCGAAATTCTTTGACCAGCCAAGAAAAACATCTTTAAAACCTCCCTTATACATTCTAAACTGTACGTCCTCTCTTCCAAACATATTTACAAGTTTGAAGCCTTTTTCCCTCAGGATTTTTCCCAGAGCGACATCCTCTACAACCTCGTTTAAAACGTTTTTATGCCCTCCTGTTGCTTCGTATGTCTTTCTATCTATGAGTATGCAAGGACCAAAAAGTCCCTGTACGGGAAGAAACCTATTAATGATCGAATTGTTGTTTAATGCTATTGTGCCAATCAAATTAAACATAAAAGAAAAGTTTTCAGGAAGGCTTCCAATTGTGTGATATGGCCAAACGCTTATAACAGCATTCTCGTTTTCATACGCAAAGAGTAGTTTTTCAACTACATCTTTCTTAAGCCTTACATCAGCGTCAAAAAATAGTATTATGTCTCCTTTAGATTTCTCAAAACCTTTTAAACATGCGTAGGGTTTGCCTATAATATTCTCTTCAAGGTTTTCTATTTCGATTACCTCTACGCCGAAGGATTTAGCAACTTCAGTTGTATTATCCTCTGATTCATCATTTACAACAATAATTTCAAAAGGTTCATAAGTTTGAGCTTTTAAGTCAACTAAGATGTTTTTGAGGTTTTCCTCCTCGTTTCTTGCAGGAATTATAACCGAGACCTTGTAATTGTTCTTAAGGTTTCCTTTCTTAAGGCGTTTAAAAGGGAAGAAGGAAAGCAAACTTCCCAAAAATCCCAAAGTATATATTGTTGTTTTATAGTCCATCTTTTAAAGTATATCAGATATAAATTCTGAATGCAATTTCAATAAATAAACAAAATGCCATATAATTTAATCGAAATGGACTACGATGAGATTTTGGTAAAACTTAAAAATACGGAGTATTTGCCGAGTTATGATTTTCTTATTGCGCTTGAAAAAATAATTCTTAAGGAAGACTTACCCGTTCTTGTACACGAGCTTGCCGTTTTTTCGGGACTTGCCTTGAGGTTTGTTTACAATTTTGAGAACCCGCTCATATATGAAGACATTCCGTATTTTGCCTTAGAACTTAAAAAGTATCTCGGGTTTGAATTACATACCTACTCGGTGGATTTTCTTAATCAACTTGAACCTCCTTTTATAATCGCTCCACAAAATATACTTGTTATAGGGGATATTGGAGACACTTTAACTTGCGAGCACGAATTTGAAAGGTTTGAGCAAAAGGTCTTCGAAGTGAGTCCTTCTTCAAGTATTGTAAAGCTTCAAACAAGAAAAATTGACAGAGCCGAACTCTACGATAAGTCGAAATTTACTGAAGTAATCTATGAAGTGCATAAGAATTATTATGAGAAAGATGTTAAAAACTCTTATTACATCGGAAAGCATGCCTTTAAAGAATTCTTAAACGACCTTGGAGATTTATCCAAAGAGAGGGAAGATAGATTATCACTTGTTTTAAAAAAGACCATTAGGGACCAACTTTCTTCACTCTATGGTTTGAGGGTTTACTTACTTGGTTACTATCACTTCCTTGGGAATTTGGACCAAAAAGTTCTCTTCGAAGGTTTGAATGCCCTGGGTGATGCAATTATGTTTTACAGAGAATTTGAAAGAGTAACAAAGGAAGCCCTTATAAAAGGACAATTTACAACTGAGGTAAGAAGAAGGGGTGTTAACAGTATGAAAAAGTTTATTGCAAGTTTTGAACATTTTTTGTATAGTTTAGAAAAACTAATTTAAGGGAGGTTAGATATGGGTGATTATGAAATTTCAAAGAATGCAAGATTATTGCCCATTGGAAAAATTGCAAGAAACTTCGATATCCCTGACGATGCGCTAAGACTTTGTGGTGATTACATTGCAAAAATTGACCATAGGCTTTTAAAGTCGCTTGATAGAATTCAGGGCAAGGTTGTGCTTGTTACGGGAATGACTCCAACTCCTCACGGTGAAGGAAAAACTACCACAACAATTGGCTTAACGGATGCATTGAACCTCTTGAGCTACAAGGCGATAGGTGTAATAAGGCAGCCATCTTTGGGACCTATTTTTGGTGTAAAGGGGGGAGCAACTGGTGGAGGGCGAGCACAGGTTGTGCCAATGGAAGATATTAACTTCCTTTTCACCGGAGATTTTCCAGCGGTGGAATATGCAAACAACCTTCTTTCAGCAATGATTGATAACAGCATCTACCAGGGCAATCCTCTTAATCTTGACCCTCGGAGGGTCAAATTTAGAAGAGTGATGGATATGAACGACAGAGCCTTGAGGCATATAGTAGTTGGGCTTGGCGGTATTGAAAATGGCGTTCCTCGAGAGGATGGCTTTAACATAACTGTTGCATCTGAAGTAATGGCTATTTTAGGTTTGTCTATGGATTTGAATGACCTTAAGGAAAGGCTTTCCAAAATCTATGTAGGGTTAACCTATGAAAGGACACCCGTTTTTGCAAAGGACTTAAAAGCCGAAGGTGCAATGGCAGTAATTTTAAGAAACGCAATAAATCCAAACCTTGTTCAAACCCTCGAAAACAACCCTGTATTCATTCATACAGGACCTTTTGCGAATATTGCACATGGCAGTCCCTCACTTATATCTATAAAACTTGCGCAGCAATTTGCAGATTATGTATTTGTTGAAGGCGGTTTTGCAACTGACCTTGGTGGCGAAAAGTTCATTGATATTGTCTCACGGCTTGGTAACATAAAAGTTTCTCTATCAGTTATAGTTGCTTCAATAAGGGCTCTCAAGTATCATGGCGGTCAGAAGGACGAAAAAATCGAGGATATCGAAGCACTGAAAAAAGGTTTTGAAAACCTCAAAAAGCATATCGAGAATATGAGAACCCTTGGCGTTAATGTTGTTGTTGCACTTAACAAGTTTCCTTCTGACACTCAAAAAGAACTTGATACGGTTTCAGCGCTTCTAAATGAAATTAACGTTCCTTTTGCTTTATCAGAAGTTTTTGAGAAAGGTGGTTTAGGTGGGGAAGCACTTGCAAAGGCAGTTATCGAAAATGCAGAAGAGAGAGTTCCAAATTATCTATACGAACTTAACGAGCCTGTTAAAGACAAAATATACAAGATTGCAACAAAAATGTATGGTGCAGTTTCGGTTAATTACACGGATGAAGCAGAAGCAAACCTTAAAGAAATTGCAAAACTTGGTATGGATGATGCCTTTATATGTATGGCTAAGACTCAATCATCCCTCTCCGATAACCCAAAGCTAATAGGTCGTCCAGAGGGTTTTTCTGTGACTGTTAAAGAGGTGCATGCCCTAAGAGGTGCAAACTTCATAGTTCCAATCCTTGGCAAGATAAATACAATGCCAGGGCTTCCAAAAGAACCCCTTGCGATAAAACTCGACATAGATGAGACGGGGTATATTAAGGGTCTATAATGTACATTGAAAGTATTGAAATTTATGGATTTAAAACATTTGTAAATAATACAAAGTTTATCCTTTCTAAGGGAATAACCTGTATTGTTGGGCCTAATGGGTCTGGCAAGAGTAATATCGTTGATGCAATAAGATTTCTCTTTGGAGAAAATAGGCTTTCGCTTCTGCGTGCTTCCGAGTCTTCTGATCTCATTTTCGCAGGTTCTACAAGCAAAGAGCCGATGAACATTGCCTCCGTAAAGATTGTAATTAATAACGAGGATAAAACTCTCCCCATAAAGACGCCCAGGGTAATTATCGAAAGAAGGATTGTAAGAGGCAAGGAGACAAGATACATCGTAAATGGAAATGACTCAAGCCTTCAAAATGTGCAGGAAATCTTTAAATCTTCTAACATTTTTGGACTAACACATGCAATTGTTGGGCAAGGGCGTATCGAAGAGATTTTACTTTCTAAGCCCGAAGAGAAAAAGGCTATAATCGATAGAGTTGCAGGCATTACGGACTTAAGAAAAAGAAAAGAGGAAGCAAAAAAGAAACTCGAAGAAACAGAAGATAACCTTGCAAAAGCATCGGTTGTTTTAACATCAATTAAAACCGAATACGATAGAGTCTTAAGGGAAGCAAAGAAAGTCCATATATACTATGCTCTTACATCTGATTTAAAGGTGCTTGAGGAAAAGTTATACAGCTTTAGGCTTTTAAAATTAAGGGAAGAACTTTCAAAGTTAAAGATTGGGCTTGAAGAAAAAAAGAAAGAGGAAAGTGATGTTCAAAAACACCTTCTTGAAATTAAAGGTCAGTACGAGGAAGTTAACTCAAGGCTTCAAGAAGCGCAAAAGAAATTGGAGCTCCTAACGGAAAAAAGGGAAGAACTTAACATAAAGAAGAACAAAGTTTCAAGCAATATTGATTCAACTAAAAACCTTATTGAACTTAAGGAAAGCGAACTTACAGAGTTAAACCTGAGAAAAGAACGGCTACTAAAAACAAAATCTTATCTTATTTCTGATGTCGAAAAAAACAATTTGGATCTTGAAAAGTTAAAGGATGACTTACTAAAACTTGAGAACGACGAGAATGTTCTTAAATCTCAATACACAATGAAGAAAAACGAACTTGCGGTTGTTGAAGAGGAGTATAACAAATTTAGTGAACAACTCAAGCAAAGAGAGTCTGAAAGAATTGCAATAGAGAAGAAAATTAGCGCATTCGAAAAAGAAGTTGAGATAGGAAACCGAAAATTACAGGAAATATCAAGAAAACTTGAGCCTTTAAAGACCCTTGAGAAAGTTAACATTGACGAGATTAAAGAAAAGTTACAGCAACTTGATATAGAGATCGATGCGAAAAAGAAGGCACTTCAGGAAAAAGAAAAAGAAATTGCAGTGCTCGAATTTAGAATAAAAAGCCTGAAGAGTCTTCTTGAAAGTGCAAAAGTTGCAACATTTTCCGACGGAAGCCTCGGGCAAATTCTTCACATAAGTAAAAATCTTTTTGGTCTGAAAGACTACTTAGAAGGTGTTATAGTAAATTCCATTGATGAGATAAAAAACAAAAACGGCAAAAGGTTTTTTGTTGAGGCATTTGCAGAAAATCCCCAAGCCGAAGTGGACGGTTTAACTCCAATTTCTAAGATTTTGGGTGTAGAAAACAAGTTTCTTACAGGCATTTATTACGCAGATACGCTTGAAGAAGCGATTAAAAAGTTCAATGATTATAAAGGGATTGCTCATATCCGCGAGATTGTAACAGGCGATGGTTTTATCGTCCTTTCTCCTTTTGAAGTTGAAAAAAGTTCTGGTATAAACATAGAGGAAGAGCGTCAATATAATGCATTACTAAGCGAGTTATCAGGCTTAAAAGAAAATTTAAAAGTTGAAAAAGAAAACCTTAATGTCCTTGAAAACAGGAAGGTGTTACTTCTTTCGGAGCTTGAAAAGGCGAAAGAGATTGAAAGGTTGTTAATGGAACGGGCGAGACTTACAGAAGAGTTTGAGAATATCAAAAAAGATGTGGAGAAATTTGAAAATATTCTTTCAGGCTTGAAAGAAGAGCGCACAAGAAAACTCCTGGATCGCATAACTTTCGATACAACAAAACTTACAAGTATTAGAAGTGAAGTTGAAAAACTGCGTGAAGAGATATCAAAATTAATGCTAAGGAAAAAGGAATTAGAATTGAAAATAGAAAGCATAAATAAGAATACAGAGGAGCTAAAGAGGAGAATTTCAAGTATCGATAGAGAAGTAGAAGAATTGGAAGTTAAGCGTGAAAAACTTTCAAAAGAGCTCGAAGGTTTTGAAGACGAATTAAATAATCTTATAACTCTTTTAAATGAATTGGAATTAGACCTTGTGAGCGCAACTCATGAGATTGATGGCGTAAAAAGCGAAGTAAGTTCGGTAAAAGAAAATGAAGCAAATTTGAGGATTCGTCTTGAGGAGTTGAATGATCAGAAGGAGTCGATTCATGCTGCGATAGAGAAGATTGAACTTAACATTGCAAGGGTAGAAGTAAGTATTAGCAGTTTGTTAAGCGAAATGGAAGAGAAAGAACTTAAAGAGAGGCATGTAGATTTGGATTTGAAGGAAGAGAGTCTTAAAAGCGAAATTCAGAAACTTAGAAAGGAAATTGAGGAACTTCAACCTCTTGACTTTACATCTATCGATAAGGAGAACGAACTTAAGGCAAACTATGAGGAGAAGAAGACAGTTTTTGACGATATAGTAAGTTCAAAAAGGGAACTAGAAAAATACATAAAAGAACTTGAAACTACCATAAAAAATAAATTTGATACAACCTTTGATGCCCTAAACACACACTTTGAAAGAATCTTTGTTGAGATTTTTGGAGAAGGTGAGGCAAAAATAGAGAAAGTCCTGGATGAGTTTTCTGAGGTAAAAGGTGTTGAAATAAGTGTAAGGCTTCCTTTCAAGAAAAAGCAGCCGCTGAGTGTTCTTTCAGGAGGGGAAAAATCTCTTGTTGCACTTGCGTTTCTATTTGCAATATTCGAGGTCAATCCAACGCCTTTTTATGTCCTCGACGAGGTAGATGCTGCACTTGACGACGAAAATGTCTATAAATTCGGAAAATTACTTGAAAGCATGAAGGAGAAATCACAACTCATAGTTATTACTCACAATAAACAGACAATGGAAAAGGCAGATATTCTCTACGGTATCACGATGGAAGAAGCAGGAATTTCGAAAGTCGTTTCCCTTAAATTTGCATAAGTAGTATAATTTTTTAGAAGGAGATGAAAAATGGAAAACTACGATGAATTAATGAATTCAATTTTGTCTTTGAAGGAGCAATTGCAAAATGCAAAGTCGTCCTACGAGAAATTGAGGATTTACATGAATCTTGGACTCACATACCTCTTGCTTTCCGATATTAGTGATGAAAGAGATAATATTGTAAGTGCATTACTCAACTTTGATGAGGCTGAAAAAATAGCAAAAACTGTTGAAAATAAGGAAGACCTTGCAGAAATTGAGTCAAACAAAGGATTTGTCTTCTACAAACTTGCTCATATTGAAGACCCTCTCTACAACCTTGAGACTTCAGCAAAGCATTATTTGAACGCAATCGACCTTTTGAAGGAAGTAGATCATAAGTCTAAACTTGTGCGTGTTTATTATAACCTTGCAAACACATATCTTTTAGGCAAAGACCTCGACTCGATAAAAGTTTCTCTAAAATACTTTGAAGAGGCATTAAAACTCAAGGAAGATGCAGAAGACAAAAAAATCGTTGGACTTATCTACCATGGTATAGGTGTTGCAAATTTCCTTTTGGGGAAATTTGAGCCTGACCTTGAGAAGAGAGTTGAGTATCTTACAAAGGCAATTGAAGCCTTCAAAGAAAGCCTTGAGTACTTTGAAAGCGATGATACGCTTGATATTGCTTCGACACGCTCGCATCTTGCATCTTCTCTTCTTGAACTTGCACTCATAAAGGAAGATAGGGAGTTGTTTGAGGAAGCACTTGACAACTACAAATATGTGCTTGAAATTTATAAAGACAAATCACCTGAAGATTATGGGACGACACTTTTTAACATTGGCACTCTGTATTTGAATGAATCGAGGCTAAGGGATATTGATGAAAAAACAAAAGTCGAACTTCTTGAGAACGCACTGAACTATTTCGAGGAGTCGCTAAACTACTTCCCCAAAGATACCCATAAAGAAAGTTTTATACGCATAAATTACGAAATTGCCGTGTGCTTAAGGGAGCTTTTCTTTCTTAAAAATAGCCCCGAACTTATCGAAGAAGTTAAAGAACACATTGAGGAAATTATTGATGACATTGACGAGTCAAAAAACCCTTATACATATCTTACATCTCAATTTTTCTTAGGGGAGGCTTATTTCTACCTTGGGGAAAAAGAAAAAGCACTTTCTCATTACGAAGAGTCACTTCGTGTTGCAGAAAACTTTGATAAGGAATTAGCGCAGAATATAAAAGAGGTTATAGAGAAGATTAAAAGCATATGATTGAAGAAATTGCAAAAGTAATTCAATCTTCAAGAAGTATTTCGGTATTAACAGGTGCAGGAATTTCTGTTAATGCAGGAATTCCTGACTTTAGGGGAGAAAAAGGGATATACACGCAGGGTTTGTACTCTGAAAGCGTTTTTGATATTGATTACTTTTTAGAGAATCCGAAACTCTTTTATGATTTTGCAAGGGAAATGTATCCTGTTTTTGAAAAAGCAGAGCCTACGAAAGCCCATAAGTTTCTTGCAGAAATTGAAAGTAAAAAGCCTGTTTGCATAGTAACCCAAAACATAGATTTCTTACATGAGAAAGCAGGCTCAAAAAGTGTGATACATTTGCACGGAAGCATTGAACACTCGCACTGTCTTAAATGTGGCAAACACTTTTCATTTGAGGAGTTAAAGAATCTTATAATAACAAATGATGTGCCTCGCTGCGATAGATGTGGAGGCTTAATTAAACCGGATGTTGTTTTCTTTGGAGAGCCTGTTTTGGACTTCGACAAGGCGGTGCATTGTGTTGAGAATTCAGAAGTTTTTCTTGCATTGGGTACATCGTTAGAGGTTTATCCTGCAAATACTCTTGTTCAATATGCTTCAGGAAAAAGAATCCTTGTTAATATTAGGAAAACTCAAATGGATTATTATTTTGACTTTGTTATACATGAGGACCTTGATGAATTTTTTGAAAGATTAGAAGATTTTATGGAGGTGTCTTATGAGTAAGATTCTTTACCTTGGACATGCAACCTTTGTAATTATTAACGATTTTGGGAACATCGCTATTGACCCATTTTTTACGGGGAATCCTCTAAATCCTATGAAGGTTGAAGATTGCAAGGCAAAATACATTCTTGTTACGCACGGTCACGGAGACCATCTTGGGGATACTATTGAGATAGCAAAGCACAATGACTCAACGGTCGTTGCTATTTACGAAGTTGCAAATTTCCTCGGAAAAAAAGGTGTTAAAAACTTAGTGCCGATGAATATTGGAGGGACAGTCAAATTTGATAAATTTTCTGTGAAGATGGTTCAGGCAATTCACAGTTCATCAATTGAGGTTGAAGGTGATTTAATCTACGGTGGGAATCCTGCGGGATTTGTAGTAAAACTTGAAGATTTAACAATCTACCATGCAGGTGATACCGCCCTGTTTTCTGATATGAGCCTTATTGGTTCCCAGTTTTCGCTTGATTTTGCCTTTTTGCCTGTTGGGGGTCATTTTACAATGGACATAGACGACGCCCTTATGGCAGTTAAAATGCTTCATCCAAAGTATGTGATCCCCATGCACTACAATACCTGGGACATAATAAAAACAGATGTCGAAAAATTTAAGGAAATGGTTGATAAAGAGACAAGAAGTAAGTGCCTTATCCTTCAACCGGGAGAAGCATTTTGATGGAACAAAATTATGTTATTGAGTATCTAATTAATGGAGGTGATTGGAATGAAAAAATTTATAAGTTTGCTTTTGGTGGTTTTAATGGTTTTTACAGGCGTAAGTGCGGTTAAAGGAGAATCTTTACCCCTTGTAGGTAAAGTTGTAACCGACAGGAATGAGTATTCTCTAAATGAGACAGTGCGTTTCCTTTACACGGTTACAAACACAAGCGATAACCCAGTTACTTTGAAATTTAACACTTCTCAGATTTATGACTTCGTAATAATGAAAGGTAATACAATTATTTTCAAATGGGGAATTGATAGAATGTTTGCGCAGGTTATAACCGAGGTTACTATACCTGCACACGGGACAAAGGCATTTTCTGTTTCATGGGATATGGTTGATACGAAGGGTAAAAAAGTTGACACAGGCACTTACACTGTAAAGTTCTACCTTGTGAACAATTACGGAGTTGAAGCAACAACCACATTTACAATAGGAACACAATCATTCACGCCGGTTTTTCCTGATGTAACTGACTACTATGTTTCAAAGTACCTCAAGGTGCTTGTTGACAAAGGCATTGTAAAAGGGTATCCAGACAATACCTTTAAAGGAGATAACAATCTTACAAGAGCAGAGGCAACAGTCCTCATATTACGAGCGCTCGAGATTACGCCAAAAGATTATAAGACATCAACTTTTGCAGATGTAAGCGTTTCCTACTGGGCTCATAACTACATTGAGGAAGCGGTAAAAAGAGGCATAGTAAAAGGTATTTCGCAGGACCAATTCGCCCCATCAAGAGTAATCTCAAGAGGCGAATTTGTAACTTTACTTATGAGGGCTTTGAACTTGACAAAACCTGATGCGGTATCACCTTTTGCGGATGTCCCATACACTTATTTTGGATACAAAGAGATTGCAAGTGCCTTCGAATTGAATATAATACAGGGGTCGGTTGATAATATGCAACTTATGTTCTACCCAGGCGACCCGATAAAGAGAAAAGATGCAGTCCTTATACTTGCAAGAGCGATGGATGCAAAAAAATAATTTGAGGAGGTTTTAATGTTCATAGCAAATGAAAAAGATATAAAAGAAGGATTAACGACTGATGTCTATTTTGTCCGAACTGAAGAGATTTTAAAGAAAAAAGGCATAAATAACAATGTTGTTGCAGACTTTACTGTCCAGTGGCTTAAATACCCCTGGGGTGTTTTTGTAGGGCTTCCAGAAGTTATAGAGGTGCTTGAAGGAAAGAATGTAAATCTTTATGCCCTTCCCGAGGGAAGTATCTTCACTTCAAGGGATATAAGAGGCTACCCTGTGCCTGTTATGGTAATTGAAGGTCCTTACCTTGAATTTGCCCGTTTCGAAACCCCCATACTTGGTTTCATATGTGAAGCATCAGGTATTGCAACAAAGAGTGCAAGGATAAGAAAGATTGCAAAAGATAAAAGTGTGCTTTCATTTGGAATAAGGAGGATGCACCCCGCAATTGCCCCGATGATCGATAGGGCTTCTTACATAGGTGGTTGCGATGGTGTCTCGAGCCTTATTGGTGCAAAGACCATTGGTAAACCTCCAACGGGAACGATACCTCATGCACTTATTATAAATATGGGTGGTATTGTCGAAGCGGTGAAGGCATTTGACGAAATAATTGACCCATCTGTTCCTCGTCTTGCACTTGTCGATACCTTCCAGGATGAAAAGTTCGAATCTCTTCTTGCGGCACAAACTATCGGTAAGCGCCTTTATGGAGTAAGGCTTGATACACCTGGCTCTCGTCGTGGTAGCATTGTTGACATTGCAAGAGAAGTGCGATGGGAACTTGATTTGAGAGGGTTTAATCATGTGAAAATTCTTGTTTCAGGTGGACTTGACGAGGAAAGTGTCCAGAAACTCGTTGATTCGGGTGTTGTGGATGGTTTTGGTGTGGGCACATCCATTTCAAATGCAGATACAATTGATTTTGCAATGGATATTGTAGAGGTTAACGGCACACCAATTGCAAAGCGTGGAAAATACTCTGGAAGAAAGAAAGTTTACAGAAGATTTGAAAACGGCAAAGTTATTTACGAGGTAAAAAAGGCTAACGAAAGCGGTGTTGGGGAAGAAGCACTTGTGCCTGTGATTCTAAATGGTAAAGTTGTCTATAATGAAAGAACTCCGGAAGAAATAAGGAATTATGTTTTAGAACAACTTTCAAAAGTTGAAGAGTTATAATGAGCGAACTTGAGCCACTGGCTTCGAGGGTAAGACCTAAAACAATAGAGGAATTTGTAGGGCAGGAGCACCTTGTAGGAGTGGGTGCTCCTCTTTTTAATATGTACAAAACAGGAAAACTTACTTCTTTTATCATCTGGGGACCACCTGGTTCAGGGAAAACGACAATTGCTCAAATTCTCACGCAGGGGAGGAAGAGCATTACAATTTCTGCAACAACAGAACATATAAAAGATGTTAAAAAACTCCTCCAGAATCTTACAAAGGAAAATCTTTTTTCAACCGAAACACCCGTCGTTATTGTGGATGAGATACAGCACTTCAATCGAAAAGAGCAGGATGCATTTTTATCTTTCATCGAACAAGGAAAGATAATTTTAATAGCACTCACAACAGAAAATCCTTCCTTTTATGTAAATAATGCACTTCTTTCAAGGCTTTCTTTATTTGTGTTTAATAAGTTAACAAGCACTCATGTGAGAAAGATTCTTGAGAATGCCATTAACAAAGACGAATTTCTTAAAGATTTAAAGTTTGAAGAGGGAGTGTTAGACTATATTTCTGAAATTTCGGACGGGGATGCAAGAAAGGCGCTAAACATACTTGAAAATGTTTCAAAAAACGCAAAAGAGGGGCTCGTTTCTCTTGAGATTGCAAAGAAGTTTGGAAGTGTTTCTCTTTCATATGGTAAAGAGGCACATTATGATCTTATTTCGGCGTTCATTAAAAGCATGCGTGGGAGCGACCCTGATGCAGCCCTTTATTATATGTACCGAATGATCGAGGCTGGGGAAGACCCCCTTTACATTGCAAGGCGAATGATAAGATTTGCTTCAGAAGACATAGGGCTTAAAGACCCAATGGCACTTGTTATTGCAGTTTCAGCCTTTGAGGGTTTCAATGTGATTGGTCCACCTGAAGGGTATCTACTTTTAGCGGAGGCATGCGCATATCTATCCAAGGCACCAAAAGATAATGCCCTTTATCTTGCTGAAAATGAAATTTTAGAAACAATCAAGGAAACCGGCTCTTTGGAAGTCCCGTTAAAATTAAGGAATCCTGTAACAAAGCTAATGGAAAATCTTGGCTACGGTAAGGACTATAAGTATCCTCATAACTTTGAGGGGCATATTGTAAAAGGCGAAACCTACCTTCCAGAGGAACTTAAAGGCAAAAAGTTTTTGAAAGAAGATTGATTATTGTTAGGTTCAACTCTTTTTAAACCTAATGGTGTAATCTTTTTTTGTCGAAACTTGTAATTTACTTTTTCGGATTTTTCCATTTATATTGCAAAAATTTTTTAATGTACTATAATTTATTTAACCGCACAAGGTTGCGGAAATTTTTTACGGAGGTATTTTAGAAGTGGAAAGATTAACAGGAAGAGTTAAGTGGTTTAACTCGCAGAAAGGATTTGGGTTTATCGTCCCAGACAATGGTGGTAAGGATCTTTTTGTGCATTTCTCAGCAATCCAGTCAAGTGGCTACAAGACATTGAAGGAAGGTCAGAAGGTAGAGTTCGAAATCGAGCAAACTGATAAAGGAGATAAAGCAGTTAACGTAAAAGTTATTGGCTAAGAGAACAATCTAAACACTTTTAAAGGCCCCGGTTCATCCGGGGCTTATATTTTTATACCGCATTTTGCAAAATCCTTTTAATCAGTATAATTAAAATCGTGAAAACATTGGTTATCGCAGAAAAGCCGTCTGTTGCAAGAGATATCGCAAAGGCACTTGGAAAATTTAAAGATGAAAAAGACTATCTTGAAAACGAGGAGTATGTTATTTCCTGGTCTTTGGGTCATATTTGCGAACTCTACGAGCCCGAAGATTACAATAAGAAACTAAGTTTTTGGACATTGCAGGACCTTCCCATTATTCCTGAAGAGTTTAAATTCAAGCCAAAAAAAGAAACAAAAGATAGATTCGATGTCCTTAAAAAACTCATCCAGAGGAAGGATATCGATACAATTGTTAACGCTTGTGATGCAGGAAGAGAAGGTGAATTAATATTCAGGGAGATAATGCTTCTTACAAACCCTAAAGGAAAGCGCCTTTTAAGATTGTGGCTGTCTGCAATGACAAAGGAGGAGATTCTTAAGGAATTTGAGAACCTGAAAGACGAATCAGAGTTTGATAACCTTGGGAAAGCCTCTTTTGCAAGAGAAGAAGCAGATTGGCTTGTTGGAATAAATGCAACAAGGGCTTTTACCCGTCGATGGGGTGAACTGCTTTCCCTGGGAAGGGTTCAAACGCCTACCCTTAACATACTCGTAACAAGAGAAAAAGAAATAAGAAAGTTTGTTCCCGAGAAATACTACGAATTACAGGGGACATTCGACAGGTTGAAGTTTGTTTACGATGGAACCTATGTTAAAGATAACGAAACTCGTTTCAAAGATAAAGAATTTCTTAAACATATTGTAGAAACCATAAAGGGCAAAAAGGGAGTGATTGAAAACTTAGAGCGTGACATTTCAAAGACACCTCCCCCACTTCTCTACGACCTTACCGAACTTCAGCGCGATGCAAACAAAACTTTTGGATTTTCCGCTCAGAGGACATTGGATATTGCGCAGAGCCTCTACGAAAAGAGAAAACTCATAACCTACCCGAGGACAGATTCAAGGTATTTGCCAACCTCACTAAAATCTTACATTCCAAAAATAATCAATTCCATTTCGTTTGAGCCTTATGCAGAGTTTGCAAAAGAGATTCTTGCAATGGGTATTAAGTTTTCAGGAAGGATTATTAACGACAAAGGTGTAACAGACCACTATGCAATAATTCCTACGGGTGATTTCTCACATCTTACGGATTTAACAAAGGACGAAGAAAAAGTTTTTGACCTTATAATGCGAAGATTTTTGTCAGTTTTTTACCCTAATTCACAAACATTAAAGATAAATCTTATTACTGATGTAGATGGAAACAAATTTATAAGTTCACTCAACTTTCTTGTGGAGCCTGGTTTTCTTAAAGTGTACGGAAAAGAGAAGGAATCTGACCCTCAACTCCAAAAAGGTGATAGCGTTACCGTAAAAGACCTTGAAGTTCTTGAAAAGACTACCCAACCACCTCAGCGATTCACAGATGCAACGCTTCTCTCCGCAATGGAAAACGCAGGCAGGTTTGTTGAGGAGGACGAGTTAAAGGAAGCCTTGAAGGAAAAGGGAATTGGCACTCCTGCAACAAGAGCGCAGATAATAGAGCGCCTTATAGAAGTTGGTTATGTGGAGCGAGCAAATAAGTCCCTTGTCCCAACCGAAAAAGGGATGAGGCTTATTGAACTTGTCTCTCAAGTGAATGTTGAAGAACTCCTTTCCCCGGCGCTTACAGGTGAGTGGGAAAATAAACTTCTTAAAATTGAAAAAGGGCACTACGATGTTCAGAAGTTTATGGATGGCATTAAGAAATTAACAATTCACATAGTGGATAAGGTTAAAACTTACAAAGGAGACTTCCATTTAAAGACAGGGTCCCCTGAGGCTGTCGGCATCTGTCCAAAATGTGGAGGTAATGTTTACGAAACAGCAAAGGGCTTTACCTGTGAAAATGTATCAAAAGGCACCTGTGATTTTGTTATATGGAAGAAGTTAAAGAACAAAACAATAACAAGGGATATGGCTCAGGAGTTACTAAAAGGGAATAAGGTAAGATTAAAGAGAATTATTTCGAAAGGAAAGAAATATTTTGATGCTGATATACAACTAATTGATAACAAGGTATCATTTGTATTTGAAACACCAAAAGAGGAAAATACTGTAAATAGCGAATCGCTTGGCAAATGTCCCAAATGTGGGGGAAGTGTCTACGAAAAAGAAACAGTGTATGCCTGTGAGCACTACCCGAAGGAGTGCTCCTTCCGTATAAAGAAGGTTATGGGTGGAAGAGAAATCACACGAGAAGATGTTAAGAAACTCCTTAAAGATGGCAAGACCGACCTTATTTCAGACTTCGTCTCCTCAAAAGGAAGGCAATTTAAGGCATATCTGTTGCTTGAGGGTGGAAGTGTAAAGTTTGAGTTTGAGAACAAAAATGCCAAAAATCGTTCTTTTAGGCGGAAGCAAAAGTAATGTAGGTAAGACAACTCTTGCAAGAGTAATTCTGAGTTTATTTCCTAAGAGTTTTATTGCTCTCAAAATAACAAATAATTTAACTCACGGCGTTGGAATTACAGAGGAGACATACGACACTTCACCTGTAGGGAAAGACACATATTACCTTCTTAAAGATGCGCTCAAGGTTTTCTGGGCAAGGGGTTATTTTGATTATCTTAAAAGAGAAATACCTCCGTTTTTGAATAATTTAGAAAATCCAGTTTTGGTTGAAGGAAATGTCTTTTATCGCATTGTTAGACCTGATTTGTTTTTGTTTGTCGAAAGCCCCTATGAACCGATAAAAGAGGATGCAAAAGAACTCATTAAGTTTTCCGATTTTGTAATAATTAATGGTGACTATGATTTTAAAATTGAGGGAAAATCTGTTTTCGTAAATTTAAAAAGAAACCTGGAATCCATTAACCCAGATTTTAAAGATTTCTTAACCAAAACAATCAAAGCCTTAATCTTTTAATAAGTCTTGACAAAAACACAATTTGTGTTATCATTTTAAACCATGAATAGCACAAGTTTTGTAGTATTTTTAATAATAGCAGGTGTCTTTCAGATATTAATGGGAGCAAACGACGGCGGCGTGTTGCTCGGGTCTATTATTTCCACTAATGTTATACATCCACTTTTTGGCGTTATCCTTCTTTTTCTCTCTCTTACCGTTGCACCTCTAATCTTTGGAACCGAGGTTGTAAAAACTCTTGGCACTAAAATTGTTCCCATCCAGTTTATTACTTTGCCAATGTTATATGGTGCGATAATTGCAACAATGACCTGGGTTATCATAGCACAGAGAATTAAATATCCTGTAAGCATTTCTTACACTTTTGTAGGTGCATTGGTTGGAAGCGCAATCGCAAGAAAAGTCCATACGCAAATTAATACCATCGAGGTTTTAAAAGTTTTTGGTGGACTTGTTGCATCAATTGCCATAGGACTTATTGTTTCTTATATAGTTACAAAAATTTTCAACCTCATCTTGCGATATTTAAGCCCGAAAGTTTCACCGGTTTTTAAGTTGCTTCAGGTTATCTCTTCGCTTTTCCTTGTAATGGGCTATGGTGCAAATGATGCCGAGAAGACTTTGAGTTTGGTTTATACTGCAAGCGTAATAACGAAGTCAAATTTTGCCCCTAATCCTAAAAATATTTTTGTTATATCTCTTCTTTCACTTCTATTTATTATTGGAACACTTTTCTTTGGTGCAAACTCACTTCTTACTTCGGGATTCCGCTTGATGAAAAGTAATCCGAAAGAAACATTCCTTGCTCAAACAATTACTTCAGCAACAGTTTTAACATTTGCAAGATTTGGACTTCCAGTAAGTTCAACTGAGACTTTAAATATGTCGGTTGTAGGCATTGGTGTTGCAGAAAAACCGCACGCAGTAAGATACAATGTTGTTAAAAATCTTGTTCTTACCTGGCTTGTAACGGTGCCAGCCTCAATTCTTTTATCCTATGGAATATCGACAATTTTTATTACAATATTAAAATAGTGTGAGGTGATTAAAATGAAAGTTTGGGATTCTATGTTTAAAAGACCTGATGTTTTTCAAAACCTTTTGAAGGCTCAGGCTAAAAAGACTGTAGAAGGGGTTAACACCCTTAATGAGTTTATGGGTGTGAACGAAGATGTTGTTAACAAAGATGTTTTAAGGCATAACCTTAAAATTCAAATTAAGCGAATCGAATCCGAAGGAGACAATATCCGAAGAGACCTTCTGAACGAGTTAAATAAAAGCCTTATTACACCAATTGACAGGCAGGACATTTATACGCTTTCTAATACCATAGATAATATCCTTGACTATGCTTACAATACCATCGAGGAGATGATAATTTATCAACTCTATCCGAATTTCTACCTCAAGAAGATGATAGAAAAAATTTCAAGAGGCGTAAATCACATTAGTTATGCAGTGGAAAATATGTTCACCGATAAAAACCTCGCAAACAGCAATGTTGTTTCTGCGAAGGTTGTTGAAAACGAAATCGAGGAGACTTACCACGAGGCACTTGCAGAACTTTTCTCAAATGAGGACTTCCACTATATTTTCAAAATGAGAGAAGTCTACAGGCATATAAGCAATTCAGCCGATAGAATTTCTGAAGCAGCAGACCTTATCGCCAATATTCTTATAAAAGAGGTCTAATCTCTTGACAAAAAGATGAAATTTGATATAAATAGTTGTGAAAAGTGGGCGGTTAGTTCAGAGGTAGAACGCTTCGTTGACACCGAAGAGGTCAGTGGTTCGATTCCACTATCGCCCACCATTTTTTATTTAGGGAGGCGAAGATGCAGGTAAAAGTATCAGACGAAATTCACCAATTCGAAGAGGGGCTAACCATAAAGGAAATTCTTGAAAGACTGAACTTTGACTTATCAAAAATTGTTGCAGCCTATGTAAATGGTGTCGAGAAAGACCTTTCAACAAAATTGACCGAAGATGCCGAAGTTAAACCGATATTTATCGATACACCTGAGGGTGAGGAGATACTAAGGCATAGCACATCACACATTCTTGCTCAAGCCGTGATGCACCTGTTCCCAAACGCAAAATACACTATTGGTCCTGCAATAGACAACGGATTTTATTACGACTTCGACCTCGAAAACCCGCTTACAGAAGAAGACCTTGCAAAAATCGAAGAAGAGATGAAGAGAAT
>Ga0207433_10003651_pt1 | contig 29331 bp, 13 predicted proteins | sample YelNatPaOPGAMG01_FD_187559 | JGI IMG/M metagenome (GOLD analysis project Ga0207433, IMG submission 187559) | Hot spring thermophilic microbial communities from Obsidian Pool, Yellowstone National Park, USA - OP-RAMG-01 (SPAdes) (version 3) | ecosystem: Environmental > Aquatic > Thermal springs... | reverse complement strand
AAAATAGAAATAAGGATATATTATAAGGAACCACTACATGCGAAGATTTACCTTTTTGAATATAAGGACCAAAGACATGGGTTGGGAGAAGCAATCGTTGGTTCAAGCAATTTTTCAGTCAGTGGATTTAGTTTAAATACAGAATTGAATGTAAGAGTTCTGGGAGACGATAATTATAAGAAATTATCAGAATGGTTTGACACAAGATGGAAGGAAAGTGAGAAATCTGAATTTACGACACTTGCAGGCATGGCGATTGAAAAATCTTGGGCATTCACTACAGAAGCCACGCCTTTCAGGATTTATCTGAAGGTTCTGCATGAAATCTTTAGTTATAAGGAAGAAGAACCGGTTATTGACCTTGAAACAGAACTTTATAGATTCCAGAAAGATGCAGTCATAGACGCTTACAAAAGACTTAAAAGATTTGGTGGTGTTTTTGTATCTGATGTGCCAGGGCTTGGTAAAACCTATATTGGTTCAGCACTTCTTTCTCATTTAGAAAGCGAGGGCAAAACTGCAATAGTCATTGTACCGCCAAGACTTATGGAATACTGGAAAGAAATCCTCTCTGAGTTTGGGGTAGCAAGAGCAAAGGTATTTTCTTCAGGCAAATTAAGCGAAATTCTTGATAGCGAAAAGTACCTTAAGAGGAAAGTTGTTCTGGTAGATGAATCGCACCACTTTCGCAATCCCGATACACAGAGATATCAAGATTTAGTTGAAATCTGCGAGGGAAAAGAAGTAATTCTGTTGAGTGCAACCCCGCAGAACTTAAGCATCTGGGATATTTACTGGCAGTTAAAACTTTTCACGCCCTATGAGGCAAATCACAATTTCAGAACCTGTCCTATTGAGTTGAAAGAATATTTTAAATGCTGCGCAAATGGTAAGGCAAATATTGAAGATTTGATAAGCGAGATATTTGTCAGGAGAACAAGAAGTGATATCCGCGAAAACTACCCGGATGAGAAGATTTATTTTCCTAAAAGGGAAGGTCCATTCAGAATAGACTACTCTATTGATAAGGTATATAAGGGTGGATTGTATGAAAAAATAAGAGAATTGATTCTCAGATTGACTTATGCGAGATATAATTTGGGTATATATGTTAAACCTGGCGAATTTGACCCTGATGAATTACAAAGGTTGAAAGTTGCATGGGAAAACCTCCAGAGATTGGTAAGAATGAATCTATATAGAAGACTGGAGAGTAGCGTTCAAGCACTTAAAGATACGCTGCAAAATCACATAAGAACAATTGGTTATTTTTACAAGATTTTGGTTGAGGAAAACAAAATTTTCGTTGGAGACATTGAGGACATAGAAAAAGCCATAGAATTATTGAAGAATGAAGATATAGAAGAAATAAATTTTGAAGAAGGTATAGAGGATAAATTCTATGATGCTAATAAATTTTATGTTGAGAGGTTAAAAAAGGACTTAAAATTAGATGAAAGCACTTTTAACGAAATGTATAACCTCGTGAAGGATATTCTGCCCGAAGATGATGAAAAACTGCAGAGGCTGATTGAAATCCTGAATGAAGATAGGGTTAAGGGGAAGAAGATAATCATATTCAGTGCATTTGAGTCAACGGTGAGGTATATTTATGACAATTTAAAACCCAAATTTGAAAAGGTGGATTTTGTTTATGGGGGCAAGGAACTTCTCACAAAAATAAAGAGATTTGCTCCGAAAGCCAATAAAGCAAAGATAAAACCAGAGGAGGAGATAAAAATATTTGTAGCAACAGAGGTGTTATCTGAAGGATTGAACCTGCAGGATGGTGAGGTGGTAATAAACTATGAACTGCACTGGAATCCTGTGAGAATAATCCAGAGAATCGGTAGAATTGACAGGATAGGCAGTGAAAACGATAAAATCTATGTTTATAACTTTTTCCCTGAAATAGAAGCAGAGGCAGAGATTGGGATAGAGTCCAAGGTAAATAGGAGGATTGATGAAATCATCAAGAATTTTGGATACGATGAAAAGACAATTCGCCTTGATGAGCCGACCGTAAGAAAGAAGTTGTTTGAAATTTATACTGAAAGGCCAGAGGGCATAGAAGAGGTTGAGGAAAGATCAACTGCAAAATATTTTGAATCTGAATTTCAAAAACTGCTTAAAAATTTTCCGGAAGAATATAAAAAAGCCATTGAACTTCCTGCTCTGGTGAATGTCGCCCGCAGCCATAAAGAGAAGAATATTGTTGTTTTTTGCAGAGCAGATGACTATTATCGTTTAAGAATGATAAATTTGAATGGAGAGGTCATAAATTCAGATGATTGGGATATTTTGAAAGTCCTACAATGCAAGCCAGGAGAAAAAGGTGAGAAGTTCAATCAAGACTATTTTGAAATTATTGAAAAGGTAAAGAATGAATTTGAGGTAGAAGCGAACAAAAGGGAAAGAGATAAGGAAAATATTATTGATCCGGTAAAAAAGGAATTTGGGAGATTGATTGACTGGTTAAAACGAAAAGAAAGTAAAGAAATTAAAGCAAGATTTGACAAACTATTTGATTTTGTTAATGAAAAGCAATTGAATTATGCCCAGGGCAAATTTTTAAGAGGTTTGGTAAGAGTTTATAAAAAGAAATTCGGTCTTAAAAAAATAGAAATTTTAGAAAAGTTGGAAGGCGAAATCCATAAAGAATTAGAGGATGCTTTAAATGCCGTAAAGCCTGAGATTAAGCAGAAATACGCTCAGGTGATTATTGCTGAAGAACTGAGATAAAAGGAGGAGGAATGGGAAAGAGAATTCTGGTTGTGGCAATGGTTTTGCTTTTGCCCATAGGGGCAAGGGGAGGAGAAGTGATAACGAATGGAAAGGTAAGTGTAGAGTCAGTGGAAGGAAAGAAGGGGATTGCAGGGTTTAATGTTTTTGTTGAAGGAAAGCTCCTGTGCCCTGTGCGGTTCAGTTCCCAGGAAGGGATAGTTGCAAAGAGTGTGAAGAAGGATGGGAATATCCTGAGTTTTACTGATTTTTCAGGACAGGGGGTGGTATTCAGAAAGGGTTCGTACATAAAGGTTGAGGTGAAAACAGGGCATCCCTATCCAGAGATTTCATTCAGACTTGAGATTGAGAGGTTTGACGAGAACGGGTGGGGAATGACCTTCGGAAATTCTCCATTTCATTTTCTGATATTGAAGCAGGAGAATGCTGAGGCAGTTCATCACCGCGGATGGCTTGTTGCAACCCCGATTCTTGACCCGTATCCATTAAAAGTAGGAAGGCAGGGAATTGTGGCAAGTAAGTGGTCAAGGGATTGGATGTGGGCTCCACCTTTTGGTGCCTGCCCCCTTCCTGTTGCAGGATTGTGGACACCAAAGGAAAAGAAGTATGTTGCATTTGACTTCACCTCTGCACGGCTTACAGACCACAGTGAAAAATATGTGGCTTCCTCATACTGCTGGCAGTCAGGCGGTGACAAGAATTTTATAACACTCGTCTATCCTTACGCAAAAAATTATATAATGGCAGTGAGATATCCAAAAGGCGGGGATGTAATTTCCTCTCACTGTGAACTGATTTACAATACCGGGCTTCCTTACTGGAAGGACCCCAACACTTTTTATTTTGAATACATCTGGTCACGATACAGAGACCTGCTTCCTGCCTCTCCAGTACTGAATGACCTTTCCTATATTCCCGGAGAATTTCAAATACGCACTTTTCCAATGCCAGGAGGAGTTGGGCTCACCTACAGGGTTCCTGCAAAGGATGGATGGGAGAGTAATTTTATGGAGGAAGGAACAGTTGTTCCTGTGGGAGATGTCTGGACTTTTCCCAGCGTGGATTTTGCTTATCTACTTGCAGGCGGAAATCCCAGCGATAAACAGATTAAAGGAATAAAAAGCCAGCTTGACTATATGGAAGGAAAGGTGAAGAAATTTGTGGTTGAGGGAGATAACTGCGCCTACTGGGAGAAGCCGGTTGAGGGACCGCCAAAACTCAGGTATGCAGGAGATGTGACCACCCTGCGGGAAGTTCATGGCTGGACAACAGCACAGGTATTTTTAGATGTATACAGGAATGAAAAAAATACAATGCCCGAGGAACAGAAAAAGAGATATCTTGAGATTGTAGATGGAGTGCTGAACTGGACGAAATACAACATCTGCACGCGCAACGACATCTCAGACGTGCCTGAGGCTATGTTTACAATTGGAGAACCCGGAGTTTCCTTCTGCCTGGATTATTACTACACATTCAGGGATGACCCTGAGCGAAAGAAAAACGCAGAACTCGCTTATGATATGGCAAGGAACCTGATGTACAGGTATCTGACAATTTTCATCGCTGATACAGATGAGGAGGATAACATTGAAGGCACATTTCTGATTGAGCCGAATTCAGGCCAGTTCTGGACAGGTGCTGCGTGCGCGAATGAGTGCTGTTCAATTCCTACAGAAATGATTGATTTATATGTTGCAACAGGAGACCCACTCCTGAAATATTTTATACGCGGAATGCTTGAGAGATGGTCTCTTCTGTACCAGGATATCCTGTATCCTTCAATCAAAAAGTCAAAAGGGAAATTTGCTGAGTGCTATGGACTGTTTGATGAGTGCGCAATAGGTGGAAGGGGAAAGAGGGCAACATACGGGGGTTTTGGCAGTTATAACCTTGTAGCATTTCCTCCAGGAAATGCACGTGCGAGAATTGTATGCGGAGAGAAGGCAGCGATTGTTTTTAACAAGGAAGGAATGCACACAGATATTTCTGATTATCGCAGCTCAAAGAATGGAGAGAATTTTTCATTCAGGGTGAATTCAAGCCTGAAAGAGCCATTTGAGATAGCGGTATCCTACCAGTGGCCCTATCCCAATCTGATGGAGAAGGACATATTTATAAAAAGAAAGGGTGAATTGAGAAAACTTAGCACAGAAGGGGATACTGCAGAGGTAAAGAGGACAAGGCGTGCATTCTGGTGCGTTCAGATTTCAGGGGTTCAGGATGGAGATGTGGTGGCAATAGGAAAACTGGACGAAAGTCTACCGGTGCTAAAATGTGAGTCCATAAAATCCTGGTCCCTGAAACCAAGGGATTTTGAAGGGGAGGGTTTTAAGATTGTGGATATTGCCAGGTTCTGCAATGAGGCACCCAGTTTTAACTGGGATGAGAATTCTTCCTATGCCCCTTATCTTGCAGGAGAACACTATTGCTTCAGAGTTCCTTATTTCTTAATTCCACCTGTCCTGAATAACGGTAAGACCTGTGTTTCAAGTGGAGAGGTGGCATTGAATCTTTCTGCTCCATACATTTTCTTTTTTGTAAGCGAACTGAAGGACAGTTCAAGACTTACAGTTAACTACGAGGATGGAACCAGTGAGCCCGTTTCATTCAAGGGAAAGTATCTTGCCTGGCAGGGATGGCCACCACTTTTTAAATGCAAGATTGATATTCTGCCCTATCAGTGCAAGTCAAAGGTAATAAAATCGGTTAGCGTTGAAAATATGTGGGTTTGGGCAATTACTGCATCAACTCCAGCAGGTGCTTCACAGGCAGAATGGGCGGTGCAGAAGATTTCAGGAATATTGAAGGCAGAATTTGAGGAAAAGGAGAGAGAAAGGAAGCGTGAAGAAAGTCTGAAGAGCGGTTATGCCCTATGTCTGAAATCTGACTATGCTAATGCAAATTCATACGAGTTCACCTATATGTATGTGACTGATGAGGAACAGGAAATTCCTGAAAATTCCTTTCTTGAATACGATATCCTTATTCCAAAGGAGAGTGCAGGATTAAATGGGGCATGCGAGCTCACAGGTGGAACAGTGGGAAATATCAGGGACAAGATTGGTGGTGCTCATCCCGGTCAGGCAATTAATGAGAATCAGAAGGGTAAATGGGTTCACAGGAAGGTGGACCTTTCTGAAGTTGCAGGACAGACCTTTCAATACACCACCATTGCAGTGGATGGAACAAGCCATAAGGCAGGTACTTACATCGCTTATTACAAGAACATTTTTATAACTGATGGCAAGGACAGGATTCTTATAAAACTATACAACAATGAAGATAGAATCCCCTGTGGCGAGGCAGGTATTGCTCCAAATGGTGGAGTGAAGGAGATGAGCAATTTCAGCGTTGAAGCAGTAAAACCATAATGGGGTCAGGTCTTGACATTTCACACATCTTCCCCTGGCAGCGAAAATAACAGGGGTCAGGTTCTGAAATTTTATAAAAGGATTGCACAAAAATGGATGCTATTTCTGCCTTCAGGTAAATAGGGCAGAAGGTAGTCAGGGGCGATTTAAGGCGGTAATACCGGATGGGGAGGAACCTGTGCCAAGATTTATATTATCTCTTTTCATAGTTATTCTTTTATTCCCGGGTTCTGCAATTTCTGCTGAAAAAGGAGGGAACGTGCTTACTACTCGTGAAGGCGAGCCGATAATCTGTGCATATTTCTTCGGGCACTGGTGGGAGCCCTGGAAATCAAATGACGACGCAATTCGCAGGGACCTGCAGCTGCTTAAGAAGATGGGATTCAATACAATCCTTGTTGACCATGAGTGGTCCCAGATGAAAGACAGGAACTGGTACTGGCTTGACAGGGAGCATAAACTTGCAAAGGAATCAGGCCTGTATATAGTTCCCTGGCTTGAGGCGAAATGCGGTGCTGATATCAGCGATCCAGCCCGACTCTCTTCTGCAAAGAAGATGTATGGAGTAAAAATTCCAAGGGCAATGACCCAGTCAGGAAAGAAGGCACAGGTTCTCTGTTACAGCCCTGAGTTCAAATCATATATGGTTCAATGGGTTTCAAGCTATATTGACAGGTATCTTGGAACTGATACAGGGAACCTTCTGATGGTTAAAAAGGGTGGTAAGAGTCATCCTGTGATTTCACTTTGCGTGGAAGCAGGCTGGAACATGGTTTCATTTGACACACAGACAAACGAACTTTTCAGAGAATGGGTCAAGAAAAAATATAAGGATATCAGTTCAGTTAACTCTGCATGGGGAACTGATTACAGGGATTTCAGGGATATTGACCCGCTCAACAGGGAAATATTTGACTACTCTAATATGAGAAGGTTCAGCCAGCCTGCTGCGGTTGAAGACCACATCCTTTTCAGAGCAGAACTCTGCAACAGTGCTTTTGTCCGGATAAAAGAAGAATTGCTGAAAAAATATCCTGATATGCTCTTCCTGGCAGAGCTGCCATACCAGTTTGAGTGTGAGTCAAGGTGCGGGAATGCTGTAGTATACAAATGGCAGTATGCAGCACTTCCAGAAATGGTTGCATATGCAGATATCCTTCTTATCCGCTCAACAGGCGATATGACGGATGAAGAACTGGAGGCATTGAGGGAATTCGGAAAGAAGTATAAAATAGATCTTATTTTAACCCACAGGACTCATACGCATGTAAATCCTTCTCAATTCAGCAATTATGAAGACATAGCAAAAAACGCTTTTGAATACGCAAGCGGTCTGGGTATTTATTCCTGGAATGAAATGGTGGACTGCCATGTTGCTGTAAACGCTGAGGGAATTGGAGCAGTGCCATTCAGGGTTGATGAGGAAAAAAGCTCTGAAATGATAAGCAACATAGAAAAACTCAACAGAGAATATTTAAGACTTTTCAAAAAATAACTGGGGGTCAGGTCTTGACATTTCACACATCTCTTCCTAAAAATTTTGGATGTATCTCCATTTTTAGTCTTCTGGTTCTTGTCTTTCATCTTTCCTTTTTCATCTGTTTTGCTGAGGAGCCACCGGAGATGGTCTGGCAGAGGAGATATTATAAACCAAGTGGTGCATTTGATAGCTATGGGGTTGCTGTTGACTCCAGAGGCAATGTATATGTTTCAGGATATGCGTCCACGGGCTCCAACAACGATTTTCTGCTCCTTAAATATAACTCAAGCGGAGATACGGCCTGGATTAAAAAATATGATTGCGGAATAGGCGATTTTGGCATGGGCATTGCAGTGGACCATGCGGGATATATCTATATGACAGGACAGTCCTGGAATGGTGCAAACTGGGATTTTCTTACCTTTAAGTGCAATGCTTCAGGCGAGACGCTCTGGCAGATGAGGTATGACGGTGGTAGTGGCGATGGAGGATTTGGTATTGCAGTTGAGCGTGCAGCAGGAGAGTCAGGAAATGTGTATGTATCAGGTACTTCAACTGCTGATGACTTCGGGGATTATTTTCTTATTAAGTACGATGCTTCAGGCAATACAGTATGGTGCAGGAGATATGACAGGAGTATCTGGGACCATGGATACGGTGTTGCAGTGGATGGGTGTGGAAATGTCTGTATGACCGGATATACACTGGGTACAAACATTCGCGACTATCTCACTGTAAAATATGACTCAAGTGGCAATACAGTATGGGAGAGAATTTATGACAGTGGACATGATGATGCCAGTATAGGAATTGCAGTTGATTCTTCAAACAGTGTTTATGTGACAGGGCAGTCCTGGAATGGTACAAACTGGGATTACCTCACTGTTAAATATAATTCAAATGGAGATACAATCTGGGTAAAAAGATATGACCGCGGAGAGACAGATCTTGGCTATGCCATTGCTGTTGATAGCTATAATAATATCTATGTGACAGGACAATCCTGGAATGGTACAAGCTATGATTTCCTCACCATTAAATATAATTCAAGCGGAGATGTGCTCTGGGTGAAATCATACGACGGGGGAGAGACCGACGGTGGCTATGCAATTGCAGTAGACCCTATGGGATATGTCTATGTCACAGGACAATCCTGGAATGGCGTAAACTACGAGTACCTTACTATCAAATATCTTCAGCACCTGACTCCAGGAGTGGTCCCATCTGGTATTGCAGGAGAAGTGAGAATTGGTTCCACTGGTGGAAAGGGAATTGTATATGCAGAAAAGGGCGAGCAGGCAGTTATCTCGTTCAAGCCTGCTTCAGCAGGGAAAGTCAGTGTGCGAATCTATACATTGAATGGTTTGAAAGTCTGGGAAAGAGAATATGATTCTCCGGGTCCGGATGACCTCCATAACTTTATATTGTGGGATTGCAATAACATTGAAGGTGGCAATGCCTGTTCTGGAACATACCTTGTTTATGTAGAAGGGCCCGGAATTAAAGCTGTAAAAAAGGTATTAATAATGCGTTAGAAAAACAATTCTTAAGAGAAGGGGGATGTTTACAATATGATTGATAGCAGGAGAAAAAAATCAAAATCTGGCCACCACAAAACTGATTTCACCATTGATGTAGTGGTGGCAGGACATATATGTTTTGATGTGATACCCAAATTTCCCAAAACAGGCGCAAGGACACTGGGCGAGATATTCATTCCGGGGAAGCTTGTAAATGTGGAGGAGGTTGCAACTTCAACAGGTGGACCTGTCTCAAATACAGGGCTGGGACTTCACAAACTTGGGGCAAAGGTTGAGCTGATGGGGAAGGTTGGAGATGATTTCTTTGGCAGGGCGATTATGGACAGATTGAGAGAGGCGCTTGGTGGCCAGGTTCCTGCAGGTATGCATATTGTTCCCGGCGAGCAGAGTTCATACACACTTGCACTTGCTCCACCCGGTATAGACAGGATATTCCTGCACAATCCAGGTGCAAACAATACATTTGGACTTGAGGATATAAATTTTGAAATTGTGAAGAAGGCAAGGATATTCCATCTGGGTTATCCTCCCCTCATGCGGCGGCTTTATGAGAATGATGGGCAGGAGCTCGCAAGGATATTTAAAAAAGCAAAAGATACGGGTGTTACAACATCCCTTGATGTTTCACTTCCTGACCCTGCAAGTCCATCGGGAAAGGTGAACTGGGATAAAATTTTAAGGAACACACTTCCCTGTGTGGATATTTTTTTGCCCAGCATTGAAGAGGCATCCTTCATGCTTGAGAAAGATAAGTTTTTAAAATTGCGCAGTCAGGCGAAGGGGAAGGAATTGCTTGAATTTTTTGACGGAGAAGATGCCTCCAGAATGTCTGAAAAACTTCTTTCATACGGGGCAAAGATTGTGAGTTTAAAGAGTGGATACCGTGGATTTTACCTGCGCACAGCAACTAAAAAAGAGCTTGAAAAGATGGGCTGGACAAAGCCCGCTGATTTAGATAACTGGGCAAACCGGGAACTGTGGGAGCCCAGTTATCATGTGGAGGAAGTAGCAAGTGCAACAGGAGCAGGGGATTCTGCAATTGCAGGATTTTTATGTGCGTATCTCCATGGAAAGAGTATTGAGGAGAGCCTGAAATATGCCTGTGCTGTTGGAGCGCAGAATGTGCGGGTGCTGGATGCTATTAGCGGCATAAAATCCTGGGAGGAAACTACCCGGCAGGTTGAATCAAATCCAGCAAAAAACAAATTAGAGATAAAGACTCCGGGCTGGTATTATGACAGAAAGGAAAGAACGTGGCATGGTCCTGGCGATGGTTAAATGGGTTCAGGACCTTATTCTGTATTGTCCAAGGAGGGAAAAACACAATGAGAGACTGGCATGAACTGGAAAGGAATCTTGCAGGACTCATCAATGAAATGAGAGGGGCTCAGGGGCTGGGAGTCTGGAAATACAGGGAGAATCCCGAGGAAGGTGTGGAAGGGAAGGACTTTGACCATTCAGGCTGGGCTGATTACAGAGGAAAGTGGTGGAATCCTCTTACAACAGTGGTTTGTTTTCGGACGCGAAGGCATATCCCTGTTGAAATGTTTGGAATTGATTTGAAAGGTTCCAGCGTAAATGGAAGTTTCTATTCTCCAAACGGGGCTGAAGTCTTTATAAACGGCAAAAAAGTTGCACAGACAGATTGGTTGATAGATTTAATATTTCCTGTTGTTGAGAAAATAACAGAAAGCCAGGAAATTACATTAGTGATAAAAACACTGAAGGGCAATGGATGGGGAAGTGTTTATTATGGATCCAGGCTATTTTTTGAGAAGGTGGAAGATAGAATTTTCAGGATGGAACTTGTGCTCAACATAATGAGGCTTGCTGCTGCACTTGGAGAATGGAAAGGAAAGAGATATGAGAAAATGCTGGAAAGGGCAATTTCTTTAGTTGATGTAAAAGCCCTCAATGCCAAGAATGCCGAGGAGCTACTTCCATCACTTGAGAAGGCCAGGCAGGCACTTTCCGGAATTTCAAAGGAGGCGAAGAAATTAAAAATCCATCTTGTGGGCCATGCGCACATTGATATGAACTGGCTCTGGACCTGGCCTTCAACCCTGAATACTGCAAAGGGAACTTTTACCACCGTCAATAAACTTATGGATGAAATTCCGGATTTTAAATTTTCACAGAGCCAGGCAGGTTTATATGAGGGAATTGAGCAGAACTTCCCTGAAATTTTTGAAATGATTAAAAGAAGGGTGAAACAGGGAAAATGGGATGTGACCGCTTCCACATGGGTGGAAGGTGATTTAAACACCGCCTCAGGAGAAGCACTTGTGCGTCAGACCCTCTATGCCAAAAAATATATAAAGGAAAAGTTTGGCGTGGAACCCAGGATTTGCTGGTGTCCTGATACTTTTGGTCATCCCTGGACCTATCCACAGATTCTGAAGAAAAGCGGCATTGACTTCTATTACGGGCACAGGTGCAGACCCCTGAAGGAATATCCGCTTTTCTGGTGGGAAGCTCCTGATGGTTCGAGGGTTCTGGCATTTATAGCAGGGGAGACATATAACAACCAGATAAGGGCTGAGCTCTGCAACGCCTTAATAAACCATAAGAGGAAGACAGGTCTGAATCATTATCTTGTTTGCTATGGTATTGGAGACCACGGAGGGGGACCTACACGAAGGGATGTGGAAAGGGTGAAAAGGCTCCAGCAGATAAAGGAATTTCCTGCCATGGTTTTTGATTCAGCAGATGGATATTTCAAAGAAGTGCTTAAAGAGAAAAAGAACTTTCCTGTGGTAAAAAGAGAATTGAATTTTACATTTGAAGGTTGCTATACTAATCATGGCGACATTAAAATGTATAATCGCACAGGTGAAAATTTGCTTCCTGTTGCAGAGGCATTATGTGTACTGGGAGAACAGTCTGGCGCAGGATATCCAGGGAATGAACTTGAAAGGGCATGGCATAATACGCTTTTCAGTCAGTTCCATGATATCTTATGTGGTTGTGCAATACATGATTCCTATGGAGATGGAGACCACCATGCAAGGGAGATGTTTAGCGAGGTGATGGCTATAACATGGAGGGAAATAGAAAAGGCTATGGCAGAGATTACTTCCAGGATTCTATTCAGAGGAAAGGGAAAACCAGTGGTTGTCTTCAATCCACATTCCTGGGAGAGGACAGATATTGTCATAGTGAAAATAGAAGGCAATAAGAATGTGTGTGTCTGCAATGAGAAGGGAGAGTGTATTCCTTCGCAGATAAGTGGAGAAGATGTTGTATTTACAGCAACAGTACCCCCGCTGGGCTATCGCACATATTATATTTCTTCTGATAAGGATATATCCTTTGAGCCGATGACTGCTTCTGAAGATGAGCATTTGATTACGGCAGAAAATCGTTTTTACATCCTGAAAATTAGAAAGAACTCAGGCGGGGTGCACAATCTGATAGATAAGAAAACAGGAAAGGATATTATTCCTTCCTTCAGATATCAGGCTGAAGCCCTGACATTCTTCCAGCCAGCAAACCTTCTTCAGATACACTATGAAAGACCACACGGGATGTCTGCCTGGATCATAGGAGAGATTTCAAAGATTGAAAATTTAGTTTCAGATGCAAGGGTATGGATAAAGGAAAAGGGTCCGGTAAGGGTGGTGATTGGATTTGAAAGGAAGATACTGAATTCTATGTTCAGACAGGATATAATTTTATACAGAGACATTCCACGCCTGGATTTTTATACTGAGGTGGACTGGAAGGAGAAGGGTACTCCAGACTCAGATGCCCCCATGTTAAAGGTGGCATTCCCGGTAGATATAAGTAATCCAGAGGCATGTTTTGAAATACCATTCGGGTTTATATATAGACCAGCCAATGGAAATGAGGTTCCATCCCAGAAGTGGATGGATTTAACAGGGAAGGATGAATCAGGGAAAAGGGGATTGAGTATTCTGAACAACTGTAAGTATGGAGCTGATGTCCTTGGAAATGTGCTGAGACTTACTCTTATAAGAAGTGGATATGAACCTGATCCGGTTTCTGCAATAGGAGGGCATAAATTTGGATATGCTATGTACCCGCATCAGGGAGACTGGAGAAGCAGCGGGACAGTAAACCGTGCTTATGAATTCAATCAACCACTTCTTGTCTGGTACAGTGCTCGTAATGAAGCCAGTGAGTCAGACAAAAGAAACCGTGCCTCCTCTGCTCATTTACCTGAAGTTCAATCTTTTGTTTCTATTGAACCTGCAAATCTCATATTAGTTGCTTTCAAGAAGGCAGAGGACAGCAGGGGTATAATTCTGCGTTTTTATGAGGCGCACGGAAAGGCAACAAAAGGAACAATAACCCTGAATATCCCTGCAAAAAAAGCTGTAGAGACTGACCTTATGGAGCACAATTTACCAGGCAAAGAGTTGAAGATTATGGGTGGTAAAATTAAAATTTCTGTTGGCAGGCATGAAATCAAAACACTCAGGATTGAAAAATAGTGTCAGGTCCATTTTCCAATACCCCTGAAATTCTTACAGGGGAAGGTTATGGAATAAAATTTATGGAGGAAAAATGCGGGAGCTGGGTGTACTGGTGATCTGCGTGGCGGTGAGCATGGCTAGAGGTTGTGCTTCAGGGGAGGTAGTGGTGAGCGGAAGTGGAAAGAGTGCAAGCATTTCAAACGGGCTAACAAAAATCAATGTTGTGCTCAGGAATGGAGATGCAATTGGTTTTGAAATTTTCAGTCTCACAGGATGGGAGAAGCAGGTTGCCCTTGTTGAACTTTCTTCTTCTGGAAGGTGGAAGGCAAAGACTGTTGAATCAGGGAAAAAGGGGACAGGTTCATTTTCCAGCGCATTTTTTACACTTAAGAATATAGACACTTCTGGTACAAATGGAACTCCTGAATTTGGACCGGAATCTTATATTACTGTTTCACTTGAAGAAGGAAACACATTTCCTTATGTAGAATTCAAGTTAGACCTGAAATCCTTTGATAGGGAAAAGTGGGAATCTGCCTGGAATGGGAGATGTCCGATGTACTTCCTGCGCTGCACCCTGGATGAGGCACAGTGTTTTTATCAGGGTGGAGTACTCTATCCATCGCCCACATATGATCCATATCCGATGACAATGCCACAGATGACAGGAGACTGGTCAAACAGATGGTCATATGCCCCTGCAATTGGAGCACATCCCATTCCTGCAATGGGACTGTGGGCTCCACAGATTAAGAAATTTGTTGCCTATGAGTTCCAGCATGCGCGCTCAACTGACAGAAGTGAAAAATTTATTGCAAATGCCTATTGTGCAGGAGAAGATGAGCATCCCAAACAATTCTTTACCTTATTGTATCCTTATGCTAAAAATATATGGCGGGCTTTGAGATATCCTGAAAATAAGCCAGTGGTTCTGCATACTCATTTCAGGATAATCTATGCTCTTGACCTTCCATCTCATAAGGATCCAAATGACTGGGTAATCCATTATATTTACCACACATACATAGATTTACTTCCCCCCTGTCCGAAGATGAATGATTTATCCTGGATGAAGGGAGCCCAGGCAAACCCTGATGCCTATGGCCAGCTGCTTCTCTATGATATGGGAAAGCACAAATCCTATCCGAAATCAGCTGACTGGGGACGACTTTTCTCAAGGTATGAGGAATGCGAAAAACAATTTTTCAAGCCAGGTACTATCCAGCTGCACTGTCACCAGATAGGGAAAACAATGAAATACGCCTATCTTGTCAATGACCAGAAAAAAATACAGCAGATAAAAGACCAGATTGAATACCTCATTCCGAAGGCAATTGAGAAGACATATGAGAACGGGGACAGATGCTGGGTCTGGAATCATCCACTTGAAGGAAGTTTCAATGATGGGTACAGAGGTGAGAAGGCAACTACAACCCAGCATATGTTCAACTGGGGAATAGCAGAGGCAATGCTCTATGTCTATTTAAACGAAAAAGATGAGAGGCTTCTGAAATACATAGACGGGATACTCTTATGGACAAAGCACTATCTTTATGACCGCGCTGGTATGGCTGATATCCCGCAGTCAGTTTTTTCAATGGGAGCCGGAAATGGAGGAGAATTCTGTCTGGACTATTACTATGCCTTCAGGGATGATCCCGAAAGGAAGGCTCTGGCGAAGCAGGCTTTTGAGCTGGCAAAGATGGTAGTTTTCAGAAACGTTTATTATTATACTGATGACCCGGATCAAAACGATATACTTGACCCCGCTTTCCTGCTTCAGGCAGTAAACAGCCACTACTGGCTGGGAATGGTAACATGGGGAGAAATGGGAAGGATTCCAGAAATGCTTATTCAGATTTATGCTGAAACAGGAGATCCTGTGGCAAAGTATATCACACGTGGATGTCTGGAAAGATTCTTCTGGGGTGCAAAAAATACAAAAATTGAATTCTGGGAAAATATAGATGTATTTGGTGAAAGCAACGGGGAAAAAGGAAAGGGTTCTGGTGGATGGGGAGGATGTGATTTCCGCAGATATGCTGAGCCACTGGGAGACGCGGTGATGCGCATTGTGATGGGCAGGGGTGGGGCGATGGCTTTCTGCAAGAAAACATTTGCCTGTGACATTGCTGATTATTCCTATGAACCTGAAAGCAATTTTGAATTTAAGGTTACAGTTGACAGGAGTTTAAGCGGTGCTCCTTCTGGAGAATTTGGTATTATAGCAACTGCTCCCAGACACAGGCTTCATGGAAAGAAAGTTTTTGTGAATGGAAATGAGATAGATTCTTCCCAGTATGTGGTTTCCACTATTGGCGAAGATTTGTTTATCAAGGCAGTGAAGCCAGGAGATGTTGTGACAATCGGGGACATCAGGAAGCATAAGCCGCTGGAAATTGAAAAGGAGAAAGTAAGGACTATTCCTGTAGAGAAATACATAAAGGAAGATGCCTTTGCAATGCTGAATCTCTATCCTGTTGCTGACGTAAAGATAGACGCGACCTGGCAGGGTGAATGGGGTGGTTTTATTCCTGGAAAAAGATATGTTTCAGGAATACCATGTTATCTGATTGACCCTGTGTTGAATTCGGATAGGGCTGCGGTGAGCGGGGGTGTGCAGATACCGGTAGAGGAGAAGATAAAGGCAGTATTTGTATTTGCTTCTACAGGAGGAAAAACAGGCAAGATAGGTGAATATACGCTCTCCTATGCTGACAATTCAACCCAGACATTTGAGCTGATAGGCGGGATGGAGGCATTTGCTGGTTCTCCTTTTTACAAAAAGAACTGGCAGATAAATCTCTATCCGGGCTTCCTGCCTTCTGAAAAATTTGTAAAATCAATTGTGTTCTCCCAGGGTTGTGAGGTATTTGCCATAACCTTCCAGACAAAAGATACAGAACGCAGTACAGAAGTTCTTGAGAATATGAGAGCAAATTCTGAAATAAAGGCGATGATAGAATCTAACTATAATTATCAGTCTCCACAGAAAATATCTTCCCTGGATTTACCCTGGTGGAACAGAGACTGGCATTACAGAACACTTGTTCAGATTGGCTCTGGTTCAATTGAAAGAATAGACGCAGTGGTAAGGATAAAGGAGGATTTTTCTTTGCTCCTGGAACAGGCTGGAATTCAGGACGCATTTGATACTAATTCAGTACGTGTTGTAGAATATGATGCGTCAGGAAAGATGCTCGGCGAGATTCCGGCACAGTTTGATTGTATTCCCGGGGAATCTGCAAGGGGAGAGGTTGTCTGGATAATACCGGGCAAGTTCCGGGCAGGAGAGAAAAGAAATTTCTGTATATACTTTGATACTGTAAAGAATCCCAAGAAACCGTCCGGGCCTGAAATAAAATATACCATTGACGAGAGTTTATTGACTGTTGAGACTGGAAAGGGTGGTGTGAAGTTTGAATTCAGCCTGGATGGAAATGGCAGGGGTCCGCGTATAGAATCAGTGATTTTTGACAATGAGGGCAGTGGAGATTTTGATCAACAACCAAATGTGCTTGGTCCTTCAGGGTATAATGAAGGGTACGGTGACCTCACTAACTGTCAGGATTCCATATGCTGGTTTAATTTTGGAGGATTACAGGAAAACAATGCTGTAGCAGAAGTGATACACAATGGCCCGGTATCACTTACAGTGAGGGTCAGTAATAAGGAACTCTATGGTGGTGGAAAAGGTTCAAAAGCAAGCGGGACCAAAGTTGTGGGAATTGCTGACTGGTATTTCAGGTTCTACAAAAATCAGAAGCGTATTGAGCAGTGGGTAAATATAGATTTGCACTCAGGTCAGCACAAATGGACAAGGGAGCTGCAGGTAAGATATGGCTTGAATTCAAAAGAAGGTGCGCTTACAAATACAGAGGGGGGTGTATATTACGCAGCAAATGAAGAGATTGCGGCTGTTGCCATGGATGATGAGCAGGCTCGCAAAAGGGTCAGTGTTGTTTATACTGATGACGGAGGGGTAATACAGGTGGGGTTTGAAAGGCTGGAGAAGAAGGGAAGGTATTATCCAGGCAGGTGGCTACTTGTTCCAGGAGGTAAATCACGGGAATATTATGCTTCTCAGGTAGCAATGTTCCCTTTTGTTCAGTATGCGGTTGAGCTCCTGGGTAGTTCAGGAATTGAAAGGCCGTTGCCAAAGGCAATTCAACCCGGACAGTTTGATACCAGAATAGAAATAAGATCAGTGGAAGGCCAGGCAGAACCTGCAAAGATTACATTCTCAGATAGCGTCTATATAATCCTCGGAAAAAAGGATATGTGTTTCGGATTGAAGAGAAAGGATAACCCTGACGAGGGAAGGTCAAAGTCCACCACAAAATCCGGGAAGGAATGCGGCTATCCTGGAGCAAATCCGCATGGTCCGGGCAGGATGTTCTATTTTGACATTGATGACAGATTTATTGCAGATGCAAAGACGCAGAAGTTTACAATCAACATTGAATATTTTGATGAGGGCGTTCCTTTCGGACTTGAATACGATTCCACTGATGAATCTGTTCAGAAGTGTCCCATACCGGGTGCTTTCAAGGACTATCCTGAAAAGGTTGAAATAGAGGATTCAGGAAAATGGAAGACCTTCACATTCAATATTGAGGATGCACGGTTCAACAACTCCTGCAATGGTGCAGATTTTCGGTTCAGCGGCGAGGGCGAATTCTACATCGCTAAAATCACAATTATGAAGGTGAAATAAAGGTATACACAACCCGACATTGCGGATACCATGTAAAATGTGGAGGATTTATGTCTGAAAGGTTACTGGTTTTGCTTGTGCTTTCAACTTTTTTCCCGCTCTGCGGTTACCCGCTTTCAACTTTAAGTCAGGCAGATTATGACTCGGGTGCTGTCTGGAATTCGTTTACAAAGGTTGAGCTCCTGCGGACTGAAAAGGGTGCTTACGGGTTTGCTGTTTTTGCCGCAGACAGGAAGGTTTGTGATGTGGAACTGACAACAGGGAAAAAGTGGATTGCAAATGATGTGAGGACAGGGCAGGACGGGGACATAGCGTGGATTGAGATGCGCAATTTTGACACTTCGGGCACAAAAGGGACCCCTGTCTTTGGCAGGGATTCATTTGTGAGGGTATCACTCAGAGAAGGCAGGCCATTCCCCACAGTTGAATTCTTACTGTATTTTCAATCCTTTGACCCACAGTCCTGGCAGGAATCTCTTGCTCCGGTTGCTCCACTTTATTATCTGCGGTGCACTCCCCCTAAATCCACAATGTTTTACATAGGCGGCGGCTATATTCCTTCACCGCAGGTTGAAGAGTTTCCTTTAAAATATAATAAAGGAAGGATGAGTGGAGAATGGAGTGAAGGATGGTCATATGCACCTGCTTTTGCTGGCTGGGCAGTTCCTGCAGCTGGTCTCTGGAACCACGAAGATGGCACCTTTGTGTGCTATGACTTCACTGTGGCAAGACACACTGATAAAAGTGATAAATACATTGCCAGTGCATACTGCTATGGAATTGGGGACCACACGGGTCAATTTTTTACTCTTGTTCACCCGTATCAGACTCAATGGACAAAGCTTACCTATCCAAAATGCCCTTCTTCAGTGAATTCAAAATTTGATATACTTTATTCCTTTGAGATTCCTTCTTATAAAGACCCGAATATGTTTGTCCTCACGCATACATATGAAAACCACAGGGATTTGCTTCCAGAAGTTTCCAGAATGAACGACATAGGATTCATTCCAGAAATGGATTCCTGGACTTCTTTTTACGGGCTTGGGCCATCCGAGGTGGGAGGATACAGTGTTATGGGAAGGAGCTCCGGAGGAGGTCTTGAAGGGATTTTTATAAATATAGGAACGACAGTGCTTGGAAACAGGTTTATTTCAGATGCAATGGGATGGGTTAGGTATCAGAAGAACAGGGCAGCAATGAGGGAGTTGAAGAGCCAGCTGAAATATCTGATGAAGAAGGCAGTCTGGCTCAATATTGATGGAGATACCTGCTGCACCTGGAAACATCCGCTTGAGGGTCCGGGTTTCAAGGAGCAGTGGGGTGGAAAGGCAGTGGATACCCTGCACAACGAATGCACTTTTGACATAGGTACTGCAATGCTCTTTGCATATATGGACAGAGGAGAAACCCAGTACCTTCCCTATATTGATGGAGTGTACAACTGGGCAAAACATTTTCTTTTTACGCGAAACGGTGTCTGCGACCTCTCCTGGGCAATGTTCTGTCATGTTGCCCTGAGCTGCGGGGAAAATTTCATGCTCAATTACAGAAAATTTTTCAAAAATGACCCGGAGAGGGGAAAGAATTACGACGAGGCACTCCAGCTGGCGCGTATGTGTCTTTATAAAACAATGTGGATTTATACATCTGACCCTGATGAGACTGATTTAATGGACCCTTCATTTTTAATCCAGGCAGTGAACTCTGACTGGTGGATAGGAAAGGTCACATGGAATGAATGTGGATGGATTCCCAGGGTTATGATTCCGATATATGTAGAAACAGGAGACCCCCTGCTCAAATATCTTTTAAGGGGAGTACTGGACAGGTTCTGGGCAGGCTATAAGGAAGATGCAGTTCATGTTGTGGAAAACATAGAAATCTTTGGAGAGAAGAGTCCCAAAGGAGAGAGGAGTGGTTCTCCATTTGATGCCTGCCATATGTCTGCCTGCCGCAGATGGGCATATCCTGTTGGAGATGCAGTTATGCGGGTGGATGTGGGGGAAAAGGCAGCGATAGCCTTCTGCAAAAATACCAGGGATTTTGACATTGAAGAGTACTGTTATGAACCGGACCTGAATTTTTCTTTCAAAGTTGTTTCACTGCGTTCGGACAAACCAGCCCGGCCGATAAATATAATTGTCACCTCTCCTTTTAAGGACCTGCGCTCTAAAAGGATTTATGTGAACGGTGCAGAATTGCCTCCAGACAGGTATGAATTCAATGAAGTCACTGAAGGAGAAGATGTCTACATTTCAGGGATAAATCCCGGGGATGTGGTTAGAATCGGTGAGTTGAAGGATGCAAAGCCATTTCCTGAGCCTCCTGTAAAAACACGCAGGGAACTGAAAGAAAAATTCCTGGAAATACGCGGTTTCAAGTGCCTTAACCTTTCTTCTTTCTGCAACACAGAGCCAGAACTCAGATGGTGGAAAGAGAATGACCCGTTTTCTTTAAGGGAGGACTCCTGGTTTGGATACTCTGCAGGAGAACATATTTCCCACGGTGTGCCTTTTATTCTTTCAGACCCGATTCTGAATTCTGGAAGGATTTTTGTACGGGGAAGCTCTTCATCTCCGGTTGAGATTCCAGTAGGATTGAAAGCCAGAGCGATTGTTTTCTTTCTGGGCAATATGAATAAAGGGAGAGTGTCAGATTTTCCCCGCAGCAGAATAATCATTGAGTATGAAGACGGCACACAGGAAAAATTAGAAGAGGTGGGTCTCATTCCGGCAGATATCACAAACGGGCTTCCGATAAGAAACTGGAATCTCTATATGCTGTGGCATCAACTTCAGGAACCACGCGTGGTTTCAAAAATAATCCTGCAGGAAGGAAATCTTTTTGCAATTACAACAGGAGATACAGGAAATTTCTGTGAGGCAGCAGCAAAGTTACTAGACAGGATAAAGGAGGACCAGGCACTCAGGCGCCAGAACTACGAGTATTATGTTCCAGAGAAGAAGTCACCGGTTGATTTTGCCTGGTGGGATAAATCCTGGCACTACCGCGCTTTTATTGAAGTGGATGCAGGGAACTATGAACGCAGGGAAGTGGTTGTTAAACTGAAAGAAGATTTTGGTTTACTTTTCAAACAGATCGGACTTTCAGAGGAGGTCGACCCTGGCTCTATAAGAATGGTGGAATACAATCCTGCAGGAAAAATTCTGAAAGAAGTGCCAGCTCAATTTGATGCCCTGGAGGGTCCAAAAGGAGAATTGATATTTATAATGCCGGGAAGGACCCTCCCAAAACAGAAAAGATTTTTTTATCTATATCTGGATTCAAAGAAAGCTCAAAAAAAGCCAAAGAAATCTGAGATTTCTGTATCCGTTGCTGAAGGTGAGAAGGCCATTGTCAGGACAGGCAGGGGCGGGGTTGAATTTGAATTTATGCTGGACGGAAATGGGGCTGGACCGCGCCTCACAAATATAACCTTTGATCTGGAAGGAAAAGGAGATTTTACAACTCAGGAAAATGTGCTGGGTCCTTCAGGATTTAATGGTGGGTATGGAGATATTACTGCTGTGCAGGATGCAGTAACCTGGTATGACTTCGGCAGGCTCCAGAATGAACCTGCAACTGCTCAGATAGTACATCAGGGCCCTGCCTCGGTAACTATAAAAATTTCTAACAAACAGCTCTTCGGAGCAGGAGAAGAAATCGGGTCCGGACGCCTGGGGGCAGGCAGGAAAGGAGTTGCTGACTGGTACTTCAGGTTTTATACAGGAAAGCCTGAATTTGATTCCTGGATTGACTATAAACTTGAAAGGACTGATACGAAATGGACAAGGGATATACAGGTGCGCTATGGCTTGAATTCCTGGAAAGATGCCTATACAATTTCAAAACCTCATATAGCCTGTGCTTCAAATGAGCAGGTTGCAGTTATACCACTTGATGAGGAGCTCACAAGACAGAAACCCTCAGTCTGTTTTACAACAGACGGGAACGTGATACAGATTCTGCTGGGCAAGCCGGAGTTAAAAGGGGAGTATTTTACCGGTAAGTGGAGAACTCTCCCGCCAGCCTCAGAAGATGAGTATCTGGCAAATGTGACTTCGCTCAGGGTGGTGCAGTACTCTCTTGAGACATATTCCCGGGCAGGAATTGTAAAACCAGACCCTGCAGGCGTAAAGCCTGAGCCTTTTACCACGGTTAGAGTTTTAAAGACTGAAGAAGAAAAACCCTTGAAAGAACCAGATGGCATTCTGAACAAGGACTTTTCATTTGAACAGAAAGGCAGGTACTGGGCATGTGAACCCGATGAAAGCTACTGGTATTACGGAGATGCCCATACAGGAAAAACTTCAGTGCGTCTTTCCATTGGAAAGAGTGGACTTGCACTTATCCGCACAAATGCCCTGGCAAGCTATTTAATGGACATCCAGCCGAACACCAGGTATAAAATTTCCTTCTGGGCAAAGGCGCCGACCGGACCTGCCACAGTTATGGTGAATTTTTATGCAGGTGGTTCCTATGACTTTCAGCAGATTCCTGTGAAGGTTGAGCAGGGAGATGAGTGGAAGTATTACGAAATAACTGTCCCGACAGGGAAATTTCCAAAAGGTGCAAAAGGAGGAAGGTTTTTTGCTTCCCCCGCAGTCATTCCCTGCCTCCGGATCTGGGTGCTGGGCGAGCCCCAGGAAGTCTATATAGACGATGTTGGGGTCAGATCTTGACATTTCACACATCCTTTTAGTGTATGTTGATGCTGACATGCTGAACCTGTAATCTTTTCAATCCAGCGATGGGGAGGAAAACATGGCGAGGCCTTTGCGGATTGAATACGAAGGTGCGCTATATCATATCACGGCAAGGGGAAACGAGCAAAGAAATATATTTTTAGATCACGCTGACAGATTGAAATTTCTCTCTATTCTCAATGAATCTTACCTTAAATACGGCATTTTGCTCCATTGCTATGTACTGATGAATAATCACTATCATCTAATGCTTGAAACTCCACGTGCCAACCTATCCACAGCAATGCATTACATAAATGGAAAATATACTGTGTATTTCAACCGGAAATATAAAAAGGTTGGGCATCTATTCCAGGGCAGATACAGGAGCATCCTGGTTGACAGAGATGCGTATCTCCTTGAATTGAGTAGATATATCCACTTAAATCCGGTGCGTGCGGGTTCTGTCAGGAGTCCGGAAGAGTATAAATGGAGTAGTTATCGGGCATACATTGAAAAAGGAATACATTGTCCAGAATGGCTATTCAGATCCTGGATTTATGAGCAGTTTTCCCTTGACGAAGACAGGGCGCGTACTGAATACAAAAAATTTATTGAGGAAGGATTGCATCAACCCCTGCGCAATCCCATTGAAAACACTTATGCCCAGGTTATACTGGGAACTGAAAAATTCAGAGAAGAGATAAAGGAAAGATTAAAAAGCTTAAAACCTCAAACCGAGGTTCCTTCCATAAAAAAATTAACTGCATCATCCAGGACGCTTGTTAGGATAGTAAATCTGGTGACAAAACATTTCGGTGTGCCCAAAGATATAATGATAAGTAAGGGGAAGAGGTTAAACATTCCAAGGCTCATTGCTATATACCTGTGTAGAAAATATACCGATGCTAATCTTTCCGAGATAAGTTCATATTTTGGAGGAATGGCTTATTCTTCCATTACTCAGGTAGTAAGGCGAGTTGAAGAAAGAAGGAAAAGAGACAGGGATTTTGATACAAAGATTAAAAATATTGAAAAGGATGTGTGAAATGTCAAGACCTGACCCCATAAAAAGCCAGGATCTGGCTCGGGAAAAATGGGAGATGCTGGGAACAGCCCGGGATGACTGGCGGTGTACAAAGATCTGGGAGACAGGCGGGCGAAATGAAAAACTCTGGATGCCTGCACCTGTTTTTCCCCTCGGTGTTTATGAAAATCTTATTGCAAATGGAGTTCTCCCTGACCCCTATTTTGAGCTGAACAGTCTTTCTTGCGAATGGGTTTCCCAGCGAGACTGGGTTTTTAGAACAAGATTCAGACTGAATGATGAGATGATGTGTGAAATGTCAAGACCTGACCCCAATATATGGCTGGAAACGGCAATAGATTATCATGGTTATTTTTATTTAAATGGAGTTTTTCTCGGGGAACACAGAGGAGTGTTTACTCCTGCAAGGTTTAATGTGACGGAGGCTCTGAAGAGAAAAGGAGAGAACACCCTTTATATAGTAATTGTGCATGCCCCTGAGGAGCAGGCACAGATGGGATATACAAGCAGGGTCAGGACAGACAAACCAAGGGTATTTTATGGCTGGGATTTTTCCACAAGGCTTATTCCGCTGGGTATACGGGGAGATGTGAAACTTGTTTCTTACAGGTTTGCATGGATAAATGACCTGGTTATAAAATATGAGATTAAAGGAAAAAATATAAATATTTATATGGACACGCAGATGCAGGCGATTAAACAGGGAAGGGCAAATCTTGAATCTCTTATCTCTTTCAACGGGAAAGGGGTTGTATCCAGAAAATCAGTGCTCAATTTAAAACCTGGAAGGAGCACTTTTACCCAGACAGCTGTTCTCAATAATGCTCATCTGTGGTATCCAAATGGATACGGAGGCCAGCCCCTTTATGAACTGAGGACTACACTGTACAGTGCAGGTTCTTCACGCCCGGGGGAGAAGCCGGGAAGCATGCGTTCCAGGGAGATACTGGATCAAAAGAGGGTTTTAACAGGATTTCGCACAGTAGAACTTGTTCAGAATGAATTTTCTGGACAGGAGAAACAATATGCAGGGGTGGCACCTCCCTACACTTTATTTGTCAATGGTAAAAAGGTCTTTGTGAAGGGCTGGAACTGGGTTCCGATAGACCCCCTGTATGCAGGGCAGAGCCCTGAAAAATATAAAAGATTGATTGAGCTTGCCAAAAGGGCAGATGTCAATCTTTTGAGGGTCTGGGGAGGCGGGCTTGTTGAAAGTAGAATATTCTATGAACTTTGCTGTCAATATGGAATTATGGTCTGGCAGGAATTTCCGCTTTCAAGTTCCGGAATGGAGTCAAAACCCTCGGAGGACCCGGGATATCTTGAGTTTCTTAAACGAACCGCACGGTCCATAGTCTGTTCAAGGCGCAACTATCCCTGCCTTGTCCTCTGGTGTGGAGGGAATGAACTGTCAGCAGATCAGAATACCCCTGCAATAAAAGTGCTTAAAAAAATAGTTAGTGAGTTAGATCCCGGAAGGCCATTTCTGATTACTTCTCCCCTGGGACCAAAGGGTGGGCAGGGGATGTCTGGACCCGGAACCAGAGAGGAATTCTGGGATCTGCACGGGCACTGGCTGTATATGGGTGCGCAGGAACATTACAAGTTCTATAATGAATCAAAACCACTTTTTCACAGCGAATGCGGAGTAGAAGGAGCAATTTCCTATGAATCCCTGAAGAAGTTTGTTTCAGAGGAGAGGATGTTTCCCCCTGATTTTTCAAATCCTGTTTGGGTCCACCACGGGCAGTGGTGGATAAACTTTGATAAGATCCAGAGCCTGTTCGGAAAACTTAAGGATATCCAGTCTTTTCTCAGGGCTTCCCAGTTTATACAGGCAGAAGGGCTGCGGTATATAGTGGAATCCAGGCGCAGGTTAAAATTTCTGTGCAGTGGAGTTATTCCCTGGCAGTTCAATGAGCCGTGGCCAAATACATCCTGCACATCCGCAGTTGACTACTACACACTGCCCAAGATGGCTTATTACTGGGTAAAGAATGCATACAGACCCAGGCATTTGAGCTTGCAGTACGAAAAGCTTTACTGGAGTGAAGGTAGATTCCGGGCACAGGTGTGGGCGCATAATTCCCTGGCACAGACAGAAGGAAAATTTGAAGTCAGGGTGAGGGTCCTCGGAAATTCAAAAGGGAGCGCCTCGGATATTTCTTCAGGACATTCGCACAATGTGATATTTTCCAAATCAGGGACAATTCTGCTTCCAGGCTGCAGCTGCAGAAGGGTTATGGACCTGAATCTTGTTCTCCCTGACTTAATGCAGGGACAGACCAAAGATTCAGCAGGTATTTTTGCAGTTTCACTTTTTCTTTCCGCCGGAAAAGACATTGCTGAAAGAAATGACTATCTATTTTCAACGGGAAAGGAGCAGATTTTCAGGGGTCTTCTGGACCTGAGGCCCGGCAGGATTGAAAAAGAAATTAAAAAGGAAAAGGACGGATGGAAAATGAAGATAAAGAATACAGGAGAGGAAGCAATTCTTTTTCTGCGCGCAATCCCGCCCGAACAAAATTTATTTACCACTTTTTTCTCAGATAACTTTCTTTTGCTTTTTCCCGACGAGGAAAGGGAAATACGTATTACAGATACAGCAGGTAGCCTGAGGCAAATCTTCGTAGATGCGTGGAATCTGGAAAGAACTATTTTTGTGTTCTGAAAGGGTTAATTTCTAAACAAAAATAAAAAAAAATGCTTCAATATCATTTTTTTACTTGACAAAATTTTAAAAATGTATATGATATAATGACAGAAGGGCATCAGAAGGGTTTCTCGTCGGAAAAGAGCAATTTGTTTTCCGTCCCAGCTGATATAAAAGCAGATAAAAAAGAAAAAAACAGGCTGAATGCATTTTTTTCTTGACAAAAATTTAAAATTGAATATGATAATAAGAAAGAAGGAATTTTCCCCGAAAGACAGCGTTAAACCTTCCGGCTCTTTGAAGTGTCTAATTAGTAGAAAGATAAAAGAGCAGCTTATCACCTGACAGAAATCTGGGGGTATGTACCATTCATGCTGCGGCAAGTCTGAATTCCCGCAGTTTCAAAAAATTCCTGTCCTGAAAGTCTCAAAAAGTTTTTTGGAACTTTTTTATGCACTGAATAGCGCAGATGGGTTTTTATTTCTGTTTGAAAATTTCCAGGGAATAGTTTATCAGGAGGTGATGCACTCTCAGGAATTAAAAATTTGCGTGCGGGTTTTACCTGACTGGACTGAAAGAAATCTGGGGTGAAAATGGAAATTTTTTAAAAGAGTTTCTATTTTTAATTTTTGAAATCTGTGTCGCTATATATTAAATTTATAAGAATTTGAGAAGAAATAATATAATATGAGAAAGAAATGAAAAAGGAATCAGCTGTGGAACACCCGGGACAATATAATAAAAGATGGGAGAGCAGAAAGATTAGAATCTGGGGAATCACTATTTCTCTGGGCCTGTGCTTGCTTTTGCTTGCACTGGCCCTTTTTATTTCTATGTCCAGGGCTGACATTGCAAACTTCGCTTCATATCAGCAATATAACAATTTATCTATGGAAGATACTCAGGCGGGTCCTTCAACCAACACTGTAAATGGCACTTATACAATCCATCAATTAATATTAATTAAATATGCAATAAATAGGAGAATGGATCCTTCAGGGACAAACTGGGCTGATACCACAGCAATAGTTGCAGTAGCAAATGATACAATTGAATTCAGGATTACCTGGCAGGATTCAGGTACCGGAGGTACTGCAGATACTGTGAGTCTGGTTGATTATCTCCCTTCCAATATGACATTTATAGATAGCCAGATTGTATGGGGTGGTGGAAAGATTATTTATACTGCTCCACAAGTCTACTGGGTGAAAAATGATGTTTCTCCAGGAGAGACTGGAGATATCAGATTCAGGGCAAGGGTAAACCCGTAAATGAGCACACAGAAGAGTAAAAAAGTTTTTGGTAGTTTAAAAATGAAAATCCTGGCAGGATTTCTATTTATTCTTGGAATTCTGCCTTTATTTTTTAGTTCTGCAAGAGCAGCCACAGACATTTTAAACACCTGCACCGGTACATATCAGATGATAAATGGACCGGCAGTCCCTTCAGGATTCGACACTGCAATAGTAAGGAAACAGGAAAGTCCGACCCTCACCATTACAAAATATGTAAAAAATCTCAGGACTGGAATTGAAGAAGATACCACTGTGATAGCAATCTCCGGTGACACAATTGAATTCAGAATTGTATGGGCAAACACTGGAGAGGCAAAAGCAGATACAATTGTGCTCACTGATTATATAGATACTTCCATCTTTACCTATGTGAATGGTTCAGTAAATGATACAGAGGTGAATGTAGATAGTCCTACAACAGCCACATATTATTCTTCACCTCCCAGGATTATCTACACAGGAATTGGTGTGAACGGCACAGATGGAACATCTGCTGCAAATGGTGTGGTCAGATTTAGAGTGAGGGTGAACTGATGAGTGGAAAAGCAGGTGTCAGATTCGTCTGGCAGAAGAAAGTTCAAAATTCAAAAGAAGGAGGAGTTATGAGAAGGTTGTTGGTGGTAGCTGCTTTAGCAGCAGGGCTGGTTGGTCTGGCAATGGTTGCAGGTGCAGCAACAAATTACACAAACAAATGCACAAGTACCTATCAGATTGATAATTACACAGTGCAGCCATCCGGAAGTGATACTGCAATTGTAAGGGTGCTTGGCAATCCTAACATTCAGGTTTTTAAGTGGGCAAAGAATGTGCGCACCGGCAGTGAGGATGCAGACCAGGTAAACGCAGTCTCAGGAGACTCAATTGAGTTCAGGGTCACATTTGAGAACATCGGTGAGGCAGATGCAGACACAGTTGTACTGAAGGATTATCTTCCTGCAGGCTTTATTACAGGTAGCATCATAAGCAATACAGTCACAGCAAATGCAACAGTGAATAATGCTGCAACCTCCTATACAGGTGGAGTGCTGACTGCAACATACAATGGTGTGCAGGGAACTGATTCAGGTTCTGCGGATAATGGTCAGATAAGGTTTACAGCAAGGGTGCCGTAGTTTAAAGTCTCATAACTTCTCCTTCCCTGTAAGAAAGGGAAGGGGAAGCGGAATCATAATAGGTCATAGAAGGAAAACAAAATGAGAAAAGTAGCAAATCAGTCAATCTGGAGAATTCAAAATTCAAAAGAAGGAGGAGTTATGAGAAGGTTGTTGGTGGTAGCTGCTTTAGCAGCAGGGCTGGTTGGTCTGGCAATGGTTGCAGGTGCAGCAACAAATTACACAAACAAATGCACAAGTAC
>Ga0207433_10003643_pt1 | contig 29372 bp, 28 predicted proteins | sample YelNatPaOPGAMG01_FD_187559 | JGI IMG/M metagenome (GOLD analysis project Ga0207433, IMG submission 187559) | Hot spring thermophilic microbial communities from Obsidian Pool, Yellowstone National Park, USA - OP-RAMG-01 (SPAdes) (version 3) | ecosystem: Environmental > Aquatic > Thermal springs... | reverse complement strand
AGGGCTTTATAAGCGAGGAGGGCGTGATAAGGAGGCTGGAGTTCATCCACGAGAGGGGCGATATCTACGGAAAAATTTTCGTGGTTGGGGACGACGATCTTTTCAGCATCGCAGCCTCTCTCACAGGCCTGCCCGAGAAAGTTGTGGTCGTTGACGTTGACGAGAGGCTAGTCAACTTCATCAATTCTGCCGCAAGGGAATACGGACTCAATGTTGAGGCCAAGGTTTACGATGTTCAGAGGGCCTTTCCCGGCGATCTGAGGCGTAAGTTCGACGTATTTGTAACCGATCCGGTGGAAACCGTACCGGGAATAAAGCTTTTCCTTTCAAGAGGGGCTTCAACCCTGAAGGGTGTCGGCAGTTCCGCTTACTTTGGCCTTACAACCCTAGAGGCTTCGAGAAGGAAGTGGTTCGAGATAGAGAAGATGATCCTAGATATGGGCTTCGTGATTACCGACATAAAGAGGAAGTTCAACGTTTACCCGGCAAGCGAGAAAAGCTACTCCCAATTCGAGGAAAAACTTCCAATTTTCAGGAGACTGGGTATTAAAACAGATTACGACTGGTACACTTCAAGTCTTTTCAGGATAGAAGCTGTTAGAGAGCCGAATCCGCTTGTGGAGGGCGAAATGATAATAGGCGAACACGTTTACAAGGATGAAGAGAGTCTGGCGACTCCTTATAAAAATGGGTGCCCAGAAAGCCCAGAGCTTTAGCTCTGGGATGAACGGGCAAGGTTTAAATAGTTCTGTGTTGAAGGCCTTGGCGATGCTCCTTGCAGAAGGAAGTCCAGATATGCGTTGTAGGCAAGGTGTTCAGGCCGAATAAATCAAAAATCCTGGCTTTAAATAAAACGCTCAGAGAGTATTTCAAGCTCGTTAAATGGTATCTGGGCTACAATTCCACATCGAAGAAGTTTTTGCATGAAAAATGCTATGAAGATGCAAAAAGGCTGTTTAATCTCAACACAGCTTTAATCCAGGCTGTGAGCCCCCCGAACCGGCAGATGAGAGGAAGGGCGTGAAGACTCCCTTAACGCCGGAAGCTCCTGGCTTCAGTCGTGGAGCAGCTCACTAGGAATTGACTGCAAAATATATAAATATATATTTAGGGTGAATACTCGAAATATGGAACTTCCCAGCTTCTTGTTTCAGGCAACTGAAAACCTCGTTGAAAGGCCCTGGGGCGGCGAGTGGATATCACTAATGAAGGGTTTTAGGAAGAAGGGAATTGGAGAATCCTGGGAATTCTCCGCTCATCCTTCCAATCCTTCTCAGGTTTTTCTCAAAAAGGGTTCAGTGAAGCTAACGGAACTCTTCGTGGAGGCGAAAAAGGAGATACTCGGAGATCTTGCGGACAGGTATACTGCGTTCCCGTTGCTCGTAAAGCTGATCGACGTTTCCGGGAGGCTTGACCTTCACGTCCATCCTTCAGCAAAAGTAGCTGAGAGCTTCGGCGAGACTGAGGGGGAGAAACAGAAGGCATGGATTGTGCTGAAGGGAACAATCTACGTAGGCCTTTCCGAGAATCTCACGCAGGAGAATTTTGAAGAAATTATAGGCGATGAGAAGCTGCTTCTCGAGAAGCTGAACAGGTTCGAATCCGGGATTTACGATACCTTCGTGATCCCTCCGGGAGTGCTGCACACGGCAGAAAATTCCAGAATGGTTGAAATATCAACGAACTCGGAGCTGACATACGGATTGAAGGATGAAAAGGCGAAAAAAGCTATAAAAATTGACAGAACTCAGGATTTCGAAGTGAGGGGCAAAAAGGGCAAGGTCGAAACAGAATTCTTTACAGCTGAGGTTCTTGACGTTGCCGGGAGACTGGATTTCACAATAAACACCTTCAACCTGCTGCTCTGCCTTGAAGGCTATGCCCTGCTGAGAAGCGAGAAAGGTGTAGCGGATCTTCAGAAGGGCTATTCCTGTCTCGTTCCGGCCTCAACGGGGAGCTATGCGATTCAGAGTGAAAAGGCAAAAGTTTTGAGAATCATTCCGAAATGAGCTTCAAGAAAAGTTCCTTTCTTTCTCTAACCTTTCTGAAGGCTTCGTCGTAGCTTCCGCTCGAAAGGATTGAAACCATCGGATCTCCCTTGCGGTAGGGGCCTGTTGGAATGTCGGCGAAAAATGGGTTTCCGGTTAAATCCCTTCTGATATTCCAGTCCCGATCTGCGAAATAAATGGCGCGGATTGCAAACCTCTTGGGCTTAACAACCTCGATCTTTTTGCCCTCAAAGGCTTTTACGTGCAGGGAGAAGAGATTGATGTCCAAACTCCACTCAATGCTGTCCAGAGAACCCTGGAATCTCGGATTCAGCTCGAGAACGTATGGCCTGTCCGCCAAAATGAAGTCCACACCGATTGAACCCCTGAGATCGAAAAGCTCTGCAGTCTCCACAGCAAGCCTTTCAAGTTCCCTTCTTTTCTCCTCATCTATTTTTAAGGGAGTCAGATTCCCGCTGTACCTGAAACCGCTCGCGTTCATCTCTTTCCAGCCTGAAAAAATAAAATTGCAGGCTATCGGCACCATTTCTTTTGAAGCTAGTAGCGAAACGCTACAGGGAATCCCCTCAATGAATTCCTGCAGAATGCAACCGTCCTCCTGTTTGTCTGTAAGCCTCACCCCCTCTCCACCGCCTCCGAACCTAGGTTTGGCTATTACCCTTCCTTCCGGCTTTTTTAAAACCGCTGGATGCGGAATCCCAGTATTTTCGAGGGTTTTGTAAAACTCAAGCTTGTCCACAATCTTTCTTGCCACCTTGGGTTCGTTGCAAAGCAGTTCTGCCTTTATTTCGAATGTTTCGAAGTTTGAGCACAGCACAACCTTCGCTTTGTTCTGCTGAGCAATTTCCTCGGCCCTTCCACTTGCGTCAAGGCTGTAAACCCTGTTGCAGTAAATGGAGAGGTCAGCATCAGCGTACTTGGTAATCACATCGACCTCATATCCGGCTCTTTTCGCCGAGCTTGCAACGTTTCTGACATTTGTGCCGATCAGAAGCACTTTTTCAGGCATTGCCTTATTATATCCTCCTCCTCATTCCTGTAAATCTCCCTCACAGAACCATCGCCAAGGATCCTCAGCCCCCTGACTATAACCGCCGGAATCGCGTCATTTGCCTCTCCCATGATCAGATTCGCAAAAGCGGCGATTTCGTCGGCAATGCATTCAACTGTGACTTCCAAAACGTTTCCGAATAGATCCCTTGTCCCCCTCCAGTCCCTCATCGGCCTTATGCCCGAAATCCCTATCGCAACTCCGACAACACCTTTTCTGAAGCACCTCCCATTCGTGTCCGTGATTATCACTCCAACCCTCTTTCCAGTCAGCTCCTCAAGCCTTTTCCTGATTTTTTCAGCGCTCCTGTCTGGATCGGGAAGGGGCAGGATTATGCTTCCCTTCTCTATGTTTGAGGCATCTATTCCAGCATTAACGCAGATATTTCCGTATTTGGCCTTTACAAGCAGAAAAGGCCCTCTTATCAGGATTTCCTCGCTCTCCTCTATCACTGCCTGAACGTACTCGGGTGGCTTTCCGACTTTTTTGCTCAGTTCAAACGCTAGGGCGCTGGGTTTGTAATCGCTCAGCTTTCTAACCCTGCCCTCGGATTTTGCAACGATCGTAGAGCAGATAACAACAACGTCTCCTTCCTCCAGTTCTACGTTTTCCGCGATCAGCCTTGCAATGTCGTCCCCTTTCCTGATCAGGGGAAGCCCCCTTACAGGAATGAACTCAGCCCTTTCTGGACAGGTACTCAAAGATGATACTTGCGAGCTCGTCCCTTGTGAGCAGTCTCTCGGCTGCTCCCTGGGCGAGCTCTTTCCTACCTCCACCGCTCCCTTTCGCGTACTTCCCCACCTCCCTCAGGATTTCCCTCGCATCATAATTTCCTGAGGCAAAGGCAACAACAAATACCCTTCCCTCGCCCTGGGCCATAAGACAGCCCAAAGCGCCCTTTCGGGACAGATAATCTGCAAGTTTCTGAAGCTCGGCCATATCTGCATCGATCACTTCGGCAACAACCTTGAGACCGCTGAAATCTTCAGCGGTCCGAAGCAAATTTTCGCCATTAAGCTCCGCAATCCTCTCCTTAAGCCTCTCTATCTCCTTCTTCTGCTCCTTCCACTCCTCAAAGAATCTTTCAACAGTTTTAGGAAGCATCTGCGGTTCTACACGCAGTATCTTGCTTGATTCCTTTAACAGGGATTCCATTTTTGAAATTGCTTCAATTGCCGCTTCTGCAACCGCGAACTCGAATCTAACGACACCGTCCTGAATAGAATCTACTGAAAGGATCTTTATAAACCCGATCTCGCCTGTTTTGCTGCAGTGCGTGCCGCCGCACGCCTGCACGTCATCGCCAACGCAGACTATCCTGATCTCCTTGCCAGGAGGCACTCCGCCCTGGTAAAGTCTGAATCCAAACTTCCTTTCCGCCTCAATTCTGTCCATCCAGAACCATCTTATGTCCTTATTTGCAAATATCTCCCTATTTGCGAGCCTCTCTATTTCCCTTACCTCCTCATCGGTGACCTTCTTGTAGTGGCTTACATCGAGCCTCGCTTTATCAGCCTCTTTCCTCGCTCCCGCCTGCCAGATGTGATTTCCGTAAAGCTTCTGCAGAGTGTAGAGAAGCACATGCGTTGCCGAATGATGCCTCATATGCCTGAGCCTTCTCTCCTGATCTATTACCCCCTTTACCTCCCCCAGCGGCACGGATCCATCTATCTTGTGTAGAACGACCCCGCCAAGCTCGGTAACGTAACTGACCCTCAACCTTTTTCCGTTGGAGATTATAAACCCTGTATCGCTGTCCTGACCGCCGCTTTCGGGGTAGAATGCAGTTCTGTCTAGGATCAGGAAACCGTTTTCAAATCCTATTGCCCTTGCGGAGAACTCAAAGAGCTTCGGATTATCGTAGTAAAGCTTTTCGGTTTTTGGATAGGATTTTGAAAGCTTTATTTCCTCTTTTTTCTCCTTTACCGCTTTTGAATGTCTTTTGGCCAGTTCGGAGTAGAAATCGGGTGGGAAGTCAACTCTGACGTTCTTCTCTTCGGCTATCCTAAGCACTACTTCCGCAGGAATGCCATGGGAATCGTAGAATTCGATCAAATCATCCTTTCCCAGGCTCTTCTTTTTCTCTATCGTTCTCTCAACCATTCGAAGTCCCTTCGAGATTGTGGAGGCAAATCTATCTTTTTCAAGCTTCAGGATCTCCTCGATCGTCTCCATGGGTACATCGAACTTAAATCCTAGTATTTTAGAGTGCATTTCAACCAGATCGTAGAGTTCAAGGTTAAGCTGCAGCTCTTCTGCAAGTCTCAGGCTTCTCCTTATGATCAACCTTGCCAGATACCCCCCGCCCGCATTGGAGGGAACCAGACCATCGCCCAGCATGAACAGGAGACATCTGGTATGGTCAGCGAGGGAGTAAACCTTTGCAATAGGTTCAACGAGCTTTTTAACATCTTCAACGTCCATCCCGAACTTTCTTGAAATTTCGAGGTTAATTCCGTCCTGCTGGTATCCCATTCCCGCAAGTCTGGAGGTTTCGGCCACGATTTCCCTTGCATCCTTCCCTCTGAGATAGCCCAGGCCGCTGGACTGGAATATTCGATCCAGAACCCCTCCGAAGATGGCATCGTAGACAGTCGGGGATCCTTTGCTCATCCAAACAAACCTCTCGAGCCCGTAACCTGTGTCGACAATGTAGTTCTCCATTCTGCTGTATCTTTCGCCCTTTATCTCAATGTCTCCCTTTTCGTCTGCCCTCAGGTTCATGAAGACGAGGGTCGCAAGCTCAAGCCCCCTTATTATCGCCTCCAGGCATGGGCCCGCGTTTCCACCTCCCGCCCATGGCTCCTCCTTGTAAACTATCTCCTCCCTTCTTATTCCGAGCTTTTCCAGTAGCTCCGTGCAGTAAGCCACAGTTTCGTTCTTCCAGTAGACCTCCTTCCCGGGAAAATTGAACGCGTGATGCGCCATCATTTCGAAGAGCGTCAGATGCCTCCCGGTTCTTCCGACGCTGTCCAGATCGTCGAGCCTGATGCAGGGCTGGGAAATCGTGAGGGGATTCGCGGGGGGCGGAGCGATGCCCGAGGTTACAAAGGGCTGAAAATCGGCTATGCTGGCGATAGTTAGGTAGATATCATCCCTCCACCTGGCCACAACGGGATATCTCTCTATCCTCGCGTGCCCCCTCTCTTCGAAGAATTTGAGGTAGAATTCACGCATTTCGTCGAGTTCAAGACTCCTTTTGAAAGGAGAGTTGCCTATGAAGGTATACCCTCCGCATGGCGGGTCTCCGCAGACGTCCCTTTCGCTTACAGTCCAGAAATACTTTCCGCATTTAACGCAGCGCTTTCTGACAAATCCGTTATCCTTCAGAAACGTGATGTCGAGGTATTCTTTCTCCAGAGTCATCGAGTTCTGTTTTAATCTCGATATATATCTTTCTCGTCTTGGAACCTAAAAGCTTAAAGGTTGAGTGAAGATGATTTTCATGGATGCATCGCTTCGCATTGCGAGGATTGCTGGAATAGACGTAATGATTCACTGGAGCCTTTTCATAATACTTTTCGTTCTCTCAAGCTACTTCTACGTCACTTCTTCACCTTTTGGCTTTGCAAATCTTGCAGAGTTTGAGAGAATTGTGTTCTCCGTTCTGGCTTCCGTCTTCGTCTTCGTTGCGGTTCTTCTGCACGAGCTTGCCCATTCGCTTGTTGCGATGAGATACGGCGTTAAGGTGAGGGGGATTGTCCTATTCATCTTCGGCGGCGTTGCGATGATGGAGAAAATCCCGAAGAACCCGAAAGAAGAGCTTGCAATCGCTTTAGCTGGGCCATTGACAAGTCTATTGATCGCACTTCTTAGCTTTTTTGCAGCCTTGATTACAGCTGGCGGCATTTCGATGTTCTTCCTCATCAGTGCATACTTCAATGCCATACTCGCGGGCTTTAACCTCATTCCGGCCTTTCCAATGGACGGCGGAAGAGTTTTGAGAAGCTTGATTGCGAGGCGAACGAGCTACAGCAAGGCTACAAAAACAGCTGCGGGGATTGGAAAAGCGATTGCAGTGGCTATGGGTATAATAGGGTTCTTCGGTTTGAATATTTGGCTCCTACTCATAGCCCTGTTCATTTACCTAGGCGCTAGCGAGGAGGAAAAGATAGTAACCGCGGAGGACCTCTTTTCAAGGTTTTCCATTGGAGACATAATGACGAGAACCGTGATTTCAGTTTCCCCTGAAACCAAAGTTGGCGAGGTAATCGACCTGATGTTCAGGTACAAGCATCTCGGATATCCAGTTGTGAAGGACGGAGAACTCGTCGGAATAGTGACGCTTAAAGATATAATGCACGCGGATCCAAATGCCAAGGTTGAGGATGTGATGACCAAGGAAGTGATCACCCTGAAACCTGAAGATCCGGCCTTTGAGGCCTTTAGGATTATGAGCGAAAGAGATATCGGAAGAATACCAGTCGTTGAAAACGGGAAAATCGCTGGAATTGTTTCGAGAAGCGATCTTATGAAGATAAGAGAACTCCTTGAATTCTCGGAGGTGCTGGAGTGGAAAAGAAGCTGATCATCGTCGGCACAGCGCACGTCTTGCAGAAGAGCGTTGAAGATGTTAAGGCAGTTATAGAGAACGAGAAGCCCGAAGCCGTTGCGGTTGAACTCTGCCCAGCGCGTTACAGGGCTCTGATGGGTGAAAGGGATGAGGTTAAGGTAACCGAGATTCTCAGGAGAGGCGATTTCTTCCTTATACTGATCCAGCTGCTTCTGGGATACTTTCAGAGGAAGATTGGAGAGGAAATGAATACCAAGCCCGGAGAGGAAATGCTGGAGGCCATAAAAAAGGCAAGAGAGATCGATGCAGACGTTTTGCTCATAGACAGGGACATAACGATAACTTTCAAGCGTCTCTGGCAGCAGATGAGCTTCTGGGAGAAGCTGAAGTTCATCTACTACATCTTCAGAGGATCCTTCGCCGAGGATATCGAGGCAGAGGAAATCCTTAAGGAGGATGTAATAGATCTGCTGGTCAGGGAGTTCAGGAAAATCTCCCCAAAGGCTGCAAAGGTTCTGATCGATGAAAGGGATGAATTCATGGCCTACAATCTGCTCAGGGCCATGGAGAGGTACAATAAGGTAGTTGCAGTTGTTGGAGCGGGGCACAAGAAGGGGATCATGGAAGCTATGCAGAGGGGCGTTCCGGATCCCGCAAAGCTGGTCGAAGTCAAGCAAGGCAAAGCTCTGAAATGGATAGGAATAGCATTTGTGGCGGTCATTCTGGGTTTCTTTCTTGCAACAGCTTTATTTGCCACGGAATTGCTCTCCAAAGTCTTCCTGTACTGGTTCCTGATCACCGGAATAACTGCGGCTCTTGGTGCTCTCTTTGCAAGGGCACATCCCCTCTCGGTAATTTCGGCATTTCTCTGCGCCTGGCTAACGTCGCTCAATCCCTTCATAGCGGCGGGATGGATCTCCGGAGCTGTGGAAGCATGGATCAGGAAGCCGACGATGAAGGATGTCGAGGATGTTTTCAAAACCAGCAGTCTGAGGGAGATGCTGAACAACAAGTTCTTCAGGGTGATACTCGTTGCAGCCCTGACGAACTTGGCGTGTTCCATTGGCACCATCTACGCCGGGTATTACATCGTGACTAACTTTGGCGTTGATGTGGCCAAAGAAATCGCGGAAAAACTTCCATACCTATGATCCAGCTTCTGCCTCTGGGGGCGGTTGATAAAGAACTCGTTGCTTGGCTTGCTGGAGAACTCAGGGGAGTTTTCAAAACGGAAGTTTCGGTTCTGCCTACCATTCCCATACCCCAGGATTGTTACAGCAGGAGGGGGCAGTATAACTCGAGCTGCATAATTTCGAAGCTTGGGGTAAAAAAGAGAACGCTTGCGGTAACTTCCGAGGATCTGTATGCAAGGGGACTCAACTTCGTATTTGGAGAGGCGGAGCTCGGGGGTCTTAGAGCCGTCGTTTCGTATCACAGGCTAAAATTCGGTGCAGACAGAGAAAAGCTGAAGGAAAGGCTTCTGAAAGAAGCCGTTCACGAGCTGGGGCACGTCTTCGGTTTGACTCACTGCAAGACTCCGGGCTGCGTTATGAATTTCTCAAGCAGCGTCTTTGAGGTTGATCTGAAGAGCTCGAGATTTTGCAAGAATTGCGTTTCAAAAATCGGGATGTTTCCTTAAGCCGTCTGGGATTCGTGCCGCAGAGCTGCGATTTCACGTCTTTCCACGTCCTTGGGCTCGATTAACAGACTGTAACCCTGCGGGAAAACCTCAAAGGAAACCTTTGCGGCGAAGTTTCTCTCAAGAAATCCCCTTAGAATTTCGCATATTATGATGTCCGTATTTCTCCCAAGATTGGAAGTCACGAGCAGGTAGTATCCCCTTTCGTCGGTTCTAAAACTTACCTTTGCAGCCTTTCTAGTCGTCAGAAGACAGCTCTCTATTCCTTTAACGGCTTCAAGTAGCGTTACTTCCGAAATCGGTTTTTTGTAGATTCTCCTAACGATTATCTCAAGCTCGTTGTCGCACAAAGCCTTTTCAACTTCCCCAGAAACAACCAGTTCAACGGTTTTTGCATTGAAGGCGACAAGATTTGCCTCCTCCATGACCTCCATGAGATTGCACTGACCCTCAAAATTCCCCTTTTTTAACCTGTCAAATGCCAGTAGGGCCTCTTCTATCAGCGCGTTCACCTTTCCGTACTCGGAGAGGTACTTCTCGATAATTCTGTACGCCTCCTCGCTGATGGTCGTATGCAACCTTTTCTTCATGATCTAGCCTTAAGGACAGGATTTAAAATATTTGTGCATGCTCTTTTAAAGCATGTGCAAGAAGGTGTCATGAGTCTACAAAAGGATTTTTATGAATGTTGATATAATAACTAATGATGATGAAACTGGAGTTCGAGAATATTTCCGAGCTTAGGAGCGACGTGGCTGAAATGCTGGCTAAAAGTATACACGAATGGGCCGAGAAAGAGGTCATCCCCTACAGGGCCCAGATTGACGACGAGGTCGAAATTGCAGATAGGGCCCTGAAGAAGCTTTTTCTTGATATAGGGATGCAGAAGCTCGTCGTGCCGGAAGCTAAGGGTGGAGCGGGAATAAGCTTTGAGGATCTTCCGCAAGTTTTACTGAGGAGCTTTGAGGAGATCGGAAAGGCAGATGCAGGAATTGGCTTTGTGCTTTCGGCATTGATTTCGGCATCCATTTCATCGATGGGGACAGAGGTTTTTGACTACCTTTCCGATAAACTGTCCGCAGGGCTGTGCAAAATCGCAATTTTTCCCCCGCAGTTTGGAAAGAGCGATTTCAAAGGCTTTGAACTTGCTAAAGCCGTGGCAGTCGGGGACAAAATAAAGCTGAAGGGTTTTGGGAGGCCCTTGAACTCGGGCTACGACGCGGACATTTTTGCCGTGTTCTGCAATTACAGCGGAATTTCAGTTGCTTTTGTGGATGCCGAGAATGTTGAAAGGAGCGAACAGATAAAGAGCACGGGGCTGGTTGCAAGTAAAAATTGCGATGTCAGGATAAATGCGGAGATAGAGAAGACCAGAATTTTAACAGGTGACGCTTGGAAAAAGCTCTACACATATCTGAACCTCTGCCTTTCTGCTCTCTGCGTTGGATCCGCTTACGATTCCTGCAGGATACTCAGGGACTGGGCCGAAAAGAGGACCATCAGGGGAAAACCGCTCAGAGACAACACAGTCGATGCCGCTGTTATTGCAAACGTCATTCGCGAGGCCCTTGAGGCAAAGGCTGTCGCGCAGATGCTGACCAAGATCATGCTTGAGGACAGAGATGATGAGGAAGTCTACGCGTTCTCAGTAGTAGCCGCCCTGAAATGCTCGGATTCTGCATTCAATTCCGCGGACAGAGCCATGGAGCTCATGGCCTCGCAGGGTTATGCAAGGGAGGGGCTTCTGGAGAAGCAGTGGAGGGATGCAAAGAGCATCCGGACCCTCTTGAATCCCAGCCACCTTCTTCTGGAACTCTCAGCCAATTACTTTGGCTCTAAGCTGTGGTAAGGGGGTGGTATTCTTGGAGTTTGCAAGGATCAGGGAATTTGAATCTCCCCTGGAAAGGTACATGGCCGAAATAATCAGGGATTGGGGAGAGAAATACGTTATCCCTCACAGGAGGAATTTCGATGAGGACTGGAAAGAGCACAGGACAATAGAGCCGGCTCTGGAGAAGCTTATGGTCGACTACGGCATCCAGACCGCAGTTTGGCCCGAGGAATTCGGGGGATGGGGTCTGGGCAGTTCGGATTATTTCGGCTCGATCTGTGCTAGGGTTATGGAAGAAATTGGAAGATACGATACAGGCATTGCGGTGTCCGTTGGCGTAACGTTGTGGCCGATTTTCGTCATTGCCGTGAAGCCCCACATCAACTATGATCTCTGTGCCGAATTTGCACCGCTCTTTATGAGAAAGAAGCTAACAATGGCCGCAAATGCGATGACCGAACCACAGGGAGGTTCAGACATCGAGAATCTCGATGAGCTGAAAGGTAAAACGATAAGGACGACTGCAAAGCTTGATGGGGACGAGTGGGTCATAAACGGCCACAAGCTCTGGCCGACGAACAGCGGCGGGGTTGCGGATTTATTCGGCGTTGTCTGCACGACAAACCCCGGTGTTCCAGACGAGAAAAACTTCGCCTACATATACGTTCCCGCCGATCTTCCGGGGGTTAAGCAGGGAGAGCCATATAGAAAGGCTGGAATGGCTGCGGACAAGAACTCCGACATATGGTTTGAGAACGTGAGAGTTCCGAAGCGCTACAGGGCATGGGGAGAGGGGCTGGATGCCAAGTATTTCAGGATAATAATTTCCACTGGTTGCCTCGGCAGTGCGGGAATGGCCCTGGGAGCCATGGAGAACATTTACGAGATACTCTTCGAGAAGTGCAGCGAGCTGAGGTACAGGGGCAGGCCCTTAAAAGAGAACACGGCTGTAGCAGCCGTTCTGGCGGATATCGCAGCCGAGATCGAGATCTGCAGGTCGGCCGTTTACACATATGCAAGGATGCTTGACAGGCCGGATTACTACGGCGATAGATTTTCGGCCGAGATGATTGCCCGGGGAAGGGCCCTGAAGCTGAAGGTGTGCGATGCCTGCTGCAGGGTTGCCGAAAGGGCCATGGATTTGCTGGGTCACTACGGGATAGACAGGAACTATGATGTGGAGAAGCACTGGAGGGATGTTAAGATAATACAGCTCTGGATGGGTGGAAGGCAGCTGTGCCAGATGGATGTTGCGAGATATTTTTATGACTGCAAACAGCTGTGAGGTGGTTTTGTGGCGGACATGTTTTTTGAAATTTTTAAGGTGCTTGGCGGATCTGTGCTGTATAAGGATTTTGTGAGGAGAGTAGCCAACGAGTTCTCCGACCCGCTAAAAGTTGAGAGGGGTGTTAGGGAAACTCTGGGCAAGGATCTGGAATTTACAACAACCCTCTTCAGCCTGCTGCCAAGAAGCGCAAATGCTGCATTTGCCGTATTGGGGGGTGTGAATTCCCACATATCTAAATTTTCGGAGGAGGCCGTTTTTGGGCTTTTAAAAGGAGTTGCAGGGGATTTCAGGGCATCCTATGCTGCAAACGTCGTTAACAACTTCTTTGACCAGATAGAAAGGCTGAGAAAGCAGCACCCTAAGCTAGTTGCTGACCTCGCAGGGGATAAGATCGGGGAGTTCATCGACACCCTGGATTTTGGGAAGCTGAGAAAATTCATCGAGGATTCGGCAGTCTGCACATACGGAACATTCGAGGTTATTAACAGGAAGGTTTTTGGTAACCCGGTCAAGGTTGGGAATCTGGTATCCTCCATCCCGCCCGTGCTGAACGCGGGTGTGGCAATTGCCAATGAAGCTCTGACCCGCATTGAGATGCCATCCGAAGTTCTGGCAAACGTACTTTTCGAAACGATCAACAGGCTCAATCTTGAGCAGTTTGGAAAAACAATCAGTGCCGTTTCTTCAATCGTAAACAAAGTTCACGAAGGGAACTACATACTGGGCAGGGGCGACAGAAAGTTCAAAGAAGTTGCCGAGGCGGCGATGGAAAGGCTGGTAAATTCGGTAAACATGGAAGAGATCGTAAGGGCCATAAAGGCATTCTTCGATGATCTCAATGATCTGAGCGACGGTCTGAACGCTGCACTCTGGAAAAACCCTCTGAATATGATGGTTCTGGCTCCGCTGCTGCCTGCAGCGGTAAATACCGTCTCCGGATTGACTTCTAAGGTTTTATCGAAATTCAATGAGCTTCCGCCGGATCTTTCGGCCCAGATCGTTACTTCCCTGATCAGTGAGATAGACACCAAGCGGCTGGGTGAAATACTGACAGGGATCGCGAAACTCGTAAATGCGGTTTCCGAGAGCGATCCTAAGGCAATTTCAAACCTTATAAACTCCGCAATTGCTGCTTCAGACAAAAAAGAGCTCGAAAAACTGCTGAACAATTTGATTAAGTCTCTGGTGGAAGTCATAGCTTCCAATCCGCAGATTCTCTCGGCCGTAGCGATTCCGGTGATTCAGGCTTTTGGAGGCATTCTGTCCAAGAGATAGGGTGGAAGTATGGCTCTCGAAAGAGTTTTTGCAATAGCGAATTCCTTGGAGAATGAGTACGTTAAGGAATGGAAAGTGGATGGGGGATTTGTTGTCGGTCATGCGTGCATCGCATTGCCAAGAGAGGTTTTGGAGGCTGGTAGAGTTCTGCCATTCAGACTCAGGGGAAACAGCAATCCAGACACGTCCAACGCGGACTCCTACCTTTCAAGATACAACTGCAGCCTGTGCAGGAGCTGTTTGGAACTCATTTTGAATGGCAGCTACGATTTCCTTGACGGGCTCATAAGGGTCAGGGGATGTGACCATTGGATGGGCACCTTCGATGAAATACTCCATGCAGGAAAGGCTAGGTTCATGTACTACTTCAAGGTTCCGCATTTGGTGAACGAAGACACCCTGAAATTCTTTGCAGAGGAAATAAAGAACTTAAAGGGCTTTCTGGAGAAGAATTTCGGAATCGAGATTTCAGAAGACAGCATTGCAGAACAGATAGAGCTCCAAGACAGAATAAACGAAAAAATGAGGGCTTTCAATGCGAGTAGGTTTAAAAAACCCAGCTTTTACGGAAGTGAGGCAATTGCGCTGAGCGTAGTCAGGGAATCGGTGCCATCTGCTGTTTTTGAAAAGATACTCTCGGAAGTTATGGATGAGGGTAGGAAAATAGAGCCCAGGGCAAAGTTCGTTCTTGGAGGTAGCCCTCTCGACGAGTTTGAACTTTTGAGGAAAATAGAGGAGATGGGAGCCCTGATCGTTGCTGAGACAACATGTTTTGGCTGCGGAGAATTCTGGAACATGAAAACCTACGACGGTGGCGAAATCTACGATTTTCTCGCGAAAAAGTACCTTGAAAACCTGAAGATCTGTGCAAGAATGTTTGGGGAGTATAACTTCAGAAAGAGCTTCGTTAAACAGATGTTCGAGATCTCTGGAGCCGATGGAGTGATCTTAACTCACAATAAGTTCTGCGATCTGTTCGGAATAGAGAACGCAAAGCTGAGAATGGATCTGGAAAAGGAGGGCATTCCGGTGCTGGTGCTTGAAAAGGAGTATGCCTCCTCGGCCGACATCGGCAGGATAAAGACGAGGGTGCAGGCATTCATGGAAAGACTTGGGAGGTGATCTCGTTGGTCGAGGTTAAGACCGGACTGGTATTGAGAAGCTACCAGATTTTCAAAACCATCAAAAACTTTGGCTCCTACACCAGCAACGAAATCGGCGGACTGCTGAGCCTGTTCGCCAAGGAACAGGATCACACGCTCAGGAGTTTTTTGGACGAAAGGCACGATGGCGCGGGACTGAAGTTCCTGCAGGAAATACTCGGAGGACACATTGTAGAGGCCGTAGAGGCCAAGGAAAAGGGCAAAAAGGTCGTAATGATCCCCTTCAATTTCCCTCCCGAAGTCGTAAATTTGTTCGAGAATGCGGTGCCCTACACGACTGAAGTTGTAACAACGATAGGTGTTAACGCTCTGGCACACCAGGGGGAGCCCTACTGGGACTACGCGGTTTCACTGGGCCTCCCGGATTTCGTATGCTCCGCGAACACGATCGCTTTGGGATCGGTATTGCTGTCAAAGGATGGCAATGAGTTCTCGCCGGACATAATGATCTCTGCAGCTCCCGGTGGTTGCGATGCGAATTCTAAGATTCATGAGTTTGTTTCTGAGTATCTAGGGATTCCAGAAATTATTCTGGACAAAACTGGGGAATCTTCAAGGGATTTTGAGCTTTACAGAAGGCTTTTCCGCCAGATGTTCCTGAGGCTTGAAAAAGAACTGGGGGAGGCGGACGAGGATAGGATGATCAAAACGCTTGAAAAGGCGAACGAGGCCAACGAGCTATTCTGGGAGCTTCACGAACTCAAGAAATTCTCGCCCTGCCCGGTTCCCAACCTCTTCACGCTTATGAGCTGCGGAACCCGGTTTACGATGTGGGGAAGGGATGAGGCTGTCTCGATGTTCGAAAAACTCGTTGAGGTTGCCGAAAAGAGGCGGAGAAGGGGAGAATATCCTGCGGAGAGAGAAATTGCAAGGAGCTTCTGGGTTTACACTGGCTATTACATAGATTTATTTGAGTTCTGGCTCTGGCTTGAGGATAACGGAATAAGCTACCTGAACGATCTGCTCAACAGCCAGATGCTCAGAGATTCATACAGGGCAGAGACAAAGGAAGAGGCAATTGATGCCCTCGCGGCCACTGCATGGAACTACGCTATGACCAGACAGATGGGTGCTGAAAACATGGGCTTAAAATGGGTTGAGGATGCCGTTTATATGATCAGAGAGCTCAACGCCAACTGCGCGATTTACAGCGGTCATCATGCATGCAAGCAGTCCCAGAGCGTTTTCAGGATTCTCAGAGACGAGCTCTCCAAGGATGGGATTCCTGTGCTCAGGCTGGACGGGGACTGCTGGAATCGCAGAATAACCCCGATCAGCGTTGTTCAGGAAATGATTTTGGACTTTGTCGAGAACATCGTCGCGAAAAGGAAGAAGAGAGCAAGGAGGTGAGGACTTGCCCGAAATTTCGGGTATAGTCAGGAGAGGATCGCAGATCCTGAGGACGATCGAAAGAATCGAAAATTTCACAAAAAACGAGCTTAAAGGCCTTGTTGAATTTCTGGGAGATGTTCAGGGCCATACCATCCTTTCTTTTCTTGACGAAAGGCATTACGGTGCAGGTCTGTTTTTCCTCCAGAATGTGCTTTCCAAACACGTTAATGAGGCGGTTAAAGCCAAAGATGAGGATAAAAAGGTCATACTTATCCCTTTTAACTTTCCTCCCGAGCTGATTCATGCATTTGAGAACGCTGTTCCCCTTACAACCGAAATGATGAGCACGATCGGAGCCCTTGCACTTCAGGGCGAAGGTGAGCCCTACTGGGATTATGCAGTCTCGCTGGGAATTCCCGACTACGTTTGTTCGGCAAACACAACTGCGCTCAGTTCGATGCTGATGGCGCTGAAGGGTCTTGAGTTGGCTCCGGATGCGATGATCTCCGCGTGTCCGGGTTCATGCGACGCAAACTCGAAGATTCACGAATTCGTTGCGGAGTATCTGAGCGTTCCGGAGTTCATGGTGGACAAGACCGGCGAGGGTGCTTCGGACTACCAGCTCTACAGAAGGCTTTTCCTGAAAATGGTTGAGGAGCTGGAAAATTTCGTCGGGGAGAAAATCGATGAGGACAGGCTCATCAAGGTCGTTGAGAACGGAAACAAATGCACGGAGCTATTCTGGGAGCTTCACGAACTCAAGAAATTCTCGCCCTGTCCGGTTCCCAACATGTTTACCCTTTTCAGCTGCGGAACCCGGTTTACGATGTGGGGAAGGGATGAGGCTGTCTCGATGTTCGAAAAACTCGTTGAGGTTGCCGAAAAGAGGCGGAGAAGGGGAGAATATCCCGCGGAGAAGGAAATTGCAAGGAGCATCTGGGTTTACACTGGCTACTACGTGGATCTCTACGACACTTGGATATGGATGGAGGACAACGGAATAACGTACCTGACGGACATTCTGAACTCAGGCGGTTTTCCACAGGTATACGAAGTTTTCGACAGAAAAGATGCGCTTGAGGCCATAGTTAAAACTGCCTGGGATTACGGGATGACGAGGCAGATGTCTGCAGACAACATGGGCCTAAAGTGGACAGAGGACTTCATATATCTGGCCCAAGATCTCAAGGCAAACTGCGCAATTTACTGCGGTCATCACGCATGCAAACAGTCTCAGGCCGTTTTCAGGATTCTGAGGGATGGAATGACCAGAAAGGGGATACCCGTTCTTAAACTGGATGGGGACTGCTGGAATAGAAGGATTACGCCGGTAAGCGTTCTTCAGGAGATGATTCTAAACTTTGTTAACGATGTTGTGGTCAAGGGAAGGAGGAAAAGGAGGAGGTGATCAAATGCTTTTTGGCGGTACGGATGTCGGTTCCCTCACCGCTCAAGCGGTTATTTTGGAGAACGGCAAGGTTGTTGGATGGAAGAACATGCGGGTCCTCCCGAATCCAATAGAATCGGCGAAAAAGGTTATGGGTGAGCTTTTGGAGGAGCTGGGGCTGAAGAAGGATGACGTGATAATCTTCGCCACGGGATACGGTAGGGAGAAGCTTGTGGAGGCGGGTTATGCCAGAGAACATGTTAGCGAGATAAGCTGCCATGCTAGAGGAGCGTTCTGGCTCAATCCGTCGGTCAGGACGGTTATAGACATTGGAGGACAAGATGCGAAGGTTATAAGGATAGACGAAAAGGGCAGGCTGGTGAACTTCGTAATGAACGACAAATGCGCCGCCGGAACAGGCAGGTTTCTGGAGATACAGGCAAAGGCCTTGGGTATAAAGCTAGAGGAGCTCGGAGATATGACTTTCATAGCCAAAAATCCGGTTGAGATCACGGCGAGGTGCAGCATCTTTGCGGAAACAGAGGTCCTTCACTTCCTTCAGCGAGGAGTCCCGAAGGAGGAAATAGCTGCGGGAGTAAACAGGTCGATGGCGCATAGGATATACTATCTGGCAAGGCGGGTTGGGGTGGAGAGGGAGGCGGCATTGACGGGAGGGGTTGCCAAAAACAAGGGTGTGAAGAGGGAACTTGAAAAGATCCTCAACCTGAAATTCCTGGATCTGGGCATGGATCCGCAGATAATCGGTGCTCTGGGGGCAGCAATTTTTGCAAGAGAGAAGTACGGAGGTGAATGATGTTTCTAGGAATAGATGTTGGGACAAGGTTTACGAAGGCGGTCCTCTGGAACGGCGAGATTTCCAGATTTGCAGTCAAGGAGACTGTCGGGAATATGAAGTCGGTTCTGGAATCGATAACCAAGGAAATCGAGGACTACAAGCTCTGCTGCGCCACGGGAAGCGGAGCCGAACTCGTGGAATTTGCCGATGCAAGGGAGGATGATGTGGTCTGCCTAGCAATTGCCGGAAGGGATGTTGTAAATGCGGACTACGTGATAGACATCGGGGCCCAGAGCATCACGGCGATATCCGTCGATGAGGACGGAAACGTGATAGACTACGTAAAGAACGACAAATGCGCCAGCGGCAGCGGAAAGTTTCTGGAGGTCATGAGCTCTGCTCTGGGCATCGAAATTCAGGATTTGGACAATTTAGCGTTTAGATCTAATAAGAAGCTGTCGATAACATCACAGTGCGCTGTTTTTGCTGAGAGCGAGGTTATATCGTACGTAAACAACGGCGAAAGCAGGGAGAACATAATTGCGGCGGTTTGCGACGCCGTGGCCAAAATAGCCGCCTCGCAGGTGAACAAGCTGAAGATAACCGGCAGATACACCATAACAGGGGGTGTTGCAAATTTCACAAGCATTACGGAGAGAATAAAAAGGATCATAGGAGGGGATTACGTGAAATTCCCGAATCCCCAGCTTGCAGCCGCAATAGGGGCCGGAATAGTGGCAGGAGAGCTCTGAATGTTTGAGGAAGTCATAGAGAAAATAAGAGAACAAGTCCTGAATGGGCTGAGAAGCGGAGCAATTCGGGAATATTCGCCCCAGTCCTTCAAGAGTTGGGCCAGGGGCAGGGATGTTGTGACCAGGGGAGAGCTTGCCTACGAGCTTGGAAAGCAGAATTCCGCGCTTCTGATCCTGTGGGGAAATGCTGAAAACAGAATTTACCTTTCAAAGGAATCCGACGGATCTCTGGCGGTTATTGTGATCTGCGACGTCGTCTGGGATGGTCTGGAGAAGTACGAATGTTTCAGGGCGCTCAGGGATGCATTTTACAACCTTAGTCTTTACGGAGTGACGATCAGAAGCCTTCCGAGCCAGCTGAAGGTATGGCTCAGAGTGGCCAGAAGGGCGAGTGAGGAAGGTTTCAGCCTTGGAGTTCTTGCCAGGGCGGTGAATGAGGCTATGAACTCCTTGGAATTCGTGAGGGCAACTGACGTGATCATCCTGACCTCAAGAAACGAGATGGATGCCTTAAAGGATGCCTTTCTCAGGGCGAAGAAAATAATTGATGCATTGATTAAGATGCACGAAGAAAAACTGCTCAACTGCGAGGAATGCGATTACAGGGACGTTTGCAGCGAGATTCCAGAACTCAAGATGATAAGGGACAGGATCAAGAGGCAATGAAGATCGCGGTTGTCGGCAAGGGTGGTGTCGGAAAAACGACTATTTCCGCCTTCCTTGTGAGCATACTGTCGGAAAAGGGTAAGGTTCTGGCCATCGACGCAGACCCAGCAGGAGGACTCTCAATCTCGCTCGGAATAAGGGTAAGAAGGACGCTTGAAGACGTTAGAAACGAGATTGCAGATTTGATAAGGCAAAAATACGACAAAGTTGAGATCGCAAGCTCGATAGACTACAAGCTTCTTGAAGCCCTGCATGAAGGCGAGAAGTTTTTATTCCTTGCCATGGGAAGGCCAGAGGACGAGGGGTGCTACTGCCAGCTAAATTCTATGCTCAGAGAGGCGATAGAGATGGTATCGGGATCCTTTGACTACGTCGTGATCGACGGGGAGGCGGGGGTCGAGCAGATAAACAGGAGGGTGATGAAAAGCGTGGAATATCTTCTGGTTGTGACGGATTCGACTAGAAAGGGATTTCAGGTCGCCAACCAGATAAGGTCGGTTGCGGACAGGGCAGTGAAATTCAAGAAGTGCGCACTGGTGGTTAACAGGGTCAGGGGTCAGCCGGATGTTGAAGCCGGTAACTTCGACTTCGTTTTTCTGATCCCGGAAGACGAGAGCGTTTTCAGATTCGATGTTGAGGGAAAGCCTCTGACCGATATAAGGGATTCTCCTGCCTTTAAATCCGTCAAAAATATTGCAGAAACCCTCCTTTTTCAGGGCCTTTAGGGCGTCTTTTTAATGATCCATGCTGTCTAGGAGAGAAAGGGATAAAAACATAGAAGCTCAGGAGTTGTGGGGGCTCGTGGTCTAGCGGTTATGACGTCGCCTTCACACGGCGGAGGTCGAGGGTTCGAATCCCTCCGAGCCCATCTGACAATTTTCCGCAGCCCGGGGTTTGGGCAGAACTGGAAAGATTTTAAATTTAATCCGAATTCCAATAATCCATGAACCTGATTCTCTTGGGGGCACCCGGAGCGGGGAAGGGAACCCAGGCAAAGTTCATAGTGGAAAAATACGGAATTCCGCAGATATCTACAGGAGACATGCTCAGAGAAGCCGTTGCCAATGGAACAGAGCTGGGAAAAAAGGCCAAAGAGTTTATGAGTCAGGGAAAGCTCGTACCGGACGAGATCGTGATCGGAATTGTTAAGGAAAGGCTCAGGCAGAAAGACTGCGAGGGGGGTTTCATTCTGGATGGATTTCCGAGAACAATAGCCCAGGCGGAAGCTCTGGACAGGATCATGGCGGAAATGGGAAGGAAGATTGATGCGGTAATCAACATAAGCGTTCCCGAGGAGGAGATCGTCAGGAGGATCGTAAACAGGAGGATATGCAGAAAGTGCGGAGCGATATACCACCTGATATACGATCCCCCGAAGAGGCCCGGAATCTGCGACAAATGCGGTGGCGAGCTCTATCAGAGGGATGATGACAGGGAAGAAGTTGTGAGGCAGAGGTTTGCGGTTTATAGAAAGAGCACCCAGCCGCTGATCGATTATTACAGGAAGAGGGGAGTACTTTACGAGGTGGACGGGACAAAGGATATCGTGAGCGTGAAGTCGGAGATTCTATCTATACTGGAAAAGCTCAAAGGCTGAGGTTGATCTCCCTTTCCTTTATCTTCCCCTCAAGCCATTCGGCCACAGCTGACATTACCTTCGGGCTCCTCCTCAGAAAGTGGTCCCCGTTTATCACCCTGATGAGGTATTTTGGTTCCTGGAATTCACGGTAAATCGCTTCCCCGCACTCAAAGGGAACAACCTCGTCCTTAGTTCCGTGAACAACCAGCTTCTGACCCTTAACCTTTCTGGCATATCTCCTCAGATCGAGCTCCCTTATCGCTTCCATTTCTCTTCTGAATTCCTCGAAGCTTCCGGTTCTCATGATCCTTGAAGCGTTCTCGAACATCATCTCGACTCTGTCCTCGCTGAAGATCTCCGGAAGCGGGGCGGAAATCGAGACAAGCCTGTCCAAATTACCGAGCTCTGCCGAGGTTCTTATCGCGACAAGTCCGCCCATGCTGTAGCCTATTATCGAAACCCTATCGAATTTTTCTGCAATCCTCCTGAGATCCTCAACCCAGTAATCGAGACCGAATTTTCCCCTGCTGTTTCCGCAGCCCGAAAAATCGAAAACAACTGTTGGAGCTATTCGGGAGAGAAAATCAGCCAGCTCGCTGTAGCCCTTATCCACCACCGATCCGGGCTCGTACGGAAGTCCGTGGCAGACTACTACTGCACTGCCAAGGTGCACTCTTCCGAAGTTCCTTCCAAAAATGGTGTCAAAGAACATTACTTAGCCGAAACAAACTTTTCCAGCTCCTCCAGATCTTTTTCGATTTTCTTTATTTCCTCCCTCTTCTTCTGAATGATCTCCATCGCTATCTCCTTTAGATCCCGGGTCATCTTGTAGCTCTTCAGCGGTCTTCCCTTGCCCTTCTTCTTCAGCTCTCTCTCCTTCACCCATCCCCACTCCTTAAGCTCCTTCATTGCAAGACTGACTTCAGGCTGTCTGAGATTCGCTGCTCTCTCTATTTCCCTTGAAACGGCTTCCCCTGCCTTTGAAAGGAACACAACAACCTTTGCTATGTTTCTGTTGAGCCCTGCCTCGGCCAACAGGGAGACTATCTTCTCATCAGTTTCGGAGAGTTCTTCAACCATCCTCTTTCACCTCGGATATTTAATAGATATACTATTGAGTATATAAATTTTTTTGCATTTAGCTATTTATCTAAAACGATCGTTTTTAGGTTTCTGGGGGATATATGCCCATATTATTAAAAACTGTCATCATAAGATTTTTAAACTTTCTAATCCTAGCTACATAGAATGAAAAGCTCAAGAATTCAGAGAATAAAGGAGTATCTTTCCAAGAGAAAATCGGCCTCGGCCAAAAAGATAGGCGTTCTGGTCGACGGCCCGAACATGCTCAGAAAGGAATTTAATACTAACCTTAAAGAAATAAGGGAGCTTTTGGCTGAATACGGTGACATAAAGATTGCCAAGGTCTTTCTCAACCAGTACGCTACAGACAAACTCGTAGAGGCGATAGAAAATCAGGGTTTCGAGCCGGTTGTGACTTCAGGCGACGTTGATGTCAGAATGGCCGTTGAGGCCATGGAGCTCATTTACAACGAAGCCATTGACGTGATAGCCCTTGTAACCCGGGATGCGGATTTCAAGGCCGTGCTCATGAAGGCAATGGAGATGGGAAAGGAGACCATAATTGTTGGAGCAGAACCGGGTTTTTCCACAGCCCTTAAGAATTCTGCAGACATAGCCATCATCCTGAACGAAGAGGAAGGGGAAGAGAAGGACATACTCGAAGTATGAAACTTTTTCTTTTCGAATTCGCCACATGCGGCGGGGAGGTAGAGGACTCCGTTGCAGTTGAAGGTCTTTCGATGTTTAAAACTCTTTACAGCGGTTTCAGAAAGCATTGCGAGGTTTACAGTTTTGTGAGAGATGAGTTCGGGTATTTGGGGCTTCCAGTGGGAAGAATGGAGGAAATAGACAGTTGGCTGGAGAAATGCGATAGCTTCCTAATCGTCGCACCCGAAGACGGCTTTCTCCTGCTGAATCTCACGAGAAGGGCGGAAAAATACGCTGAAAACCTGGGATCCTCAAGCAGGGCTATCGAGATCACTTCCGACAAGTGGAGACTCTACAAGAAGCTCAAAGGAAAGGTTGCGGTTCCGAAAACCTCGAAAAAGCCCATTAGTGAGAAATTCATCGTAAAGCCCAGGGTTTCCTGCGCAGGGGAGGGAATAGGATTTTCTGAAGAGGTTAAAGATGGTTTTATCGCCCAGGAATTCATCCCGGGAATTCCCCTTAGCGTTAGCCTGATCGTCGGAGATGAAATCGACGTTGCAAGCGTGAACGAGCAGATTCTGGAAAATTTCAGGTACAAGGGCGCCGTGGTTCCTGCGAGGATCGACCATCGAACGGCACTTGAGGTCTGCAACGAAGCAATTGGAGCGGCAGAGGTCATCAGCGGTCTGCACGGCTATGTGGGCGTGGACTTGGTTTATTCTGATCAGCCGTACGTCATAGAGATAAACGCCAGGATTACGACACCGGCGATAGCATTCGAAAGGGCCTACGGGGTGAACGTTGCGGACATGATTCTGGATGAATTCGAGTTTTCGGGTGAATTCAGAAGGCAGAAGATCGAAAAGGGAAATTTTGAGGATTTCTTTGCAAAGGTTGGCAGCGTTGCGCTCAGGATCTGCGACTTCTGAAAAACCTCTGCAAAAATCCCTTTTTCTCCTCTTTTTCCTCCTTTCTTTCCTCTTCCCTTTCCTCCTGCGGCTCCTCTTCCTTTGTGATGCTGGTCGCCTCGCTGTGCATACTCTTCCTTACCCTTATGCGGACCACAACGGGAACTTCGAGTTCAGGGCTGACCACAACGGCCGTGCCCGTCGGAAGCCTCTTGATTTCCTCAACTATTTCTGCAGTTATCCCCTCGATCCCCTTCTTTATAGCGTTTATATCGTTCGGATTTGTTACCTTCAGGATTATCTGCGTGTTGCACTGGCTTATGACGTTCTTGTCTATTCTTGCGGGTCTCTGGGTTATAACCATCAAGCCTAGGCCAAACTTTCTGCCCTCGCTGGCAACGGTTCTCAGGATGTTTGTTGCCACGGCCTTCTCCCTCTCAGGGGCGAAGTTATGGGCTTCTTCAACCACGATCATTCCCGGCTCAACCTCCCCCCTCTTTCTGAGCTCAAAGAGCTCTGAAATAACCCTTGAGACGATAAGGTTCTGATATGCAGGTTCGATACCGCGCAGGTCTATCAGGCTGGCCTTTCCCCTGACAAGCAGCGTTCTTGGATCGGTTGGCTTTTGCTTGAACAGTCCGGAATTCTCTATTTTCGATAGAGCACCGATAAGAGTCCATTTTCCGCTGTGCTTTATTTTCTCGACCTCCTCGATGATGTCCGCTATCGTGTAATTCCTCAGATTTCTCAGAGCCTGATATAGCAGCGCCTGAGCGGTGGGACTTCTCAAACCGCTTAGCTCGATCAGTTCCTCGGCCGTTAAGTTTATCCCGTCCAGAGAAAGTTCTCTGTCGGCTGAATCGATAAATGGCGAAGTTGGAGGGGCATAGACGACAATTTTCTCAGCGTAGCCCCTGGGCTCCACGCCGAACTCGTTATCTCTGATCTTTCCTGGCCTTTTCATCGAGACGTATTCCCCGTGAGGGTCTATTATCAGGAGTGGAACGTTTCTATCAAGTAGCTCCTCGATTATGACTCCGGCTGTGTAGCTTTTGCCGCTTCCCGTTCTTGCAAGGATGCAGACGTGCTTTTGAACCAGGGTGTTCGGATTCAGCTTAACCTTCACGCCGGTGTCTCCAAGAAGGCCTATGTAAATCCCGTCCTCAGCAAAACCGAGGGTCTCGGCGATCAGGCTGTCTTCGGCCGTGTAGACGCTGTCGCCTGGAATGAACGGGCTCGAGGGCATTTTTAGCTTTCCCTCCTCCCTCTTCCCCAGAACTCTGGCCTTTGCGATCAGAACTTCCTTTGATTTGTACTGCTCCGATAGCTTCGGACTGTCAACCGCAAGGATCTCTGCAACCTGTGCAAGAACCCAGCCGTCCTTTTCGTTCCAGACCTTGATGTAGTCCCCTCTCTTCACCGCCTTTGAGTTCGTGACGACGAAATCGAATTCGAACGAACTGGCGGATCCGTGTATCTTTCCCACTGCGCTTCTCATTGAGATCCCTTTTTCAAAAGATTATTTTTATTTTTCGATTGTCAAATTACATGAAAACCGACAAGAAAGCCTACAGTTTTAACCGTGGGATTGTCGATATGCTTATGTATAATGGACCTTGAAAAATACATTGAAGCCCAGAAAGGTGTCTGAAGTGAGGAGAACGAACATGTTCATAATTGAGGGCTGCCCTGCCTTATGGGAGCTTGCGGACAGCTGCGCCAGGCTGTACAATGAGATGAACTCTGAAAGGAGGCTTCCAGAGCATAGGCTACCTCCATGGAGGTGGCGTTAACGGGGGACGCAGCCCTCGCTTCTGAGGTTGAACGGGTGACTTGGGAGCCTAAAAGGGCTGTGAACAGCAGACCGATGAGAGCCTTAGAAGCAAGAATCTCCCAGGCTTTAGCCTTGGAGAGTGTCAAGTTCGAAAAAATTTTAAGCCTGAGCCTTCACGATACTTTGAGCGCGGATAGTCTAGTGGTAGGACAACGGCTTTCCGAGCCGTTAGCCCGGGTTCAAATCCCGGTCCGCGCAGACCTTCCGCGCTTTTTGCTGAGATTACAAAAGCAAAAGGCTGAATTCCTTGAGATACGGCGTTAACAGGGCTTTCTATGAACCTTGAGGCGTTTTCCGTGCTTTTCTTCAGCCATTCGTAGTGCTGGGATCTAAGGTTATGTGGAGCCTTTTCCTAGTTAGCTGGCTCCGGTCGGCTTCCTTTTTCTTCTCTCCAGATCCATGCGTTTTTATGGGCAAGAGATGAACTTATCAGAGCCCTTAAGGCCGGAGCTAATTACATAAGGTGAGGAGTTGATTACAAGATCCTCCTTCTCTTCCTCTTCTACAAGGCATTAAGCGACAAATGGCCCAAGGCTGATTCCAATGGAATTAAAACGGAAATATTTATAAAAAGAGAAGTAAATTTAGATCTCAATGCTTTACGTTTATATTGACGAAAGCGGAGACCTTGGATTCACTGAAAAGTCCAGCAGGTATTACGTGATCGCCACAGCAGAAGTTCCAAATCCGCTTATTGCGGAAAGGATAATAAAAAAAGTAAGAAAGAGGCTTGGAAAGAAAGAAAAGAGCATTCCAGAATTCAAGTTCTCAAGATCAGACGAAAAAATCAGGAATTTGGTCCTGAAAGAAGCTGTCGAAGCTGAGATGAACCTTTCAACGATAGTTTTGGAGAAGGGAATGGTTTACCAGCGCCTCAGGGGCAAAAAAGACATCCTGCACAACTATCTAACTGGATTTTTAGCCGAATCCCTGAGCTACTACGAAGATGAGAGAGATTTCAGGATTATAGTAGACAAATTCATAATGCGAAAGGAGAAAAGGGATGAGTTCAACGTCTATCTGCACAAGCGATTGCAAAATTTTTGCAAAGCGAAAAACTTCGAAGTAATTCATGAAAGCTCGGAGCAACATGCAGGGCTTCAGATAGCTGACTTTGTTGCTGGGGCAGTATTTCAAAAGTATGAAAGGCAAAAAGAAGGCTATTACAGCATTATAAGGCCGAAGATGAGGCTTGAATTGAGGAAATGGTTTTAAGGGGCCCCGGCCTACTCATCCTTAACCCCTTACGGGGTTATCATCCTTTCAGCCGGAGGGGGCTCTAAGCCCGACCTTACCCCCTTATACGTATATAAGACTTCAATATGTTTAAAGTTTTCGTTTCTCGAGCTAATAATAAAGAATCACGAAACACTTTTATCTCAAAAATCTGAAATTAGCTAATGCTTCAGCCTGAAATCTCACTTCACAACGAAATCAAAAGAAAGCTTGAAGAAATTGGCTGGAAAAACGGTCATGAAATTCTGAATTTCCTCGAAAACGATGTTGTTTCGAATTTTTACTTTGAAAGATATTTTAAGAAAAAGATCCTAGAATTAAACGAATTTCTGAAGGAGCTTGACGAGGATGAAAGATGAGATGCGCTGGAGCAGATAAGAAAAGAGCTTGAAAGCGCCGATGAGGAGAGAATCCTGCGTTTTCTGAGGCACAGAATATGGATCAGCATGGGAAGAGAAGCGAAATATTCGATTTGCTAAAGCCCGAAAGGGTTCTGGAGTTCATAAGACTCTCCCCGCTCTATGCAATTTCTACTCTTGCACCGAGCTTTTTCAGGTCATCGAAGAAATTGGGGTAGGAAACGGAAACCGCTTCGGCATTTTTGCATCTGACCTCGCCAAGCAATCCCAGCAGGGAAAAGGCGAGAGCCATCCTGTGGTCTCCGAAGGAGTCCACCGTCCCTCTGAATTCCCCTCTGCGTCCCCTTATCTTCATGCCGTCCCCTCTCTCCTCAGCCTCAACTCCAAGAGCTCTCAGATTTCTGCATATTCCCGAAATTCTGTCTATTTCCTTTATCCGAAGGTGTTCTGCATTGTATATCTCGCTCACACCCTCTGCCGTGGCACATAGAATAGCGATCGTTGGAACAAGATCAGGTGTGTCTCCGGCGTCGAAACTTATTGCCGAGAGTTCAGATTTCCTTGCAATCAGGATTCCCTTTTCCTTTTCCCAGCTCACATCGGCACCCATTTCCCTGCAGACCTCAACGATCTTCTTGTCCCCCTGTCTGGAATCGAAGGCATTCAAAATCCTCACTTCCCCTGCGAGTATTCCTGCCGCTATCAGGTAGCTTGCAGAAGAGAAGTCCGAGGGGATCGAGAAATCCCTCATCCTGAATTCCTGCTCTCCTTGGATCTCAAAGCAGTCTCCATTCCTTTCAATCTTTATGCCCGACTTTTCAAGAACGTCCAAGGTTACGTCGATGTAGGGCCTCGACTTTGTGGAAATGATCCTTACTCTGCTGTTTCCCATTGCAATCGGGAGTGAGTATAGGAGGGAAGAGATAAACTGGGAGCTTTCGGCTCTTATTGCCACCTCCCCACCCTTCACAGGCCCTTTTATCCTGAATGGCGCTCTGAACTGTTCTTCTCCCTTTGCTTCAGCCCCAAGCCCTTTCAGTGCAAGAACCAGCTCCCTGTTCGGTCTCGTTCTCAGCGATGAATCCCCGTCGAGTGTGCTCCATTCGCCACAGAGTGAAAGCAGTCCTGTGAAGATTCTCAGCGTAGTTCCAGAGTTCTCGAAGTTGAAGTAGCCCCCTCCTATTCCCTCGGTTCCCTGGAATTCGAAGGTATTGCCTTTTCTTTTAAACTCCGCTCCGATGCCATTGCAGGCCTTAAGAGTTGCCAGAGTATCTCCGGATATTAGGGGATTGAAAATCGTGCTTTTTTTCGACAGAGAAGCTGAGATAAAGGCTCTATGGGTGTAGCTCTTCGATGGAGGGGGAATCGCATCTCCCTGGACCTCGCCCTTGCGCACGATGGCATCCATGAGCATATTAGTTTTTCAGGTTTCAAAAGTTTTTCTTGCTCCTTTCAATCCCCGTTTTCAGGGGACATGGATTGTTAGAAAACGGAAAGAACTGAGAGAATTGGAAGATTCGTTACTTTCAATCCCCGTTTTCAGGGGACATGGATTGTTAGTGGGATCCAAGTGCCCAAGCCCTGTGGCCCTTGGTTCCTTTCAATCCCCGTTTTCAGGGGACATGGATTGTTAGGCTTGAATTCAGCCGTCTTTTTCTCAGCTGGGCAAGGGACTTTCAATCCCCGTTTTCAGGGGACATGGATTGTTAGTGACTTTGAACTGACGGTATTCGAAAAGGGTGTATATGTCTTTCAATCCCCGTTTTCAGGGGACATGGATTGTTAGTTGTCCAAGCCTTACATTACCTCAAGGACATCGATTACTTTCAATCCCCGTTTTCAGGGGACATGGATTGTTAGGGCAAGCTCATACTCCTCAACGGTTTTTGCTTTGATCCTTTCAATCCCCGTTTTCAGGGGACATGGATTGTTAGAGTGATCCAAGCAGACGACGACCTAAAACGCTTTCTAATGTCCTTTCAATCCCCGTTTTCAGGGGACATGGATTGTTAGGGAACAAAAA
>Ga0207433_10003634_pt1 | contig 29431 bp, 22 predicted proteins | sample YelNatPaOPGAMG01_FD_187559 | JGI IMG/M metagenome (GOLD analysis project Ga0207433, IMG submission 187559) | Hot spring thermophilic microbial communities from Obsidian Pool, Yellowstone National Park, USA - OP-RAMG-01 (SPAdes) (version 3) | ecosystem: Environmental > Aquatic > Thermal springs... | reverse complement strand
GAGTTGCCCTCATTAGCAACCCCGCCACGAGTGGGACCCAGAACGCTGGCAAACCCTCAGCCAACGAGGGCGGGGAAACGGGGGGTCCAGGGGGGCAAAGCCCCCATGGCGGGGGGTCGTGGGGGGTGTCCCGTTCACGCCGACTGAAGTCAGCCTCTTTGAAAAAGGTCAGCCTTCGCCAAGTACGGGCGTAGCGTCGCTACGCCCCTACATTGAACCGGGGGTGGAGGGGGCGGAGCCTCCTCCCAGGGGCTTGGGGGATGTGCCCCCAGAATAAAACTAGGGGGGCGAGGCGCCCACATTAGCAACCCCGCCACGAGTGGGACCCAGAACGCTGGCAAACCCTCAGCCAACGGGGGTGGGCAAACGGGGGGTCCAGGGGGGCAAAGCCCCCCTGGCAGGGGGTTGTGGGGGGTGTCCCCCCACAAAACCTTAAAAGGGGCAAACTCGCCGCATTAGCAACCCCGCCACGAGTGGGACCCAGAACGCTGGCTAACCCTCAGCCAACGAGGGTGGGAAAACGGGGGGTCCAGGGGGCGCAAGCCCCCTGGCGGGGACTGCCCCCATAACAGGCACCGGGGAGATGGCTTCGGCGGCTTACGCCGCCCCGCAATGATGCACAGTCCCTTAGCGGTGAAAGAGAACAAAGCGGTGGTGGGACCAGAAGGCCTTTAAGAAGCGGGGCAGGCTTTTCTCCAGAAAGGCGTAACGCATAACCCTCTCCCGCAGGTTCGGGTCCCTACCCGCATAATAATCCACAATGTTCCAGTTCCATGAGGCACCGGAAAATCGCTCCCTGAGCCGGCGCGATTTTATCCCCAGCTTTTCCAGAAGTTTCGCTGCTGGCATTACAGTGTCGGGCCAAGGAGGAGTATCCAGGAAGCCCTCCTCCACCGGCTTGAAACCTTCGCCTTCCACCACTTCCTTTACCCTCTTCATGTTAGCCCAACTCTCGTCAACTTTTCCGAAGAATTCCGGCTCAAGGAAGTGCTTTCTCAAGATGTAGCCAGGCTGCAGGGGGTTGGGCATGGCCAGGAAAAGGAGCCGGCGTGAGACCCTGGCTAACTCCCGCAAGAGGCTTTCGGCATCTTCAAGGTACCAGAGGCCAGCCCATTCCCAGGCAAGGTCAAAGGCCCTGTCCGGAAAAGGCAGAACTTTCATGCCCGGACAGCACACCCAGTTAGCTTGGAGGTTCAGCCTGCGCCAAATCTCCCTGGCCTCTCGGATGCGGCCCTCGTCCTCGTCTACCACTGTAACGGAGCAGCCAGCCCGGGCTAATTCCAGGCTATTTATCCCGGTTATGCCGGCCATCCCATAGGCGGGGGCCTCAAGGACAGTGCGGATTGGGTAGCGCTGGAGCAAGGCCAATAGGTAATCGTTCAGGACGAAGCGCTCGTAGACTAATCCGAGGCCCTCGTTCATGGCTTTTCCCCAGCTTGGCGAGCCCAGCGTTCCCTTATGTCCTCACTTACATCAAGCTCCCGCATTTCGCCGGTTACAGTGAAAATCACCCTTTCACATATGTTGGTGACCCTGTCGGCCGTCCTTTCCAAGTTGTGGGCGGCCCAGAGGAGGTAATTGGCTTGCTCAATGTTGGCCGGGTTGGCAATAACGTAGGTCATTAGCTCGCGATAAACTTGGTCGTAAAGGGCATCCATTTCATCGTCTTCTTTCGGGATAGCCCTTGCCGTCTCTACGTCTTTGCGGACAAAAGCTTCCAGGGCTCGGTGGAGCATGTCTGCTGCTTTCTGGGCCATGCGGGGTATGTCAATCAATGGTTTTATGAGGGGCTTCTCGCCGATTAGGAGGTTGATTTTAGCGATGCCTTTGGCGTAATCGGCAATCCTCTCCAGTTCCGATATGATTTCCAGGATGGATGCCAATAGGCGCAGGTCGCTTGCCATTGGTTGCTGGGTAGCGATGAGCACTAAAGTGTCGTTCTCAATGGAAAAGCGCTTCTCGTTTATAGCCCGGTCCTGGCTTATTATCCGGCGGGAGGCCTCAAAATCTCTGGTTTTGAGGCTTTGGACTGCTTCCAGAATGCTTCTTTCCACCATTTCCCCCAGGCTTAGAACCTCGTTTTGCAATCGCTCTATTTCGCTATCCAAAAGTTCCCTCGGCATCTTTCACCTCCAGCCAATTTATCCAAAGCGGCCGGTGATGTACTCTTCGGTGCGCTTGTCCTTGGGGTTTGTGAAAATATCCCGCGTAGGGCCCCATTCCACCAGCCGGCCGATTCGGTTCTCGTCCCACATTATGACGGCGGTGTAATGGGATATTCTGGCTGCCTGCTGGACGTTGTGGGTAACTATTACGATGGTGTAGTTTTCGGAAAGCTCCCTCAAAAGCTCCTCTATTTTCAAAGTAGCGATGGGGTCCAAAGCCGAGGCCGGCTCATCCAAAAGGAGCACTTCTGGGTCTACGGCCAGCGCTCTGGCTATGCAGAGCCGCTGTTGCTGCCCTCCGGATAGGTTCAAGGCACTGGTGTGGAGTTTGTCTTTCACTTCATCCCAGAGAGCAGCTTGCATCAAAGCCCTTTCCACGACTTCATCCAAGTTCCCTTTGAACCCCCGGATGCGTAAACCCCAAGCCACGTTTTCATAGATGCTCTTCGGGAAGGGGTTGGGCTTCTGGAAGACCATGCCTATGCGCCGGCGAAGCTCGGTCACGTCCACTTCGGGGGCATAGATGTTCTGGTCGTTGAAGAGAACCTGCCCTTCAATCCTTGCTCCGGGGATAAGGTCGTTCATTCGGTTCAGGCAGCGAATTAATGTGCTCTTCCCGCAGCCCGATGGCCCCATTATGGCCGTGATTCGGTTTCGGGGTATGTCCAGGTTTATATCACCCAATATTTGCCTTTCCCCGTACCACACGCTTAAGTTCCTGATTTTTACGATGGGCTCATAGGCTTCTGGAAGTGGGTCAACTGGGGGCAAAGTTTGATTCCGGAACATATTTACCTCCTATTCAAGCCTTTGTTGGAACCGGTTGCGCAGGTAAATTGCGGCGGCATTCATGGATAGAAGCAGGAGGAGAAGGACGATTATGGCCGCAGCAGCGTTGGCATGAAAGGCTTCCTGAGGCCTTGATACCCAGTTGAAGATTTGGATTGGTAGGACGGTGAAAGGGCTGTGGAGGGCTTTGAGGGATAAGGGCGGAAGGAAGGCTATGTAGGTCAGTGCTCCGATGGTTATGAGGGGAGCAGTCTCTCCTATAGCCCTGGAGAGGGCCAAGATTGTCCCGGTAAGGATTCCGGGCATCGCTACCGGGAGGACTTGGTCCCTTACCACTTGCCATTTTGTTGCCCCCAGGGCATAGCCCGCTTCCCTTATGCTCTTGGGGACAGCACGTATAGCCTCCCTTGCGGAGACGATTATGACCGGCAGGACCAAGAGGGCCATGGTCAGAGCTCCGGAGAGGATGCTCCTGCCGCCTGTTATCCCCCGCATAGCTCTGACGAAAATTTCCAGCCCCAAAAGGCCATAGATTATGGATGGAACGCCGGCCAAGTTCGCTATGTTCAGCTCAATGAAACGGGTGAATGGGTTATCGGGGGCATATTCTTCAAGGTAGATTCCTGCCGCCACCCCTACGGGGAAGGCGAAGAGCGCTGTCAGGACCAGAAGCATTGCCGAGCCGACGAGGGCGGGAAGTATCCCCGCTTCTTCAGCTCGGCGGGAAGGGAAGCTGGTTATGAATTTCCAGCTCAGGCGAGGCAGCCCATCCTTGAGGACATCGGCAAGGAGGAGGCAGAGGACAAGTATGCCTATCAAGGTGGAGAAAAAGGCGAAAGCTCTAAAGGTTTCGTCAAGCCATTTGCCTTTCATAGTCTGTACCTCCTCTGTCGGCGGGCAAGGTGATAGCTAAGTAGGTTAAAAGCCAGGTTCATGAGGAACAGGGTCAGCCCTACAGCGAAGATGGTCCGGAACTCCAGCGAGCCGGTTGGGACATCGCCCAGGCTGACTTGGACGATGTAAGCAGTCATGGTTTCTACAGGGACGAGGGGGTTTAGGGTTAGCCTTGGGGTTTGGCCTGCAGCTATGGCCACAATCATTGTCTCCCCCAAGGCCCTGGAAACTCCCAGGATGAAGGAGGCCAATATCCCGGAAGAGGCGGCCGGAATCACTATCCCTGTCACCACTTGGCGGGTGGAGGCTCCAAGGGCATAGGCTCCTTCCCGGAGGGAGCGAGGGACGGCGTAGAGGGCGTCTTCGCTCAGGGAGGCGACGGTGGGTATAATCATTATCCCCATGACGATGCCTGCGCTCAGGGCGTTGAAGCCGGAGATGGAGGGGATTAGTTTCTTTAGGAGCGGGGTTACGAAGAGGAGGGCGAAGTAGCCATAGACCACGGTAGGGATTCCGGCAAGCACTTCAATTGAGGGTTTGAGGATACGGCGGGCCCTTTCGGAGGCGTACTCGCTCATGTAGACCGCAGCCATGAGGCCGAAGGGCAATGCTACGGCCATAGCTATGGCTGTGGTCAGGAAGGTTGCGCTGGCTAAGACTATTATCCCGAAGTGCTTCTCAGCAAATAGGGGGGTCCACTGAGTTTCCGTCAGGAAGCGGGAAATTGGTATTTCTCGGAAGAAGGCGATGCTTTCAAACAGGAGGACGGCTATAACTCCGATGGTGGTGAAGATGGAGAGGGAAGCGCAAAGGGCAAATATTCCTTCCAAGGCTTTTTCTTTAATCCTTTGGCCTTTCATTTTTCCCATCCTCAGCTGCATTTTTTACCCGTCATTGCGAGGCGACATAAGCCGACAAAGCCACCTCCCCAGGGCTTGTTATGGGGGACAGTCCCCACCATGGGGGCTTCGCCCCCCTGGACCCCGTTTGCCCACCCTCGTTGGCTGAGGGTTTGCCAGAGTTTTGGGCCCCACTCGGGGCGGGGTTGCTAATGGGGGCAGCTTGCCCCCTTCTTAAGGTTCTTGGGGGCACATCCCCCAAACCCCCTGGGAGGGGGCTCCGCCCCCTCCACCCCCTTTGCCCACCCCCGTGAGCTAAGGGTTCGCTGGCGCTTTGGGTCCCACTCGTGGCGGGGTTGTTAATGTGGGCGCCTCGCCCCCTCTTTTGAATTTGTGGGGGGACACCCCCCACGACCCTCCGCCAGGGGGGCTTGCGCCCCCTGGACCCCCTTTGCCCACCCCCGTTAGCTGAGGGTTTGCCAGCGTTCTGGGCCCCACTCGGGGCGGGGTTGCTAATGGGGGCAGCTCGCCCCCTTCTTAAGGTTCTTGGGGGTACATCCCCCAAACCCCCTGGGAGGGGGCTCCGCCCCCTCCACCCCCTTTGCCCACCCCCGTTAGCTGAGGGTTCGCCAGCGTTTTGGGCCCCACTCGTGGCGGGGTTGTTAATGTGGGCGACTCGCCCCCTCTTTTGGTTTTGTGGGGGGACACCCCCCACGACCCCTTCCCAGGGGGGCGAAGCCCCCCTGGACCCCCTTTGCCCACCCCCGTTAGCTGAGGGTTTGCCAGCGTTTAGGGTCCCACTCGTGGGCGGGGTTGCTAATGGGGGCAGCTCGCCCCCTTCTTAAGGTTCTTGGGGGCACATCTCCCAACCCCCCTGGGAGGGGGCTCCGCCCCCTCCACCCCCTTTGCCCACCCCCGTGAGCTAAGGGTTCGCTGGCGCTTTGGGTCCCACTCGTGGGCAGGTTGCTAAGGAGGGCAACTCGCCCCCTCTTTTGGTTTTGTGGGGGGACACCCCCCACGACCCCCCGCCAGGGGGCTTCGCCCCCTGGACCCCGTTTTCCCACCCTCGTGGGCTTTGGGTTTGCCGGCGGCGGGGTTCGCAATGACGTTACGGCTTGGCGTGCTCCGCAAGCCTTTCCAAGGTTTTCTCCAGAAGTTTCTGCCATTCTTCCCTCTTCCCCATGGGCAGCCAGAGGGCCTTGCGGCCAATCCGCACGGGCGGGAAAAGGTGACCAGGCCCACGGGAAACAAGGTCACCAAGGCGTCGGCGTAGCTCAGCTTCGCTCATCGCCCCATCAAGCCTTACCGCTATTTGGCCTTCTTCTACCCCGATGGATTTGCCCCCTGCCCTCAAGGCTAAGATTTTCACTTTTAGCTGGTAAAGTAGGTAGCGGACGGCCACCGGCAGAGGGCCGAAGCGATCCTCCAGCTCGGCTCGCATCTCTTCAATCTGCTCTAAGGTTTGGAGCTGGGCCATCCGGCGGTAAAGCTGAAGCCTTAAGAATGGGTCGGGAACGTAACTTTCGGGGATGAAGGAGGGCAAAGGCAGGTCAATGTTGAGGTCGGGAAGAGAGATGATGGAGGCCCTGGCTGCTTCTTCTCCCTCCCTCAGTTCTTGGACTGCCCTGGCCAGGAGGCGGCAGTATAGGTCAAAGCCTATGGCTGCTATGTGGCCATGCTGACGTGGGCCGAGGATTTCGCCTGCCCCCCTTATCTCCAGGTCTTTGAGGGCGATGCGTAGCCCAGCTCCCAGTTCTCCCGCTTCCATTATTGCTTCCAACCGCCGCCTTGCGCTCTCCGTGAGCGGCTCGGTAGGGTCGTAGAGGAAGTAGGCATAGGCCCTAACCGAACCCCTGCCGACTCTACCCCTAAGCTGGTAGAGCTGGGAGAGGCCAAATGTATCGGCTTTGTTAACGATGATGGTATTGGCGTTGGGGATATCCAGCCCGCTCTCTATTATTGAGGTGCAAACCAGAATGTTGATTTTTCCGGAGGCAAAGTCCAGCATTACTCTGGCCAGTTTTTCTTCGGGGAGCTGGCCATGGGCTATTTCTATCCGGGCGTTGGGCACGAGCTTCTTCACTCTCGCTGCCACTTCTCGGATGTCTTGGACCCGATTGTGGACGAAGAAAACCTGTCCGCCTCGGTTCAGTTCCCTCAGGATTGCCTGGCGCACCAATGTCTCATCATACGGACCAACGTAGACTTTCACCGGTAGCCTTTCCTCAGGAGGGGTTTCTATGGTGCTCATGTCCCTTATCCCAGCCAGGGACATGTAGAGGGTTCGGGGTATGGGGGTAGCGGTGAGGGTGAGCACATCAACCTGGGTCCGGAGTTTCTTGAAGTGTTCTTTGTGGACTACCCCAAAGCGCTGTTCTTCGTCTATGATGACAAGGCCCAAGTCTTTGAAGACTACGTCTTTCTGGAGGAGCCTGTGGGTGCCGATGATTATATCAATAGCCCCGCTTTTGAGCTTTTCCAGGATTTCCCTTTGCTCGGATGGGGAGCGGAAACGGGAGAGCATTTCTACGGTCACAGGGAAGGGCTTGAGGCGCTCTTTGAAAGTTTCGTAATGCTGCTGGGCCAGGACGGTTGTGGGGACTAAGACTGCGACTTGTTTTCCGTCCATCACGGCTTTGAATGCGGCCCGCAAGGCTACTTCGGTCTTGCCGTAACCCGCATCCCCGCAAATCAGCCTATCCATAGGCCGAGGCTGCTCCATGTCTCTCTTCACTTCTTCTATGGCTTTGAGCTGGTCGGGAGTTTCCTCGTAGGGGAAGGAAGCTTCCAGTTCGGTCTGCCATGGGGTATCGGGGGAGAAGGCGTGGCCGGTGACCACTTCTCTGGCCGTGTAGAGTTGGAGGAGCTCCTTGGCTATTTCGCTTACGGCCCTTCGGGCTCTTTCCTTGGCATACTCCCAATCGGCAGTGCCGAGGCGGTGCAGGGTCGGAGGTTCATCGCTTATGCTCACATAGCGGCTCAGCTTATCGGCCTGGTGGACTGGGACATAGAGCCTGTCGCCGGCAGCATATTCTACTTCCAGGTATTCCCGCTCAACCCCGTGGAGTGTGAGGTGGGTCAGCCCTCGGAAGATGCCTATGCCGTGGTCAATGTGCACGACGTAATCCCCTGGTTTTATATCGCCGAACAGTGTTTCGGGGGCAGGGCGCTGGACTTTTATCGGGCGCCTTGGGGCTGGCCTCGTCCACCCGAAAATCTCAGCATCGGTCAAAAGGACAGTATGGGTCCCATCGGATTGAAGCATCCACCCTTCCGATAGTATTCCTCTGACCAGAGTTAGGCTTGAAGGGGGTGGAGGGGTTTCTATGGCTGTGGTGGGCTCGGCCGGAACCCCGCGTTCCGCCAGCATATCCGCTAAGCGGTTGGCCTGGCGGGTAACGATGATTACCCGGCTTCCTGTCCTCTCCATGGCCAGGCTCTCTTCCAGGAGCTTTTCCATCTGCCCGGCATAGAGGGGAGCGTAGAGGAAGGCTTGGGTGATAGGGGTTTCCTCTTCAGTAGGGGTTATTGTTAGGTCAACTCGCTTCTTGATTCTTCCCAGCAAGGTTTCACCGGGGAAGTAAGGTGAGGGGAGATTGGGAGGGATTTCTCCCGTCCTTGTCAGCTCTTTCTCTACTTCGGCAGCCTGGAAGATGAGGTTTTGGATGGCGGCTTCCAGTTCGGAAAAGTCCTCGGCTATCACTAAGGCTTCATCGGGCAAGAAGTCCAGGAAAGAGCCGGGGGAAGGATAGAGGTGGGGGATGTAGAACTCAATCCCTCGGAAGAGTTTGCCCTGGCGGAGGTTCTCCAAGTCCTGGCGGAAACGGCTCTGGGCCAATGGGTGGCAAGGTGAAAGGTCAAAGGAGGAGAAAATTGTGAAGGCCTCAGGCCCGAAGCCAGGCAAAGCTTCGGAAGCGGGGATAAGAGCAAAGCTCTTTATCTGGCCGGAGGAGCGCTGGGTTCCGGGGTCAAAGAGGCGCATGGTCTCAATCTCATCGCCGAAGAATTCTATCCGGACCGGCAGCCGAGACGAGGGAGGATAGAGGTCAAGGATTCCACCCCTGTAGCTGAAGGTTCCGGGCTCATCAACCACCATCTCGTAGCGGTAACCGAGTTCGTCCAAAAGGCGGAGGAATTTTTGGAAGGGGTACTGCTGACCTGCTTTTATCAGCTTGGTCCTTGCCAGGAATTCTTTGATGGGGATGGTCTTATAGAGCATGGAACGGACGGAGGCTATGACCAGGGGCGGGTTTAAAGGCAAGGAGTTATGGTAAGGGGTGAGGTAGAGGGCAAGCCGGAAGAGGACTTCAAGCCTCTGGGCGATGGTTTCTTTCCCCCATGGTTCTCGTTCGTAGGGGAGGGCATCGGGCTCTTTGAAGAGCAGGACATCTTCAGGGGTTTCAGTCCAGCTGCGGAGTTCCTCGTAGTAACGGCGTGCCTTTTCCGCTGAGGAAACGATTATGACTATGGGGCAATTCAGGTCTTTGAGCAGGGCAGCGAATACGAAAGGGCGGGCTGGTTCGGCTAACTCTAAAGGGAGAGGGTGGTTGTTCCTCTCCCGGAGCTTTTCCACCAGCCACTTGTAGGCTTTGTGTTCCCTGAGGATGGGGAGGAGTCCTCTGAGAGTTAAGCTTTCCATAGGCTTTTAACGGGAGGGGGAAGATTGTTGGGCTTTCTTCACTTTAAGCCTCATGCCTTCCCGCCCCACAACCTCTATCACTTCGCCTTTCAGGATAGGAGGCTCTACTGCTTCCGCTGTCCACTCCTCGCTTTTGACCAGAACAGTCCCCAAGGGGTTGAGGTCGGAGGTAGCCCATCCCCTCGCTCCTATGACTACGTCAAGGCCGGTGAGGGCTTTCCTTCGTTGTGCCCTCCACACGGCAGAAGCCGCAAAAAGGAAGAAGCCGAGGAAGGCTGCAGTCATAATAGCCACAAGCCACCAAGATACCCTCACCGAAGGCATTGCCGGTGAAGCTGTGGGCCAGGGGCTGAAAAGCATAAGTGAACCCAAAACGAAGGATATCGCCCCGCCTACGCTTAAGGCAAAGCCTGTGACTTTAATGTCCAGAAGGAAGAGGATTATGGCCAGGATTATGAGGGCAATTCCGCCCCAGTTGACGGGGAGGCTTCCCAGGGCCACGAAAGCCAGGATTAGGCATATGATTCCGGTCATCCCTGGGATGAAAGTGCCGGGATTGTAGAATTCGGCTATTATGCCCATTATGCCCAGGGATAGGAGGATATAGGCCACATCAGGGTTGACCAAAGAATGGAGGAGGTTATCGGTCCAGCTCATAGTGAGCCTCCGCAGAGGGGCTCCGGCAGTGGCCAGGGTTACCTCCCTTCCCCCCACTTTGACCTTCTTCCCGTCTATCAGGCGGAGAAGTTCCTGGAGGTCGGGGGCTATTAAGTCAATGACCTTTTTCTCCAAGGCTTCCTGGGCGGTTATGGAGGCGCTTTCTCGGACGGCTTGCTCGGCCCATTCGGCGTTGCGGCCCCTTTCCTGAGCGATAGCTCTTATGTAGGCGGCGGCGTCTTGAGTAACCTTAGTCTCCAGTGTTCCCGTGATTGGTTCTCCTATCCCCACTGGATGTGCGGCTCCTATATTGGTTCCTGGGGCCATGGCCGTGATGTGGGCGGCCATGGCTATGAAAAGCCCTGCCGAGGCTGCCCTTGCCCCTTGGGGGGAAACGTAAACCACCACCGGAACCGGTGAGTTCATTATGTTCTGGACAATATCCCTCATGGCGGTATCGGTCCCGCCGGGGGTATCAAGCTCAATGATGAGGCATATGGCCCCCCCTTCCGAAGCAGACTCTATGGCTTGGCGAACGTAGCGGGCCACAAATGGGTCTATTATCCCGCTTATTTTAGCCACATAAACTTCCTGGCCTGCTGCCTCAAGCGGTATTAGGCTCAGAATGGCCAGGAGCAGGCCCAGAATCAGAAGCTTGCCCTTCATCGGCTTCCTTCCTTTCCTGCTTATCGGCAAAAGCTATCCTAAAGACCTCATCCACATGGTCAACCAGGACGAAGTTCATCTCCTTTCGGATGTCCTCTGGGATTTCGGCCAGGTCCGGCTCATTGCGCTTGGGGAGGATTACAGTCTTTATCCCCGCCCTGTGAGCGGCCAGGACCTTCTCCTTTATCCCTCCCACAGGCAGGACTTGCCCCCTCAGTGTTATTTCCCCGGTCATGGCGATATCGGGCCGGACAGGGCGGTTGGTGAGCAGGGAGACGAGGGCCACGGCCATGGTTATCCCAGCCGATGGGCCATCCTTGGGGATAGCCCCGGCCGGCACGTGCAGGTGGATATCGTGCTTCTCAAAGAAATCGTCCTCAAGCCCAAACTCCGAGGCTTTGGAGCGGACATAGCTCAGAGCAGCCTGAGCCGATTCTTTCATCACCTCGCCCAGCTGGCCAGTCAGGATGAAACCTTTCTTCCCAGGCATCTTGGTAGCTTCTACAAAGAGGATATCGCCTCCTGTTGGCGTCCAGGCCAGCCCGGTAGCCACTCCGGGGATTTCGGTCCTTTCCATCACTTCGGAGTAATACTTGGGCTTTCCAAGGTAATCTACCAAGTCATCCACATCCACGTGGAATGGGCCTTGCTCGCCAGAAGCTACCTTGGTGGCGATTTTCCGGCAGATAGCCCCAATTTCCCTTTCCAGGTTGCGGACCCCCGCCTCGCGTGTGTATTCCCGGATTATCTTGCGGATGGCTTCATCGGAGATGGTCACTTCTTCCTGGCGCAGGCCGTTTTCCCTAAGCTGCCTTGGTAGGAGGTATTTCTTGGCTATGTGCAGCTTTTCCTCCTCGGTGTAACCGGAAAGCTGGATTACCTCCATCCGGTCCAGGAGGGCTGGTGGGATGGTGTCCAGGACGTTGGCCGTGGCTATGAACATAACTTGGGAAAGGTCAAAGGGCACATCCAGGTAATGGTCCCTGAACTCCCTGTTCTGTTCGGGGTCAAGGACCTCAAGGAGGGCAGCGGCGGGGTCACCGCGGAAGTCCAGCCCGATTTTATCCACCTCGTCTATCATGAAGACGGGGTTCTTGGTTCCGACCCTGCGTATAGCCTGGATTATGCGGCCGGGCAGAGCGCCAACGTAAGTCCGGCGGTGGCCTCTTATCTCGGCTTCATCCCGGACCCCACCCAAGCTTATGCGGATGAACTTACGTCCCAAGGCTCTGGCTATGGATTGGCCGAGGGAGGTCTTGCCTGTGCCCGGAGGCCCCACAAAGCACAGGATTACGCCTTCCCTCTCGCGGCGGATGTAATCGGTTAGTTGGGCTGCTTCTTTTTCCCTCTCCTCTTTCCTTTCCTGCTTCAGCTTGCGGACGGCCAAGTATTCCAGTATTCGCTCTTTCACCTTCTCCAAATCGTAGTGGTCTTCATCCAGGATGCGCCTTGCTCGCTCTATGTCCAGGTTATCTTCTGTAGCTACGTTCCAAGGCAAGCTTGTCAGCCAATCAAGGTAGGTTCTGATGACGGAGTATTCAGCAGCGACCGGGGGCATTTTGCGTAGGCGTTCAAGTTCCCTTCTTGCCTCCTTTTCCGCCTCTTCCGGCATACCAGCCTTGGCTATTTTCTCCTCAAGCTCCTTTATCTCCAGGGCCTGCTCGTCCTCTTCCCCAAGCTCCTTCTTTATGGCCTTAAGCTGCTCTCGGAGGAAGAATTCGCGCTGCAATTTTTCCATCTCGGCCTGAGCTTGGCTCTGGATTTTGCGCCCCAGCTCCAGGACTTCAAGTTCCCTGGTGAGGATAGTGTTGAGCTTATGGAGCTTATCTCGGACGTGGTCCAGCTCCAAGAGTTCCTGCGCTTCCTTGATATCCATCCTTACGGTGGTAGCGATGAGGTATACAAGCTGCCTTGGGTCGTCAACGTTGAGGACTGCAGCCATCAGCTCTTCGGGCAGGTGGGGGGCCAAGGAGACCAAGCGCCGGAATAGCTCCGTGCAGTTACGCATCAATGCCTCTACTTCAATCGTCTTCTCCACGATTTCCGGGGCTGGCTTCACCTTGGCCTTTAGGTATGGGACCTCCTGGGTGAACTCTTCAATCCTGAACCTTTCCACTCCTTGGACGATTAGGCGCAAAGTGCCATCTGGGGCCTTGAACAGCCTGTGGATTATAGCGGCCGTCCCGGTCCAAAACACATCGTTTGGCCCCGGTTCTGGTATCTCCGCATCCTTGGCTGCTACAAGGCCTATGAGTTTATTGCCGACAACGGCATCATCCACAAGCTTTATAGACCTTGGCTGGCCGACGCTCAGGGGGAATACAGTAAGGGGGTAAGCCACAACCTTGCGCAGAGGCAAGATTGGCATTTCCTCCGGGATTTCTACTCCGCTCTGGGCCTCAATCTTCTGCTCAGGTGCCTCTTCCTTCTTGAAGAAGAAAGCCATCCTCTACCTCCTTTCGTTTATTTTTCTGGCAAAAGCTCTATGGTTTCGTGAGGTTTAAGCTTAATTGCTTTAGCCTTTGGTATCAACACCTTTAAAAAGCCATCCTCGTAAACAGCTTCAATTTTATCTTCCTCAATTGGCCCTGGGATGTAGACTTGGGTTTCAAATCGCCCATAAGAAATTTCCATCTGCTGGTAAGTGAGCTTTTCGGCTGGGTCCATCCGGACTCCTGAGATTGTAAGGGTGCGTGAGGATAAGGAGATTTCAAAGTCTTCGGGCTTCATCCCTGCCACTTCCACTTTCACCACGATGTGTGAATCGGTCTCGTAGACATCGGTGGGTGGCTTCCAAGTCCTTCGGACCCTGGGGAAGGGCGTCAAAGCCCCTTCAAAAAATTCAACTCGCCACCCGTAAATTCCTTCCACCAAATCCTTATCCCTGCCCATCTCAAATCCCTCGCGAATGGTTTCCTCTTTTGATTTTACCACACAAAGCCCGCAGTTACAAGGCCTTTTAAGAGGCCAGGCTCAGCTTTCAATGGTTGCACTTGTCATTGCGCTAAGGTTGTGATAAGCTTATTGCGAACCCGCCAAAGGGAGCGGGTGTTTAACTAAAGCAGGAGGAGGACATGAAGCCAGTCAAGATAACCGATACTACTTTCCGGGATGCCCACCAGTCACTCATAGCTACAAGGCTCCGGACTGAAGATATGCTCCGCATAGCTCCGCTTATGGACAAAGTAGGCTTTCATTCCATGGAGGTTTGGGGAGGGGCAACATTTGATGCCGCTATGCGCTTCCTAAACGAGGATCCGTGGGAACGCCTCCGCCTGCTAAAGCAAAACCTCCCCAATACCCCCTTGCAGATGCTTCTCCGGGGCCAAAACGTTGTAGGATACAGGCATTACCCGGATGATGTGGTGGAAAAGTTCATAGTCCTGGCCAGAGCTAACGGCATTGATATATTCCGCATCTTTGACGCCCTCAACGATACACGCAATATGGCTTGGGCAATGAAGGTGGCTAAAAGGGAAGGTGCTCACGTTCAGGCCGCCATCTGCTATACCATAAGCCCGGTCCATACTTTGGAAAAATACGTTGAGCTGGCGAAGGAATTGGTGGACCTTGGGGCAGATTCTATCTGCATAAAGGACATGGCCGGGCTTCTTTCCCCTTACGCTGCCTACGAGCTTGTGGGCAGGCTAAAAGAGGCAGTCCCAGTCTCAATCCAGGTCCACACTCACTATACCAGCGGGATGGGGACAGCTACCCTCCTCAAGGCTATAGAGGCCGGAGCCGACGTAGTGGATACGGCCATCTCTACGATGGCTCTAGGCCCATCCCAGCCGCCTTGTGAAACCTTGGTGGCTATGCTCAAGGGCACTCCACGGGACCCCGGCCTTGATTTGGAGCTTCTATCAAAAATTGCCGAATACTTTGGGGGAATAAGGGCAAAATACCAGGCTTACGAAGCCCCGATAACGGTGGATATAAACGTGCTCACTTACCAAATCCCTGGGGGCATGCTCTCCAACTTAGTAGCTCAGCTCAAGGAGCAGAAAGCCCTCCACCTCCTACCCAAAGTCCTGGAAGAAGTGCCAAGAGTTCGGGAAGAATTGGGCTATCCGCCCTTGGTGACCCCTACAAGCCAGATTGTCGGCACCCAAGCAGTCCTCAACGTCCTGCTGGGCGAGCGGTACAAAGTCATCCCGCGGGAAGTGAAGGATTACGTAAAAGGCCTTTACGGCCGCCCTCCGGGCCCAATTGACCCCAAAGTCAAGAAACTGGCTATAGGGGATGAGGAGCCAATAGATTGCCGCCCGGCCGATTTACTGATGCCGGCACTGGAGAAAGCGAGGCAAGAAATAGGAGAACTTGCCCGCAGTGAGGAAGACGTGGTTTCTTACGCCCTTTACCCTCAGGTAGCGAAGCCTTTCCTGGAGAGGAGGGCCAAAGGGGTGAACTTCAAGGAGGAAATAGCGGCAGCGATAGCGGCATGCATCGTCGCTAACCGCAAGCCCAAAGTCCCTCAAATCCCAGCATATGCCGTGCCTGCAGCCCAGCCCTTTATCTCCCCTTGGAAACTGGCGGCAAGGCCAGCCGGAGGATGGGTCAGATGGTAGAAAAGTTCCGCTTGCGGATTGAAGATACGGTTTACGAAGTGGAAGTAGAAGAGGGGATAGTGCGTATAGACGGCCGCCCCCTCTCGGTCAAGGTGAACGGCGGGAAAGTTATCGTGGACGGAGCTTCTCATGAGGTGGAAATAAAGCCCGATGTGGCATTGGTGGACGGGATTGCCTATAAGTACGAAGTCCTGGAGGAGGAAAAGGCCCCCACTATCCCTATCCCTGAAGCTCCGGTTGAAGAGGGAGGGGTGGTAAAAGCCATAATGCCTGGCAAAATCATAGCCGTTAAGGTGCGAAAGGGTGATAGAGTCAAAAAGGGCGATGTGCTTTGCATCTTGGAAGCTATGAAGATGGAAAACGAAATCCACGCCCCCCGCGACGGTATTGTGCAAGAAGTTAAGGTCTCAGAGGGAAGCGATGTGGAAATGAACCAGGTCCTGGTGGTGATAGAATGAAAGGGAAGCGCTATAACTGGTCACAAATCATCCTGTGGCTCATAACCTTTCTTGTAGTTCTGAGCATGGTCCTTGGCTACCTTCTTTCCACCCTTACACCTCCAAAGCCTTGAACTAAGCAGCCCTTTCTGCTTCCGGAAGCGAGTAGGACTGGGTGTGTCCTAATTTAGTCAGGCGTTCCTTCAATTAACCTTTTTGAGCCTTTGGCCAAAGGTTGGCCTCCGTCGAGCCTGATTAACCGGGGGTGGAGGAGGCTACGCCCCCTCTCAGGGGTGTCCCCCCACGAAACCTTAAAAAGGGGCGAGTTGTCAACCCCTGCAAACTCGCCACGAGTTGGACCAAAAACGTTGGCAAACCCCCAGCCAACAAGGGCGGGCAATTGGGGGCTTACAATTCTGGGACACACCAGTGAGACTTTTGTCCTTGCTTGAGGGGAATTGGGCAACGATAATGTGCTTAGCAAAACGCTGGAGGTAAAGCCATGCCACGGACAATAACTTTACCGGTGGCGGGAATGACGTGTGCTTCTTGCGTGGCTCACGTGGAAGAAGCCTTGAGAAACGTCCCGGGAGTGATATCGGCCTCGGTCAACCTTGCCACCGAGCGTGCTACCGTGAACTATAACCCCGATGGCACCGGCCTCGCCGAACTGGTGAAAGCTGTTAGAGATGCCGGATACGATGTGCCAGTGGAAAAGATAACTTTGCCCATAGTGGGGATGACCTGCGCTTCTTGCGTGGCCCATGTGGAAAAAGCCATTGGAGCAGTGGAAGGGGTGCTTAATGTTTCGGTTAACCTGGCTACTGAGCGGGCCACAGTGGAATACATACCGGGCGTGGCTTCTTTCGCCGAAATCGTCGCTGCAGTAAAGGAAGCGGGCTACGATGTCATCATTGAACGGGAGGAGCTGGAGCGAGAAGGGGAGAGCGAAGAAGAGCGGCGGATGCACATCGCCCGCCGAAGGGTTCTTCTGGCGTGGGGGTTTACTATCCCCCTAATCCTCTGGATGCTCCCGGAAATGCTTTGGGGAATCGCTTGGCCTACCCCGGTCATCTACCAGTTGGGAACGATAATTTTGGCTTTGCCTGTATTAGCCGTAGCCGGGAACGCCACCTACCGCTCGGCGTGGAGTTCCGTCCGCCATGGGTTCGCTAACATGGATGTCCTCATCTCCTTGGGCACCATAACCTCCTTCCTCACTGGCCCCCTCAGCTTCTCAATCCCCATCGCTAACTATGCCCCGGTGGCAGCGATGATAATGGCCTTTCACCTCACCGGCCGTTACGTTGAAGCCACGGCTAAAGGTAGAGCCTCGCAAGCTATAAGGAGGCTGCTGGAACTGGGGGCAAAAACAGCCCGCGTATTGGTAAACGGCAAGGAAATAGAGGTGCCGATAGAAAAAGTGCAGGTTGGCGATATCCTAATCGTGCGGCCGGGGGAGAAAATACCAACCGATGGGGTAGTGATTGAAGGGGAAAGCAGCGTGGATGAATCCATAGCTACCGGCGAGTCCATGCCTGTGAACAAGCGCCCCGGCGATGAAGTCATAGGCGCCACAATCAACCAAGATGGCCTCCTCAAAATCAGGGCTACTAAGGTTGGGAAAGACACCTTCTTAGCTCAAGTTATAAAGCTGGTGGAGGAAGCGCAAGGGTCCAAAGTCCCCATCCAAGAGTTTGCCGACCGCGTAACGGCCGTGTTCGTGCCGGTGGTTCTGGGAATTGCAGTAGTCACTTTCCTGCTCTGGCTTCTATTCCCGGAGGCAATGAAGCCCATAGCAACTTGGGCCTCCCAATTCCTTCCCTGGATTAACCCCGAAGCTGAGCGCCTGACGCTGGCCATCATAGCCTTCGTATCGGTAGTAGTTATTGCTTGCCCTTGTGCCTTGGGCCTTGCGACCCCGACCGCTCTCATGGTAAGCAGCGGAATCGGCGCCCAGAACGGTATCCTCATACGTTCTGGGGAAGCCATACAGACCTTGAGAGAGGCAAAGGTTGTGGTCTTTGATAAGACTGGCACCCTGACCAAAGGCAAGCCTGAGGTCGTTGAGTTGGTGGCAAACGGGCAACTATCCCCAAACGAATTGCTCTTCTGGGCTGCCTCGGCGGAGTTGGGGAGTGAACATCCCTTGGCCAAAGCAGTGGTAGAAAAAGCACGCTCGCTCGGAATTAAACTCTCGGAGCCTAAGGAATTTGAGGCCATACGGGGTCAAGGGGTTAAAGCGCTGGTAGAAGGAAAGCAAGTCTTAGTAGGAAGCAAGCGATTCCTCCAGGGGATGGGGATTGACCCATCGCCGCTGGAAGAAAGGATGAAGCAACAAGAAGAAAAAGGGCACACGACGATGCTTGTAGCCTTGGAAGGGCAGCCCATTGGCCTCATAGCCGTAGCCGATACCCTCAAGGATGATGCCATCCAAGCCATAAAGATGCTGAGAGAGATGGGGATTCGCACGGCTATGATTACCGGTGACAACCGCCGCACTGCTCAAGCCATAGCTCAGAAGCTTGGCATAACTTATGTTTTAGCCGAAGTCCTGCCCGAGGAGAAATTGGCCGAAATCCGTCGCCTCCAAGAAAATTACGGCCTTGTAGCTTTTGTGGGCGATGGGATAAATGATGCTCCTGCCCTGAAACAAGCCAACGTGGGCATAGCCATCGGCACTGGAACCGATGTTGCTATAGAGGCCTCGGATGTAACCTTGGTCAAGGGTGATCTTATGGGTGTAGTGAAGGCGATAAAGCTATCCAAGGCCACTTTTGCCAAGATAAAACAGAACCTGTTCTGGGCCTTCTTCTACAACGTAGTCATGATTCCACTGGCGGTTCTGGGGATGATGCATCCCCTTCTGGCCGAGGTAGCCATGGCTACCAGCTCTGTCACTGTAGTCACCAATGCTAACCTATTGCGCCGAATCAAACTTTAAAGGAGGGTAAAAATGGCTAAAGTAAAAGATGTGGTTTGCGGGATGTGGGTTGATACTGAAACCGCCCTGGCCAAAACCGAATACAAGGGCAAGACCTATTACTTCTGCGCACCTGGCTGCAAAGTTGCCTTTGAAAAAGACCCCGAAAAATACCTCAAGGCCGAGGCTGAGGGAAAAGAGCACGGCCATTCCCACCACGGCTGCTGTTAGCTAAGGCTTATAGGGCAGGCTTCCTAAGTTCCCAAGCCAGCACTCTACACTCTAAAACAGCTTGTTACGGATATGACGTGGGTGTAGGGAGGGGGGAGGTAAAAGGATACGCCAGCGGTGTGGGCGTTGCCAGAGGGGAGCGAGGAGGAGTAGGGGTAGGTGGCAAGGTCGGCGTCGGGGTAAAAGTGGGCTGAGGGGTTGGAGAAAGGCCAGGGGTGACGATGTAAACCGGCAGCGGCCAAGGCGTGATCGGCACCGGCGTCCCAGCATAATATACCTTCCCCCCTTCACGAGTGAGGTAAATGGAAACGGAATGACTAACACGGCGACCTTGTCGGGTGGATGCATTGGCCTGTATTTCGACTAGAGATGGGCTTTCCGTGGCTGGAATTCGGATGTTACGAATGAAAACCACAGGCTGGTTGGCTTTCGTAGTAACTAACCAACCTGCTCCGCCTTTCCATACTATCCCTTCCTTTGAAGTTGATTCCCAACCGGTTGGACCCTCAACCGCCACATCAGGTGGATAAGTAAAGATAGAGACACCCAGGTCTGGAATAGCAGTTTCGGTCATCACGGTGATCTTCAGGGTAACAGGTTCACCCCAGCGCACCGGCTCAACTACTTCAATCTTGACACAAAGCCCCTCATTGCATTGCTCGCCGCTGAACGCAGTGTTTTCCCTACACCCCACTAAAACAAGCATCAAGATCGCAAGTATCCATAGCCTTTTCATCTTCATCTTCATCTTCTCCTCCCTCGCCCTTAAGGTCTGTTCCTCATAATAATGGGCAGAAATACCCTTGCCCGCACAGGCACAACGTTCACTCGGAAAGTGTCATCAGCTGTCTTTAAGCTATCGCTCACCCGGATGGTCACATCGCAACTGCCCAACCACCCAGCCTGGGGGTAAATATCCACATAGTCTCTGGCATCAATCGTCACCCCACAGCGATGGTCGCTGACGTGGACAACCTGCCAGTCCAGTTCCCAGTCGTAGCTTTCATCGTCGGCCGAATAAGCCCAAAGATCAATGGCGTTCTCCCATCCGAAGCCCTGCAGCACAATGCGATCTGGCAATGGCGGCTCAAAGTGCGGTGAGGTGTTGTAGTCTATGGTGTTCTGATAGATGGCACGGACTGCATGATGCCTGTTCCAACCGCTGGCCTTCCAACTGTTCCAGAACGCGGAGAACCGGTCCTCATTAGGCGCCTGGAAAACGATGTTGGCGATAGGGGCAAAACCAAAAGAGGCGCTGTCAAAGCCTTCGTTCGTGCTGTCAAATAGGTCATATAATGCCCCCGCTACCCGCCCTTCAACGATGTCACCAAAGGGGAAGAGTTGGGAATTATCACTCCGGCTATGGGCTTCAAGGTCGTAATAATCATAATCAGATATTCCGGTGCATGGTCCAGTTCTGAAGTCATAGCAAGGGTCTCCATTCACCACCAAGGGCAAGAAATCGGCCCAGCCTTCGCTCCAAGCACAACGCACATCCTCTTGGCTGAAAAGGCTATGTTTGTAGCAGCGAATGTCCCACCAGAGCCACCAGCCAGTCTTATTATACATATAATGGTGGCCCGCTTCATGCACTACTGTATCTCCGGAGAAACGACTGGCATCATCTATGAAAATAAATGGTTCTCCTGGTCCTCCGTAAAAGAACGAAGAACAAAAAGGCCACGAAGGATAGCAATTCTCACCCCTTTGCCATTTGGCGGTGACTGAGCCAGGATCAATGCCGGTGTTGTTATAGATGTATTCCCAAGCCCGGCGTAAGTCTTGGAAAATCCACATAGCCCCTAAGGTAGGGAAGTTGTTTGGTATCAGAGCCGTTAGATTGATGAGGCCATCCGAAATGTCATTTAGCACAGAAGTAGGCCAAACATAGGTGTAACCGTTGAGGTCGGTTACACGATGGCGAGCAGAGGTGCTGTCCTCATAATCTGCCTCGAAGACGAGGTAGATGTCCAATCGCCGATTGTTCGGATCAGTATCTGTGCCATCCTCATCCCAATTGGTCAATGTTGGAAACTGGAAGAAGCCATTTCCATCGGTCGTGGTAATCGCTAACAAGTCATCTGTTTCCCCCGGATCTTGCTCATAGAGATAAACTTTTGTGTAGCGGCCTAATGCGTTTGCTTCATTGCTCCCTCGGTCAGCATACTTAAGGGTTCCCCGAATGGTTACCTGTCCTGGCACATACTTGCGGATAAGGATGTCATCCACCCAAGGCCCCTCATACTGGATGGAGCTGTCGCTGATGAAGACCTACCCCACCCAAACGCTGGCATCTCCCGCCAACCATGGGCTCAGGTCCAAGCGCTTTTCTTCCCACCCTGCCGTCCCATCCCATGACCAGCCGTAAAAGTTGACGCCGTCGTTGGAGAAGGCGAACCACACTTTATCATAGTTAGGCTCAATCTGCCGCCAGAGCCAGAAACTCACCTCCACCACTTGAGCATCACTGGCGTCAAAAGGGCCATAGACCATCCAGCTGCTCATGTTGGGCCGATAAAAGCGGGTCACGCACGGATCATAGCCGTTGACCCCTCCATTCGCCGGCCAGGCCGCCCAGCTCCCCCAGTGCGGGCGGCAATCATCGTCGTCCCAGAAATATTCCAGTTTGTCGCCAGGATTTCCATCCCACACCACCCACCCGGAATTGGGAAACAGTCCCTAAAAGGTCTCGCGTTTGATCTCTTGCCAACCGCTGGAGGAAGAAGGATTGACAGCTCCTCTCTCCGCTTTGGGAGGATCACGGTCAGGTGTGGAAGAAGGGCGGAACCCAGAAGGAAGCCGGAAGGCCGGGACAGGCGGAGGGCCCTTATAGGAATCTGGAACTGGAAGCGGTGCATAATCTACCGCCAGGCTGGCTTCTTCCAGCCATCCACTTCCACCGGGCACCGTGTCTCGGATCCACAGATACCAGTTCTCTGAGGCGGGAGCCCCCGCAAAGGCGGTCAGCCCAGAGGCCTTGCCGAAAGTTGTTCCCGGTGGGCTTTTCCCGTGCTCCCACAGGGGCTGGCCAAGACCCACCTCATCCTGGCTTAGAAAGACCTCCAGTTGATTGGGGTCTGGATGCTCAATGAGATATTTGACGTGCACACGGGCAATGATGGCGCCTTCTGGGACAGGAAAAGAGGACAAGCAAACCCGGAGCCAACGGCCATCATCGGGTATCGGCTGCTTGGAGGCAAAGGGTTTACAGAGGACCAAAGGGGTTATTTCAACTTGGGTGGAAACCGCTTGACTTGTTAAGGTAAAGGATGCGAAGCTTAGTAAAATGCTAATCAATAGCCATATACGCCCTCTCATATTTGTCTCCATTCAGCCTTTTACAAAATTATAGGGCGAAGGGTGGGGCTTGTCAAATCAAAACTGTAATGGGCCAATAGATCGTTACCAACCTCTTTATCACAAGATAGAATCAACTCAGCGCTAATCCAGTCCAAGATTATGGGCAGGACCATTATACCCCAATTCCTTAAGCACGGTTAAGGGCGGCTTCCCATCCATCCCAACCCCCATGTGAGGTAAACCCAGCGAGCACTAAGAGCCAAAAATTCCTCCACATTCCGAACCTGCAATAGGTAAGGGCCATAGAACTCTTCATCGTCCGTCCTATGGCTGCGCTCCACCCGGCCATTGTACCCCTTCCGCCCCTTCGGATAGCGTTTGAGAGCCCCACCCAACGGGGCTAAGAAACGCTCGTTCCATTCCTCTATGTTCTTAGGAAAAACCCCAGTCAGTCTGAAATACAACCGGCCAATCCACTGAAAAGCTCCTTAGCCAAAGGAGGCTAAACCACAGGTGCTATCAAGGCTATAGCTGTAGGCTAAGAAACGAAGCCTTGTGCGACTATCACATGCCGTCCACTGGTAACGAGGCAAATGGTGTCGGCTAAGGTGGGTTGTATGGGTTGTCCCTAAGCTTCCCTTGTTACAAGTCTGGATGTTGGAGAAAGGCGCTTTAGTTTCCCAGGGCCAGGTTGCGGGGTAAACGATATAGCGGTGCTTTCTCTGGCTTTGGTAGCCATTGCGGCGCAGGATATGCCTAATCGTGTTTGGGGAAATTTTTACCCCTTGCCTGCTAAGGTAAATAGCGAGTCTGCGTCGGCCAAGGCCTGTTTTCTTACGAAATCTCTTCCGGCGTCTGACGGGGGGAATGAAGTGGGCGGCGGGATTTGTCTTTTAGCCCTTCTTCTTTTTGGGCCTGGTATCATAACCTGGCGGGATGTATTCCATAGGCGGGCGGTGGCGCTTATACTCCCGGTTTCCTGGTAAGTTTTGACAAGCTCCTTTCTTGCCTCAATTTTGTTCATCTCGTATAATCTCCTGTAAGCCAAGCTGGCCATAGGCGGGGCTCCTCCTTTTTGAGTTTTAACCACAAACTCTTTATAGAGGAGGCCCCGCCTTTTTTCAAAATCGCCTCCACCACCTGGTAACGATCTCTTGGCGCGAATGCTGTTTTCAGTTGCCAAAAAGCCTGTTGGGTGCTATAATTGATTAAGATTAGGCAGAATAGCCCTTGAGGAAAAGTGGGGTAACCCCACTTTTCTTATTGTCAAGAACTTTAAGGAGTGAGGGCATGAGGAACGAGTTGGTGTTGGCGATTAAACAGCTGAGCGAAGAAAGGAAGCTACCACCAGATGTTATACTCAAGGTGGCTGAGGATGCCGTGGCCTCAGCTTACAAGAAAGACTACGGGCCGGCCATGAACGTTAGGGCTAAAATTGACCCTAAAACAGGCCAGGTGAAAATCTTCTTGGACAAAACCGTGGTGGAAAAGGTAACCAACCCTAAAACCCAAATCTCTTTGGAAGAGGCCCTAAAGATAAACCCCGGAGTTTCCTTAGGTCAGACAATATCGGTGGAAGACACGCCGCCAGGATTCGGCCGAATCGCTGCCCAAACGGCAAGGCAGGTTATCCTCCAGAAGATAAAAGAGGCCGAAAAAGAATACGTATACAGCACCCTCAGCGATAAAGAGGGTGAGCTTATCCTCGGCGTCATCCAAAAGGTTGACCACACTACCGGTAACGTAATCGTCAACATAGACAAGATTGAGGCGGTAATGCCCCCTAAGGAGAGGATTCCCGGCGAGCGGTACCAGGTCAACCAGAAGATGCTTTTCTACATCGTGGAAATTTACAAGTCCGGAGCCGGGCCGAGGATAATCCTCTCCAGGGCCCACAAGAATTTCCTGAAGCGGCTCTTTGAAAGGGAAGTCCCAGAAATCGCCAACGGCCTCGTAGAGATAAAAGCAATAGCCAGAGAGGCCGGTTCCCGCTCCAAAGTAGCCGTCAGGGCTCTTCAACCAGGAATTGACCCGGTCGGAACCTGCATAGGTATAAGAGGCCTAAGGATACAGAACATCCTTAAGGAGCTTAATGGGGAAAAAGTGGAAGTGGTGGAATGGAGTCCCGACTTGGCCGTTTTTGTGGCCAATGCCATGAGCCCGGCCAAGGTCATAAAAGTAATCTTGCAAAAGGACCCGGAGAGCAAAACTAAAACCGCTACAGTCATAGTGCCCGACCATCAGCTTTCCTTAGCGATAGGCAAGGAAGGGCAGAATGCCAGGCTTGTGGCTAAACTCACCGGCTGTCGCATTGATATAAAAAGCGAAAGCGAAGCCAGAGCCGAAGGCCTCTTGGGTGAGGAAGAGGTAAGCAAGGACCTCTTATCCATAGCCGAGGCTATCCTTACAGGCCAAAAGCCAATTCCTATCCCTGTTCCCCAAGCGGAGCAAGAAAAGCCCGTTGGCCTTACCCAAGCCGAACAAGAACAGCCCGTCAGCTTGACCCAAGAGGCAACCCCTGAGCCGTTGGCGTCAACCGAAGAAACGGTGGAGGAAGTTGAGGAATCCGAAGCGGCTTCTCCAGCTACCAAAGAAGAAGCCGAAGGGTTCTCTTTGGAATCTCTGCAGGAAGAACTCCTTAAGATAAAGGCCCTTGGCCTGGAGGAAGAAGAACCGAGAAGGAGGAAAAAGTAAGGGAGATGTCACCCAAACATATACCCATGCGCACATGCGTTGGGTGCCGTGAAGTTAAGCCAAAGCAAGCAATGATGAGAATCGTCAAGACAACCGATGGGCAAGTAGAAGTGGACCCAAGAGGGAAAAAGCCTGGGCGAGGTGCTTACCTCTGCTTGAAAAGAAGCTGCTGGGAGAAAGCCTTGCGCCACAAAAGCTTGGACTACGCCCTCAAAACAACCATCCCAGCAGAAGTGGAGGAGCAACTTAGGAAGCTGGCTCAAATCATGCCCGAAGAGGAAATTGTGGGGATAACGTGGCAAGAAAAAGAAAAACTTGTGGCAAGCGCATATAGTGGAGGGGGAAATGCCCGTTGATGAGAAAATCCGCAAGGGGAGGAAGAAATTCGTTAAGAAGGGCCCACCGGTTAAAAAATTCCGGCCACGGCCTAAGGCTGTCCCAAAAGAGGAGGCCCCACCTGAACCTCCTCCCCCGAAGAAAATCGTGATACCGGAAAATGTTACCGTTAGGGAATTGGCCCAGATAATGGACATAAGTCCAATTGATGTGATTAAAGAGCTCATGAAGAACGGCATCATGGCCAACATAAATCAACGGCTTGACCGGGATACAGCTGTCATCATAGCCGAAGAACTGGGCTTTATAGTTGAAGAGCCAGCCCCTGCGCCCGAAGAAGTTGCTCCACCTGCTCCTAAAACCATCCGCCAGCTTATCTACGAGGGCGAATCGCCCGAGAAAATGGTCCCAAGGCCACCGGTGGTCACCGTTTTAGGGCACGTTGACCACGGCAAGACCACCCTCCTTGATGCTATTCGCCATACCAATGTGGCAGCCGGTGAGGTTGGAGGAATTACCCAACGCATAGGCGCTTATCAAGTGGAAGTAGATGGCAAGAAGATAACCTTCATAGACACCCCTGGCCATGAAGCCTTCACTGCTATGAGGGCAAGGGGGGCTCAAGTAACCGATATCGCCGTATTAGTGGTAGCAGCTGATGATGGAGTTATGCCTCAGACCTTGGAAGCCATTGACCACGCCAGGGCTGCCCAAGTTCCGATAATAGTGGCAATCAACAAAATAGATAAGCCAGAAGCTAACGTGGAAAGAGTAAAGCGGCAGTTAGCGGAAGTAGGCCTGGTGCCAGAAGAGTGGGGCGGGAACACCATCTGCGTCCCAATTTCGGCCAAAAAAGGGATAGGTATAGAGGACCTCTTAGAGAACATCCTTCTGGTAGCGGAATTAGAGGGCTTGAAAGCCAACCCTAATCGCCCCGCCGTAGGCACAGTAATAGAAGGCAAGATGGACGAAAAGCGTGGCCCTGTAGCCACCGTATTAGTCCAAAATGGAACTCTCCGCCGGGGGGAGATAATCGTCATAGACGACATATACGGCCGTGTCCGGGCAATGTTTAACGACCGGGGCGAGCCAATAGATGAAGCGCCCCCTTCTACCCCGGCTTTAATCCTCGGCTTGCCTGAAGTTCCCACCCCAGGCCTCTTGTTTGAAGTGGTAAGGAATGAGAAAGAAGCCAAAGCTATAGTAGAAAAGCGCCGTGCGGAGAAAGCTGCCCCCAAGCCAGCCCCGCAAACAATCACCCTTGAAGATTTGCATCGGAGGATGGAGGCCGGAGAGGTAAAGGAGCTTAACGTCATCCTTAAGGCCGATGCCTTAGGCTCTTTGGAGCCTATCGTTACATCCTTGGAGAAAATGAGCACGGAGGACTTGAGGATAAAGATAATCCACAAGGGGACTGGCAACGTTAGCGAATCGGATGTGATGTTAGCGGTAGCTTCTAAGGGGCTGATAATCGGCTTCAATGTGGATGTGGACCCCGCTGCCCGTGCTTTGGCCGAAAATGAGGGGGTAGAAATTCGCCTCTACCAGGTAATCTACCACCTCTTGGAAGACATGGAGAAGGCCCTCAAGGGGCTCCTGGAGCCCGAAGTTAAGGAAAATATCTTAGGCCATGCTCAGGTAAGAGCCATATTCAAAGTGGCTAAAGGCCAGGTTGCCGGAGTCTACGTCTTAGATGGAGTTGTGGTAAGGGGTGCAAGAGCCCGAATTTTCCGCAATGGAGAACTTGTTTACGATGGCAAAGTAGCCTCCTTGCGCCGATTCACCGAAGACGTAAAAGAAGTGCGCCAAGGCTTTGAATGCGGCATAGGATTGGAGAACTTCGGAGATTTTGTGATAGGCGACATAATTGAGATTTACGAAAAAGTGAAGGTGACATAGAGATGGCCAAGTCCATGACCCGGCGCCAAAAGCGAGTAAGCGAACTCATCCGACGCGAGATAAGCACTTTGCTGGAAAGGAAAATTAAAGACCCACGCTTAAGTTTTGTTACCGTGACTGATGTAGAAGTCACTTTTGACCTCAGGGAGGCCTTTATTTATGTAAGTGCTCCGGAAGGACAGGAGCGGAAGGAAGAAATCCTGCAGGGCTTGGAAAGTGCATCGGGCTTCCTGCGCCATGAATTGGCCCAGAACCTCCGCATAAAATTTATCCCTCGCCTCAACTTCTGTTGGGACGATTCTTTAGAGCGAGGCCAACGCATTGCTCAGCTCCTCCAAGGATTAGCCGAAAAGAAAGATGTCCAAAGAAGCGATAGCTAAAGGCCTTAAAGAAGCCAATAAAATCCTCATAATTACCCACGTGGACCCCGACGGGGATGCCATTGGTTCAATGCTTGGCCTGGGCTTAGCTTTGGAAAAGCTCGGGAAAAAAGTTGTAATGGCTTGCCAAGACCCCGTCCCAAAGCAATTCCTATACTTACCTGGGAGCCAGAGGGTAATTCCGTACCCTTGCGGTTCTTTTGACGTGGTAGTCTCCGTTGATGCCAACGATATCACGCGGCTGGGCAAAGCTTACCATAAGGAGCTTTTCGGCGATTTGCCTCTTCTGAACATTGACCATCACATAACCAATCTCCACTTTGGGACCGTAAACTGGGTTGACCCTCAAGCGGCAGCGACATCGGAAATGGTCCTGGAGCTTGTAGACGAAATGGGGATTCCCCTTGAGCCGGATATTGCAACCTGCCTTCTAAATGGCATCGTCACTGATACACAAGGTTTTCGCACTCCCAACACAACTGTTAAGACTTTGGAAGCAGCCCTGCGTCTTCAAAAGGCCGGGGCCAACCTCCATCGGGTCATGAGTTATGCTTTCAACCACCATTCTTTCAAAATCCTTCAACTTTGGAGCAAGCTTTTAGGGCAAGTTCAGTTCAAGAACGGGGTTATATGGGTCAGGAAGCCTCGCTCCCTCTTAGACGAACTGGGACTTGGTGAAGATAACGACCGGGGGCTTATAAACTTCCTTCTGGGGGTTGAGGGGGCCAAAGTAGCAGCCATCTTTACCGAGAAGCCTGGGGGCGAAGTAGATGTGAGCCTGCGTTCAATCCCTGGGATAGATGTTTCGGCTGTGGCGGTAAAGCTTGGCGGTGGTGGGCACCCTCAAGCGGCTGGCTGCCACCTAAAGGGCAGTTTAGAAGAAGTAGAAAAATTAGTGCTGGAAGAGCTCCAGAAACTCACCCAAAATCCCTAAGCACCTTCACGCCGATTCCAAAAGTCGGCCCAGGCCGACATTGATTAAACCAGGGGGCGGAGCCCCCTGGCGGGGGTTTGGGGGTGCCCCTTCATGCCGACTAAAGTCAGCCTCTTTGAAAAAGGTCGGCCTTCGCCAAGTACGGGCGTAGCGTCGCTACGCCCCTACATTAAACTGGGGGTGGAGGGGGCGCAGTCCCCTCCCAGGGGGCTTGGGGGATGTGCCCTTCTGACCTAACCCCTTGACCCCCTTCCCTGCGAGGGAAGGGGGAAAATTTGGCGGGGGAGAGGTCAGCCTACGAGTGGGGCCCAAAACGCCGGCAAACCCAAAGCCGACGGGGTTGGGCAAACGGGGGTCCAGGGGGGCGTAAGCCCCCATGGCGGGGGTTGTGGGGGGTGTCCCCCACGAAACCTTAAAAGGGGGCGAGCGGCCACCCCCTTAAACCCCGCCACGAGTGGGACCCAAAACGCCGGCGAACCCAAAGCCGACGGGGGTGGGCAAACGGGGGGTCCAGGGGGGCGAAGCCCCCATGGCGGGGGTGTGGGGGTGTCCCCCCGCAAAGACAAAAGAGGGAACGAGTTGCCCACATTAGCAACCCCGCCGCGAGTGGGACCCAAAACGCCGGCAAACCCAAAGCCGACGGGGTTAGGCAAACGGGGGGTCCAGGGGGGCGAAGCCCCCATGGCGGGGGTGTGGGGGTGTCCCCCCGCAAAGACAAAAGAGGGAACGAGTTGCCCGCATTAGCAACCCCGCCGCGAGTGGGGCCCAAAACGCCGGCAAACCCAAAGCCGACGGGGGTGGGCAAATGGGGGGTCCAGGGGGGCGTAAGCCCCCATGGCGGGGGGTTGTGGGGGGTGTCCCCCCGCAAAGACAAAAGAGGGAACGAGTTGCCCGCATTAGCAACCCCGCCACGAGTGGGACCCAAAACACTGGCAAGCCCTAAGCCCACGAGGGCGGGAAACGGGGGTGGAGGGGGCGCAGCCCCCTCCCAGGGGGTTTGGGGGATGTGCCCCCAAAATAAAAAAGAAGGGGCGAGTTGCCCGCATTAGCAACCCCGCCGCGAGTGGGGCCCAAAACGCC
>Ga0207433_10003629_pt1 | contig 29473 bp, 26 predicted proteins | sample YelNatPaOPGAMG01_FD_187559 | JGI IMG/M metagenome (GOLD analysis project Ga0207433, IMG submission 187559) | Hot spring thermophilic microbial communities from Obsidian Pool, Yellowstone National Park, USA - OP-RAMG-01 (SPAdes) (version 3) | ecosystem: Environmental > Aquatic > Thermal springs... | reverse complement strand
TTTTTACCCCCTCCTTGCGCTCCCCTGGTATTACTTCAATTCGGTCAAACTAAGACTTCTTGGCTACCACAAAGTGGTCTTTTCTATATCATACCCGACCGCTCCCGTCAAGAGACGAATTCCTCCTCCACGCGAGACGATTCTTCAAAATGTCCCACCTTGGGACTCGACCCCCCAAGCCCTCCGGTCTATTCGGCATGTTCCAAATCGAACGGGCACCAAACCTGAAGCTATTAATCAGATTTCTTCGGATACGGACTTGAGTGCCAGAAACTTCGGTAAGGGAGCCCCTACTATGAACCGAGATCCCGGTCGCAATGAACTCGAAAGCGAACTTCTCCATGAACCCCCAGACCAGGCGTCGCGCTCAGAGCAGACACGAAAAAGGGCAGCTGGCGCTAGTCTGGGATCTGGTCCCTATAGGTAAAATCCACAACGATTGCCCCGAGAAAACCCCTTTATCGTGGTCTCCAAGCTTGACCGAGGTACGTTTCCTTTAGGCCGCCCGATCGCGCGCACCCCTTCCCCCAAAGCTATGTCTCGGTATCCCCACGGCCCCTCAACCTCGGAAGCGCGTCGCTTGGAAGCACTCCCCACACGGCGCATTGGAAACTAGAGGTTAAACTACAACTCCCTCCCAAGGATTCCCGAGGCCGCGGTTGGCTTTGGAGCCAGATGTGTCATGCCTCGGTACGGTTCCAGAGATCGTTGAGTTCCAATCAAACTCCTTCAATGGTTGTTCTGGAATGTATGAGAATGTCTTGCCAGATTTCCCCTGCCAGCTCGACCTCCGCTCACCAGGGTGGTGTTCTTGAGGAATTCTTACACCTCCACGGTCACGGAGGAATTCAAAAACATGATCTCATCTACCACATGAAGTGGATCACAGGAATTAAAAAAAATCTGAGGCAGAGGGCCCTCTGTTCCATGGGCAGCCTAAAGCGCGGACCGTAAAAGCGGCATACCCTTGCAAGGAGGATCGAAGGCTTGTGAGAGGCCGGCTTTTTTGGAGATGGAATCAAAGCAAGGAAACAGGGAAAGAGGGCAAAGGGAATAGCCGGGACACCCAATAAAGAGGGCACTGGGACCAGACGCGGATGTGGTGGGGGGTGGAAAGGGCCGCTGGGTCTGGGTGGGGCTACGGCGGAAACCAGCTGGACTAGTTTGAGGTCACGTATCAAAGCAAGGAGAAAGCCACTCGCTGGGATTCTCCAAACAGGCGACCTCAGTGCAACCAGGTGCTCACGGATCTGCTGATGGTCCTCAAAGGATTTTTCGGCCATTTGAGAGGAGCCATTTTGAAGCTAAGAGGGAAAAGGCGACATACGAAGGACGAGTTCACGGTGACGGACCCGACACGACTAACCGAGGAGCTCTAAGGATTGTCAAGTGATCTCAGTCCGTTGTAGCCCAGACACAGGGTGAGGATGGCTGCCGCCTCGCGAACCTGAGAAGCAAGAAGGATATAGGAAGGCATAGCCTGTGGCTTGGGTCGTCCCTACGAACTAGAAGAGGAGCGGGGCGAGAGTAAGGCGGCGGAATCAACCCGTGAGTAAGACCGAAGGACACACCGCTTATCCAGAACCTGGAGAGGGGAAACGTTCGCATTATCTTAAGGTTGGCTCAGGGGGACACAGGTTTTCAAAGCAATACGCTATATAGCAGGAAGACGCTATCCTCGGGGAGCCAGTTAATACGGGCTCAACAATCTAGGAGAAATGAGGTCTGGCCCACGCAGTCTTCTTAAAACCGAGGGGGCCAGCCAGAGCTCAACAAGGTTGCGACATTTGTCCCCTATTCAGAGGAGGAAAGAGATTTTCTGCCACTATCAAAGGGTTTTTAGCTGACCAGCAAATCTCCACACCACAAAAAAGACACAAAGGCGAATACCCTTCCTCCTCTTTTGGCCTACCCTCTATTGGTAATTGTAGAAAGAACATTCCGGACCCGGGATTACATTAATTGTCGTGCAAAACAGTGCGAGATACCCGTACGGCGCGTTATGGGGTACTCGGTGTCTCACCACCGAGGGCGGGATAACGAGGATCCGCGATGCCACTGCGCAAGGTCCAGACCCGGCCGGGCTCACGGCGAGATTCAACATACCTTTCTGGGCCGTCCGACCGAAGCAGACCTGGCTAAAGAATCGTTAATAAGGGATTACACCCATATGCTTGGATACCGCGGGATCGGCGAGCAAAAGCACGGATGCCAGGCTGGCCCGTCCTCCCAAAGAAGAACAGGAAGTGGGCATTGAAGCTTTGCAACTTCTGAGCAAAAGGCCCCTACGCCCGCCAGATGGTACTTGTTCAGAACCAACATTACCTTCGGTCCATGAAGACATCGACGAGAGGAATTTACCTCGGCCTTCAGGATCCGCTCGTGTGATGCCCCCTTTGTGACTCTTGCCTACGTAAGGCCTCCAAGAGGAAAAGTCGGGACCTTATATGGAGTGGCTCGTACTCTAGGGACGGCTTCCCACATTGCCCCTGACCCATCCACCCATATTAGTAGTCCCACTCACATCACGAGGTAATCTCCCCCAATTTCAACAAGGGGCCCTTCCCGTCCTTCTCTCTTTAGGGGAAGTTTGGCCAAACAAATTCTCCTGGGAACCCACCGGTGCTGATGGAGCTATTTGTCTTTTGGGCTTTTTCCCACTGGGCCCAAAGTCGCAGCGGGAGGCCCCCCATAGGGTTGACACTCCGACTGGACTATGTTACACACAATATTGTTAACACCTTGCACTGCCCGGACGGCCGTGAGTATGGAGGGGAGGAGGAGCACATGGGAGAGCTGCCAAAGCGAATATCGGTTGCTGATATAACTGTGCGAGATGGGTTCCAGTCCGAAGAGCGGATGATCCCCACAGAGGCTAAGCTCTTCATTATAGAGAAGTTGATCGAGGCGGGTTTCAAGGACCTGGAAGTTACGGCCTTCGCCCCCCCAAAATATCAGCCCCAATTCCGGGATTGGGAGGAGGTTTTGAAAGGACTCCCGGATCGAGAAGACGTGGTTTACTCATGTGTTACCACAGGGAGAAAGGCGACGGAAAGGGCTTTGGAGGCAAGGAAGAAAGGATACCGTGTAGACAGGATCCTCCTGGGAGTCCTGCCTGCCAGCGAAAAAATTAATCGAGCTGTCCTGGGGATGAGTTATGAAGAAACATGGAAATGGATAGAGGAGACAATCGCCGAGGCTCATAGACTGGGGGTGAAAGTGAACGTGTTTCTGACGGGCATTTTTTCCCCACCGGATCCGGATGAGAAGGATGCTGACCTTATGGGGAGAGCCCTCGCATTTATAGATCGCCTTTTCCAAATGGGTGTGGACGACATTGAACATCCGGATCACCTGGGAGAAGCGAACCCCGAACAAGTAGCCAGTTATTTCAAGAGGGTACTCGATCGGTTTCCCGATCCGCTACGCCACGTCTTTCATGTGCACGATGCGAGGGGTATGGGCCTTGCGTGCTATTACTCTGCTCTCAAAACCGGCATTGTCCGATTTGAAACCACCTTGGGAGGCCTAGGAGGGTGGCCTGCAACTTTTGTAGATGGGGTGCCCGTAAGGGGAGTGAAAGGGCTGGCAGAGGTGGCCAGGAGGCCCGGGCTCGTCAGTACCGAGGACTTCCTGGTGATGCTAGATGCGATGAACATCGATACCGGGATAGATGTTGACAAAGTACTTGAGCTAGGACGGATGGTGGAAAAAATAGTGGGGCGGCAACTGTGGAGTTTCTGCTTGGGGACAGGGGAAAGGCCCGGCTCGGGCCGAGTCCCTAAGATTCAGCACTATAAATTCGAAAAAAGGTGAAGCACCAATAGATGAAGGGGGAGAAATGGAAGAACGCGTGACAGAGAAGCCCGAACTCCTTTTTGCAGAGCTGGTCCCAGGCCGTAAGTTCAGAGAGTTCTATTTCCCAGTGTCCGACGACCTAGTCCAGCATTACATGAACGTTGTTGGAGACCGCCACCCCCTGTACTGGGATGCTACAGCGTTTCGAGCCCAAGGTTTCACAAAACCGTTGGCACCGCCGGGACTTGCGGCTATTTATCCCCGCGCTTCATATCTTCAGGATCATTCGATGCCTTCAGGAGGTATCTTGGTAAAGCAGGAATTTAAATTTCTTTCCCCTGCATTCGTAGGGGATACCCTCTCAGTGAGAGCGACAGTGGCATCCGCAGAAATAGATGACAAAGAGAGGAAACGTGTGCACTTTTTTATAGAAGCTAAAAACGGTGACGGAGAGAAAATTTCAGAGGTAAACATACATGCTATTTGGCCAAAATAATCATGGCCCGGCGTCGGTTAGTGAACATCGTTGCGAGCGAGCGGACAAATAGTCTGGTTCAGGGAGGTCTCACGGTGCGGTCACAAAACGGATTGCGATTACCTGAGCTGTACAAGGAAATCGATCAGGAAAAAATTAACAACTGGGCAGCAATATCAGGTGACTTCAATAGACTCCATGTAGATCCGGAATATGCGAGAACGACAAGCTTTGGCGGGACTATAGCGCACGGTCCAATGGCTTTGGCCTTTTTGAACGAGTTAATGATGTCATGGGCTGGCGCTAAGTGGGCCATAGGGGGTAGGCTTCTCGATGTGAGGTTCAAAGCCCCGATACGACCGGGAGAAAGGATCAAAATATCTGGCACGATAAAAGGAAATTGCGATCTAGATGGAAAACCTTATACAGAGTGCGAGGTGTATGTTCAAAAGCCAGACGGCATTTTAGCCGTAGTTGGCAGAGCTTTTGTACCGTTCTGAGGAGGAAGTAATCAAATGGGGGGGAAGAAACCGCGGTGGGTATCGGCAAAGGAGGCAATAGGCAAGGTGGAACCTGGACAGCGAGTGGTTCTACCCCTTTGCTGCGGGCTCCCCCAAACGCTGGTAGAGGCGATGGTCGAAGATCACGAGAGACTTAGAGGGGTTGAGATTGTAAGTGGTCTTCAGATCGTCTATCCGTTTCTCAGGGAAGGACTGGAGAACTCTTTCACTTTTCGAACATGGCAATGTGCCCCACCCATCAGGCATTGCCTTGCGAAGGGAACAGTAAAATATATCCCAATGAGGCAAGGTGATGTGCTAAAGGTCTTCTCAAGGACCGGTCCATGGCCAGTCGATGTCGCAATAATTCAGGTGGCACCTCCTGACTCCCACGGATTTTGCAGCTTGGGGGTCTCGATCGGTCATGCCTTACCCTTGGCGTTGGAAGCACGCCTAATAATAGCCGAAGTCAACGAGAAGATGCCTAGAGTCCTTGGGAGGAGTTCTCTTCATCTGTCTCAAATCGATTACGCTGTAGAAGTAGACAGACCCCTCCTCGAGTTCACTTCAGATCGCAAGAACGGACAAACAGAGGCAACTATTGGTCGGCATGTCGCTGAGCTTATACCAGATGGAGCGACCGTCCAAATCGGTTTGGGAGGTATCCCAGAAGCTGTTATGGACCAACTGAAGTCAAGGCACGACCTTCGTTTCTTTGGCATGGGGATAGACAAAATCGTTGACTTGGTGGAATGCGGGGCTATTGCTCCTTCCTGGGAGCCAAAAATAACAGTGACTGAAGTGCTCGGCACAAAACGCATCTTCGATTTTATCAATGACAATCCAATGGTAGAGGGAAGACCTCTTCCCCATGTCATCAATCCTAGAGTAATCGGGTCAATCCCTAGATTCTGTTCGGTTCTTTCTGCCATAGAAGTCGACCTCACAGGGCAGGTAAATGCAGAAACGATAGGTGGAAGGCAAGTCAGCGCAATAGGGGGGGCCTTCGACTTCCTTCAAGGGGCGCTCTTTTCCGAAGGTGGGAAAACAATCATAGCACTGCCTTCGACGACTCCTGACGAGAAGATTTCCAGGATCGTGGCTAGACTGCCTGAAGGCTCGGCCATAACCACTCCTCGCCACTGCGTTCAGTATGTGGTTACGGAATTTGGCATAGCGGACTTGTGGGGCAAGTCGCTTCGTGAGAGGGCGGATGCTCTGATACAAATAGCCCATCCCAAATTCAGGGACGAGCTGTGGGAGCAATCAAGGAAGCTGTGGGTGTAGGAGAAGGACGATGATGGAGGAAAACATGAGTTCCTTGAAAGAGATAGAGGAGGCACTTCAGAGTTGGTATAAAAGGCGAGGTATCGACTCAGTCCCGCCGGCTTACACTGAGCTGGGGCATCCCGTCAAAGTTGTTTACACTCCATTGGATATCGCCCACATCGACTATATGGAGAAGATAGGACTTCCTGGTGAATACCCGTTCACGAGAGGGGTGTACCCAGCAATGTATAGAATCCGGCCATGGGCAATGAGGTTGTACGCCGGATTTGGAACCGCTGAGGACACCAATAAAAGGTGGAAGTTCTTGCTCGAAAGAGGAAATAACGGGGTTGCATGTGCCTTCGATTTACCAACTCAAATGGGACTAGACTCCGATGACCCCTTGGCTGAGGACGAGGTCGGGAGGGTTGGTTTAGCCGTCGACACGCTAGCTGACATGGAAATACTGTACGACGGGCTTCCACTCGACCGGATCACCAGTTCGTTCAACATAAATGCGCCGGCAGCCATTATCCTGGCCATGTACGTGGCCCTTGGACAGAAACAGGGCGTACCTACAACCAAGCTCAGCGGCACCCTCTCTAACGACATCCTCTGCGAATACGTCGCACGGGGAATGTGGGTCTTTGAGGCTGCACCCGCCTTGAAACTGGCAACAGACGTCGTGGAATTTTGTACTCGATACATGCCCAAGTTCTATCCCTTCAATATAAGAGGTATATTACTGCGCGAAGCAGGAGCCTCAATGGTCCAAGAAGCAGGCTTTACTTTTTCGAATGCTATTGCCTACATCGAAAGCGCCCTAGCCCGTGGTCTGGGGATAGATGAGTTTGGCCGCAGGATCTCCTTTTTTATGGCCACTGGAATTCAAATTTTCGAAGAAGCGGCTCGATACAGGGCAGCTCGGAGACTTTGGGCCCGAATAATGAAAGAGCGGTTCGGAGCAAAGGACCCAGAAAGCATGCTATTTCGGTTCACCGGAAGCGTGGGAGGGAGCGTTTATAGGGCCCAAGAACCAGAAAACAACTTAATTCGCGGAGCCTATGGCGTATTAGCGAATGTTCTAGGGGGGGTTCAGGGTATGCTTCATCCAGCCTTGGATGAACCCTTCGCAATCCCAACGGAGGAAACTGCCAGACTTGCCCTTAGAACACAGCAAATTTGCGCCTATGAAACTGGGGTTATGAAAACGGTAGATCCATTGGGAGGATCGTACTATGTCGAGGCGCTGACAGACCAGATTGAGGCTGAGATCCAAAAGATCATCCAGACAATCGACGATATGGGTGGGGCTGTTAGCGCTATCGAGCAGGGCTATATGCAGAAATGCATTGCGGACGAAGCATATAGAGTAGCATTGGAGGAGAAGAACGGCACTCGTCTAATTGTTGGGGTCAACTGTTTTCGAGGCGACCAGAAAACGGAGAGAAAAATGCAGTTTCATCGATTCGATCCCTCAGTTCTAGAGCGACAGCTTGAACGGCTCAACCGGGTTAGACGAACTAGGGACAACAGGGCGGTCAGCCGAAGCTTAAAGAGGCTCAAGAAGGACGCTCAGGATGGAGTAAATATTCTTCCAGCTCTTATCGAAGCAGTGAAGGAATATGCATCAATCGGGGAGATTATGGCGACCTTGAAAGAGGTATTTGGGACATTCAAGGAGCCCGTGGTGATATAAATCCGACGGATCGAGCCTTTGGGCGGTGCGAGGGGTGGTACATGGGCAGAAAGATTCGGGTCCTGATGGCGAAAGCCGGCTTGGATGGTCACGACAGGGGGGCCAAAGTTATCGCTAGGCTCTTCAGGGATGCCGGTATGGAGGTCATATACACCGGCCTCCACCAAACACCGGACCAAATAGTTCGAACGGCCATTCAGGAAGACGTCGACGTAATAGCGTTGAGTATCCTTTCAGGGGCGCACATCGGTATCTGCAGAAAAATCATGCAAGGCCTGAGGGAGGCAAATGTAACGGACAAACTTGTTATTGTTGGAGGAACGATTTTGGAGGAAGACATTTCAGTGCTGAAAGAGATGGGGATAGCGCAAGTCTTTCCCCCAGGTTCGCCATTGGATGCGGGCATAAAATTTGTCCAGGAGAGGCTCGGCGATGTGACCAATCGACAAGAAAAAGGGGTTAGCGGAGATGGATTTTGAGCTTGATGAACACCATCGAATCTTCAAGGAGACCTTCAGGAAGTTCTGCGAACGGGAGATCGAGCCCCTAGTCGACCAGGCTGAAGAGGAAGAAAAGTTTCCATTGCATCTTTTTCCGAGAATGGGAGAGCTGGGGTATCTCTGCCCCCGTTATCCAGAGAAGTACGGTGGAGCTGGAATAGACAAGATCTCCGAAGTCATAATGCGAGAGGAACTTTCTAGAGTCTCACAGGGGATCGCTAGCTCCTGGTCAGCCCACTCACATCTTGGGACTTATCCGATATACAAGTGGGGTACTGAGGAACAGAAGGACAGGTATCTTGTCCCTGCAATTAAGGGAAACAAGATAGCAGCGTTCGGCCTAACGGAGCCTGATGCCGGAAGTGACACTAAGTCAATTAGAACAACCGCGGAGAGAAAGGGAGATTATTACGTAATAAATGGAAGGAAAATTTTCATTACTAATGGGAACATATGCGATTTCTTGACGCTCGTCGCTTACACCGATCGCTCCAAAGGATACAGAGGCATAAGTTTGTTTATAGTAGATAGGAACACTCCCGGTTTTGTAGTGAGCAGGAAGCTTAGAAAAGAGGGTATCAGATGCTCCGAGACGGCTGAGCTGCTGTTCGAAGAATGCAAGATCCCAGCGGAGCAGCTCATAGGTCACGAAGGGGGATTCTACAATCTGATGAACACCCTTACTGAGGGAAGGGTTGGAGTGGCCGGTAACTGTGTGGGAATCGCCCAGGCTGCATATGAGGCCGCACTGAAATATGCCGGAGAGCGGATCCAGTTCGGCCGACCCATAGGCAAATTTCAGGCAATTCAGTTCAAATTGGCCGAGATCGCTACAGAGATAGAGGCGGCACGACTGTTGGTGTATAAGGCAGCTTGGCTTATCGATCAAGGAAAAGAGCCGATCAAGGAGGCCTCAATGGCCAAGCTTTATGCGTCAGAGGTCGCAGTGAGGGCGGCTCGTGAAGCGGTTCAAATACATGGAGGATACGGAATAATGAGGGAGTTTCGGGTTGGGAGGTATCTGCGAGACGCGCTGGTCTATACAATTGGAGAAGGGACCTCTGAAATCCAGAAGATGATCATTGCAAAGCAAATAGGATTGTAAATCCGAGGTTGAGACCAATGCCTCTTCCCCTATTGGTTCGGCTATCCGAGAGTTTCGGAGCGAGATCTTTTTTCTTTATGTGGCGTTTTCCTTCGGGGTGGAAGGAGAGGATAGCATGACAGTAGGCGAAATAATAGCGCCGCATGCACTTCACAGACCCAACAAGACGGCCATCATAGAGAGGGACCGCCGAGTCACGTATGGAGAGCTGGAAGACAAGGCAGACAAGTTCGCCGGATGGCTTGAAAGGCAAGGAATAGAACCGGGTGAAAGGATAGCACTCCTAGAGAGGACCTCAGCCCGATGGGTGGTTGCGGCATTGGGTGCCTTGAAGGCCGGAGCCATCCTTGTACCTATCAATAACCTCCTTCGACCTCAAGAACTCTCCTTTATACTATCGGATTCTGAACCGTCAACCTTATTGTGCGGGGAGGACTACCTCGGGCTTGCCGAGGAAGCGACAAGATCCGGATGGGACTCATTGGAGATAATTGCTCTGCCAGAATGGGATGCATTGGACTCCTTCAAGCCCCGTGATGCTGCCTCCGCGAGGGCGAAATCCCTCACAAGTTCAATGACGCCCTGTGTATTCATATATACAGCGGGAACCACGGGCGTGCCCCGTGCCGCTATATACTCCCATCACGCGTTTTGGCACAACCTGCTTTCGGCGGTGATAGACGCCTTCTGTCAAACATACGATGAGGTTTGGCTAGGTCCGGTTCCTCTGTATCATATTGGCGGACTCGGTGCACTGATGAGGGCCCTTCTGATGTCGAACACGTTCCTCATCAAAGATCGCTTCGACGCTGAAGAGTACGTGTATACGATATTCAAGGAAAACGTCACCATTCTTTACGCGTATCCTACAATGTTAAACGCTATGATGGGAATCCTTTCGCGAAAGTCCCTGAACCTTAAAAGCCTCAAGTTGGTGATCTATGGTGGATCGCCCATTTCTCTCGAGCTACTAAAGCAAATGACTCGAAGACTCGGTTGTCAATTTCTGCAGCGATACGGATCTACTGAGACGGCTGGTGGGGCGATCTCGGTGCTTGCACCTCAGCATCATAGGATGGCCTTGGAGGATCCTAGACGGTGGGGCCAGAAACTCGAGTCCGCCGGTGTCCCGGCTTTGGGAGTGACCGTGCGTTTGGTGGACGAATCCGGGAGGGTGATCAAGGAGCCAGGCCAGGGAGGCGAGATCGTTGCGAGGTTGCCATGCCCCATGACGGGTTACTGGAAAAGAGACGAAGAGACGAGAGAAGTATTGAAGGATGGGTGGTTGTACACCGGGGACATAGGAATGTTTGACAAAGAAGGCTTCTTGTACATCGTTGACAGAAAAAAAGACGTGATAATATCTGGGGCCAGAAATATTTATGCGAGGGAGGTGGAGAAAACCATTGAACAACATCCGGCTGTGCAAGAGGTAGCAGTCATCGGAGTCCCCGACGCGTATTGGGGGGAGGCTGTCAAAGCTCTTATAGTACTGAAGCCTGGCATGAGAGCAACCGAATCCGAGATCATAGATTTCTGTAAACAGAGGCTCGCAAGTTATAAAAAGCCGAGATCAGTGGAGTTCGTGGACTCGCTCCCGAAGAATCCGGCGGGTAAAGTTCTCAAACGAGAGCTCAGGGAAAGATATTGGGTTGCAATGAAAAGAAGGGTTAGCTGAGAGGGGCAAATACGACCCTTCTCCCAGAGGAGAGACGTTAAGATAGCTCCCATAGCAAACAATGAGAGGAGGTGTGCCAATGAGTGCGAGGTTTCGTAATTTCAATGGGTTACTCCTGGTGTGCATATGGCTCCTAACCACAAGTTCCGTAGCGGCCGTCGCTGGCGAAGTAAAGATTGGAGGAGTGGTGTCCTTAACGGGCAAGTATGCCTCTTACGGAAACCCAGTGAAGATCGGCACCGAGTTCGTGGTGGAGGAGGTAAATGCCGCAGGAGGGATAAGATCATTAGGCGGGGCGAAGATAAAGCTCGTTTGGGCTGACGATGCCTCTGCCGGAGCCAAATCAGCTGCGGAGCTTGAAAGACTGATTCTGGGAGAGGGCGTATCGGCCGTGATCGGGCCTGTGGTCACCCCAACGTCGCTGACAGCCGAGCCAGTATATTTGAGATACAAAACACCAGGAATCTTTTGTATCACAACATATGACGGACTACTAGAGCAAGGGAACCCCTATGTCAGGAGTATGGCAGTGTTAGCTTCCCAAGTAGGCAGATCCTATGCGATACAAGTTCAAGACATGGCAAAGAAGTGGAACATTCCCGTAAATAGAATCAGCATCGCATACCCAGACAACGATTACGGAAAAGCTGTCCATAAGCACTTCGTCGAAGAGCTTGAGAGAATAGGGCTTCGGAACAATCTTGTAGCGGAGGTAGAATTTGACTACAAAGCAACGGATCTCACTCCACTGGTACTAAAGCTCAAACGCCAGGACCCAACTTTCCATGTCCAAGTCGCTTACACTGCTGATGGCAAGCTTTTTCACGATGCATGCTACGGCCTAGATTTTCATCCATGGATGCTTGGTGGCATGAGCGGATTTAATCATCCCGATCTTTGGAAGATGCTCGGAGAGGAAATAGGCTCAAAGACATTAGGAAATGATAAAACCTTCGTCGGAAACTTTTATCCGACTGATTCCAAATTGCCCGCCTATAAAACCTTCTTGGAGAAATTTGGCGCTAGGCACAAAGATGTACCGGTGGAAATGAACTTAATGATGGGAGTGCAGGCCGCCTACTTTCTGGTAGAGGCCCTGGAACAAGCTGCCTCAACCGAGAGGGAGAGGATAAACGAAGCACTCAGAAACCTAAGATTGCCAGTAGGGCATCCTCGAATGGTGGTCAGCAGTTTTTCTCCTGAGCTTGGTTTTACACCGGAGGGCAAGCCGCTCAATGCTCGAACCTGCGTCCAGCAATGGGTAAAGGTCGGAGGAGAATGGCAATTATTCACTGTATGGCCGGAAAGTGACGCGACGCGGAGCCCGAAGGGACTGAAGTAAGGTCAAGCTTGGTCCCATGACAGGCCGCTAGGGGAAGGCGACGGAGGGGTAGAGGCAGTGCTACTGGCGGTTCGGGAGGTATCGAAGCGTTTCGGCGGACTTCAGGTCCTCCACAAGGTTTCCCTGGAGGTTGCCAGAGGTGAAATAGTTGGCCTGATTGGGCCCAATGGCGCTGGAAAGACCACTTTATTTAATTTGATTTCCGGTTTTCTCAGACCAGACGAGGGCGAGATAAGGTTTGATGGTCGACCTATTCAGGGTTTGCCCCCACACGCCATCTGTAAAGCGGGAATAGCCAGGACTTTTCAAATTGTTCAGACATTCGGCCCCATGAGTGTTCATGAAGCAGTGACCGTGGCTGCCTTGAATCGCACCCGATCCGTCCTCGCTGCACAACGTAGAGCGTTCGATATACTCAATCGGTTCGGTTTGGAACACAAGGCCTTTCAGCCATGCAATACTCTGACCCCAGCGGAACAGAAGAGGCTCGAGTTGGTGCGGGCCTTTGCAACAGAGCCTCGCCTTATTCTGATGGACGAATGTATGGCTGGCCTGACTGAAACGGAAGCAAGCGCTATGATGGCGACTGTTAGAGAAATAAAAACGGAGGGAATCGCACTGATAGTAGTCGAACACGTTATGCGGGTGGTTATGAGTCTTTGCGAGAAGATTTACGCTATAAACTTTGGAAAAATAATTGCCCACGGTACCCCACAGGAAGTATCCGATGACAGGGAAGTAATCAGGGCATATTTGGGAGATGGGGAAATGCAAGAATGCTGAAGGTAACCGATCTCACCGCGGGCTATGGGAAGACCAATGTCCTTACAGGGGTGTCCTTTGATACGGAGGACGGAGAGTGTGTAGCCCTAGTGGGCGGCAACGGTGCGGGGAAGAGTACGGTTTTGAGATCCATTGCGGGACTCATCACTCCCCGTTCGGGGAACGTTCATTTTGAGGGCCGGGAAATTACGGGCTGGGCGTCCCACGAAATCGTGAAAATCGGCCTCGTACTCGTGCCCGAGGGTAGGCTCCTTTTCCCCCAGATGACGGTCTGGGAGAACCTGGTCCTCGGAGGTTCAAATCTAAGGGCGCATTCCAGGAAACCGGAACTGTTAGCATTTGTCTTGGATCTTTTCCCCCGGCTGAAGGAGAGGATACATCAAACCGCCGGCACACTTTCTGGGGGGGAACAACAGATGGTGGCCCTGGCTAGGGGACTAATGGCAGCTCCCAAGCTACTGATGCTGGACGAACCATCTTTGGGGTTGGCACCTCTAGTTGTCAGAGAAATTTATAGGGTGCTTAGGAGACTTAGCTTGACGGAGGGACTATCGCTCCTTCTTGTGGAGCAAAACGTGAGAATGGCGCTTAGTATATCTTCGAGAGGCTATGTCATGGAAAACGGTAAGATAATTTTGAGTGGAAAGAGTGCAATGCTCCTTGACGAGCCTGCAGTTAAGAAGGCCTATTTAGGAATTTGAGGAAGTGATAATGGCTCTCACCGAGATGGTTGTCTTAATCCAAGCCCTGGTTCAGGGAATCATGGTGGGCGTCATGTACGGCCTCATGGGGCTCGGGATAACAATGGTATTTGCAATAACGCGGCTGCTTAATTTTTCCCATGGTGATTTCATGGCACTCGCTATGTACGTGTGTCTGCTACTGTACCAGCAACTAGGATTGGATCCCTACGCATCTTCCGGACTTGTGGCGGCTTTATTCGTTCCAATGGGGGGCCTTGTTTTTGCTCTTCTCTTTAAAAGGGTTTTGAGAGCGCACATCTTGATGGTAATTCAGCTCACTCTAGGGCTAGTATTTATCATTGAAAATGGACTTCTTCTGGGTTTCGGCGCTGACTACAGATCTATACCTACTGTCCTCACAGCGAAGAAGGTCCATATCGGACCACTCATATTGCGGGCTCCCCATCTAGCAGCATTTGTCATTGGGAGTGCCCTGGCCCTGGCACTTTTTTGGACGCTCAAGTATACCGATCTGGGTAGGGCTATCAGAGCTATTTCGCAGAATGTTGAGGGCGCAAAAGTAGTGGGACTCAACGTGGAGCGAGTCCAGCTCATTGTTTTCTCCGGGGCGATAGGTCTTCTGGGCTTGGTGGGTCCGCTACTTGTACCCATGATAACAATGACCCCGTTCATGGGCCTTCATCTGACGCTTTTTTCCTTCATTGTATTTGTGATGGGAGGTGTGGGAAATTTCCTCGGGACCATGCTCGCTGGTCTAGTTTTGGGAATAGCGGAATCACTGGGCCAGTTATACATAGGGGGAAACTTGGGACTTGTGGTACCTTACGGAGTCTTCGTGCTGGTCCTATTAGTGAGACCAGCAGGACTGCTAGGGGCGAAACAATAGCATGAAAGGCAAGTGGATTCCAGCTGCCTGTGTTATGAGTATTCTCGCGATAGCTCCGCTTATCATGCCCGCCCATTGGATCAAAAGCCTCACATTGGTGCTACTATTCGTTCTATGGGCATGCGCATGGAACATTATAGGGGGTCTTGGAGGGGAAATTAATTTTCTTCATCCGCTTTTTATAGGGGCTGGAGCATATGTTTCCACCATGCTGTATCTTCAGCAAGGGATCAGTCCGTGGGCAGGAATGGTAATAGGCGGTTTGGTTGCTTCTCTCCTAGGCGTGGTGCTGGGGGCGATCTGTTACAGGTCCGGCTTGCCTCATTTATCGTTCGCGCTTATCACTTTAGGCTTCACATACATAGGACAGATCATCGCCAGTAGCTGGGAGTATATAGGTGGATCAGTAGGGCTCATGATCCGGCCTAATCCTGGTTTTTGGAGGATACAGTTCGAGACCAACACGGGGTACTATTACGTAACTCTGGTATTTGCGTTGATGGCCGTTGCAGTTACGGTTTTAATATCTAGGTCTCGGTTAGGGTACTACCTGGCTGCCATAAGACACAATGAACAGGCGGCGGAGGCGGTAGGTGTGGACTCCGTAAGAATCAGGCTCACAGCTTTGGCAATAAGCGCTTTCCTTACAGCGGCCGGTGGTACCCTGTACACGCAAATCATGGGCTATATCGAGCCCCATAGCGCAGTGAACATTGAGGCCGTCATAGAGGTGATCATGTTCGCCGTCGTTGGAGGTTACGGTACCGTGTGGGGACCAGTGGTGGGTACTTTCCTGTTGATGCCAATAGGAGAACTGATCCGGGCTGTTTGGCCTGGCCTCCATCTGGTTATCTACGGAGTCATAGTCATTGCAGTAATAATGTTCGCCCCAAACGGGGTTGCGGCTTGGATAGAGACGGTCCTCAGTGTGGGGAGTAGGCCAAGGCAACCTATAGCATAACGCACTAGGTGCTCTTTTTTGAAACAAGGAAAGGGGGTCAGTTGCATGGACGTTAAGAATGTTGCGGTGATAGGAGCCGGAATCATGGGCCATGGTATTGCACAGGTAGCCGCTGAGGCGGGCTTTTTAGTAAAACTGAGAGATGTTAATCAACAAGCGCTAGACCTGGCCATCTCCAAAATAAAGGATAGCGTTGCCAGATTTTTACGAAAAGGAAGCCTAAGCGAAGAACATGCCCAATCGATCCTTGAAAAAATTCTACCGACCCTTGATCTCCAGGAAGCAGTGCACGATGCGGATTTCATTGTAGAGGCAGTGCCCGAAATTCTGGAGGTAAAAAGAGAGGTATTCGGGCAAATGGACGGAATCGCCCCTCCTCACACGATCTTTGCCACAAATACCTCGCAGTTCAGAATCACCAGCATAGCCGCGTCCGTAAAGCGTCGAGATAGAGTAATTGGAACTCATTTCTTCAATCCTCCCGTTATCCGAAGGTTTGTAGAGGTCGTTCGTGGCATTGACACATCGGAGGAAACTCTCACAGTCACCTTGGAGTTCTGCCGATCTCTGAAAATGGAGACCGTGGTCTGTAAAAAGGATAGCGCTGGATTTATCACGTCAAGAATGATATCTATTTGGTCAGCAGAAGCTGAACGGATATATGAAGAGGGTGTGGCATCAAAGGAGGATATAGATAAGGCTTGCAGATTGGCCTTCGGTCATCCCATGGGTCCCTTCGAGTTGTCTGACTTTACTGGCCTGGACACCGGGTTGAGGGTTCGACTTGCGCTGACGGAGGTTTACGGAGATCGGTTCCGACCAAGCCAAATTCGAGAAAATTTGGTCCAGGCCGGATATGTGGGGAGGAAGGCGGGGAGGGGCTTCTACCAATACACGGAGCTCTCGGGTCATTCGGATAACAAAGGGTAGATCAAGCTTGTCCTTCCGCGTTCCAAGAGGGGCTTGGATCTCCTGTGATTACATTATAACTCGCTCTCAGCGCCGATGGTCCTGACTGCAGACAATGGCCGGAGCACCATTTACCCTACCGTGGAGAGGCAGAGAAAAAGAACCTCACGGTGCTTGAAGATTCTAGAAACTTCGTTCCAACTACGGGGTTAGCCCCGATGGGAGACAGTTCTCTGTTTCTTCAGCAAGTGTCTCATGATCTTTCCGGCAGGGGAACGGGGAATCACGTCCACGAACTCAATGGACTTGGGCTTCTTGTAACCAGCTAATCTTCCCTCACAAAATTCTATAAGCTCCCTTTCAGTAACCTCCTGTTTTTTCACCACGATCGCATGTACCCGCTCTCCCCAGAGAGGGTCATCAACGCCTATCACCGCAACGTCTGCTACGGAAGGGTGCATGCTAAGAACTCTTTCAACCTCCCCAGGAACAACTTTTTCTCCCCCTGTGTTGATTAACTCCTTCTTTCGTCCCACGAGGTAGATCCTTCCCTCCTCATCCAAATAACCCAGGTCGCCGGTATATAGCCAACCATCCCTTAGGGCGGCTTTGGTCTCTTCTTCGGCCCTCCAATAGCCGCTAGTAACATTTGGGCCCTTAGTGACGATCTCGCCCACTTGATAAGGTCCAAGCGTGGTTCTATCATCGTCAACTACTCTTACTTCGACATTGGTGAAAGGTCTTCCCACGCACCCCTCAGTTTCCGGGTCCTCCTCGCACTTCCACGTGGAAATAGTCGCAGAAGTCTCTGTCATGCCATAGGTTTCACCAAGCCGAGCCCGGGGAAAGACCTCTTTGAGCCTCCTCTTGAGGTCCACAGGCATGGCAGACCCGCCAGAGGTCACGGATTCTACCGACGAGGTATCATATCGATCAAGACCTGGAAGAGAAAGAATCATCGACCAAGCCGCGGGAGGAAGCGCTATTTTGCCTAGCCGTTCCGTCTCCGTGAGCTCCATGATCGCCTCGGGGTAAAACTTCTCCAATGCAACTAGGGTCGATCCCATATAAAGGGATGCTGTCAACAACCCAAAACCGGCTCCGTGGAAGAGGGGGAAGGCCAAAAGCACCTTTAGATGGGGACGAAAATAACTGTCCTGAGCCAGATTCACTGCTCCCCACACGAGATTCTTGTGTGTAAGCATTACGCCTTTTGGTGATCCTGTGGTCCCTGCTGTGTAGAGAATGCATGCGAGGTCCCTCTCTTTAACGATAAAATTGGACCTGTCCACTGCAACATTTCCTACCACTCCAGATCCCGGAGCAGCCCAGTAGTCCAGATGCGGAAGCACCCTTTTTAGATCCTCGACTTGGTCTCTGAAGTTGACACCGTAAAGTACTGCCCGAGGATCGCTATGCTCCAACAGGCCTTGTAGTTCCCAGACAGTAAGACGAGTATTGAGCGGTACGATTACAGCCCCGATCTTCCATAAACCGAAGAAGACCTCGAGAGCCTCCTTAGTGTTCGCGAAGAGGGTTGCCACACGCTCTCCCGCCCTCAACCCTAAGGACAAGAGCCAATCAGCAATGGTGCTAGCGTTATCGTCCCACTGTTTGAAGGTCGATCTTGATCCGCCAGCAACTATTCCAACTTTATCCGGCGATTTGGAAGCACATCTCTCCAGAAGATATGGTACCGTTATTTCAAGCATGGGTCCCCCCAAAATTTGAGGGCCTAATTGGCGGCCTTCCAGAGCTTCATTTACTCGCGCAAGAGCTCCCTAGCTATTATTAATTTTTGTATTTCGCTTGTACCCTCGTATATCCGGGTCACACGCGCATCCCGATACATCCGTTCTATGGGTGACTCCTTCATATAGCCCATTCCGCCGTGAATTTGTAGGGCCGCATCACACACCCTTCCTAGCATCTCCGAACAAAACAGCTTGCACATGGCGGCTTCCTTCCTAACCCGTGCCCCCTTGTCCAAAAGCTGTGCAGTACGATATACCATGCACCTTCCTGCGAAGATGCCCGTAGCCATGTCCGCTAGCATTCCTTGAATAAGCTGAAATTCCCCTATAGGCCGGCCGAATTGTACCCTACGTTTGGCGTGGCTAATGGCTAATTCCAGGGCTTTCTCGGCCGCGCCCACAGCTGAAGCGGCCAAGGTTATACGGCCTTTGTCCAGGACCCTCATAGCTATTTGGTATCCCCTTCCGACCTTTTCTTCACCGCCTATCACCGAGTTGATAGGCACCCTGCATTCATCAAACACAAGTTCGGCCGTTGTAACACCCCTTAATCCCATTTTTTTCTCGATCTTTCCGACACTAAAACCAGGGCTGCCTTTTTCTACAAGAAACGCCGTGAACCCACCTTTAACACGCTTAGCAGGATCTGTCACAGCTATAACGGTGACGACGTCAGCAATCGCACCATTGGTGATGAACATCTTTCGGCCACTGATCACAAATTCATCCCCTGTTCGGAAAGCTTTCGTTCGAATAGAGGATGCATCTGAGCCGGCCTCAGGCTCCGTTAGGGCAAAGGCAGCCGTGATTTCCCCCGATGCTATTCTTGGGAGGTAGCGCAACCTCTGTTCTCCTGTGCCATCGTAGACAATGCCTAACGAACCTATCCCATTATTCGTGCTGAACCGCAATCTGACCGATGCGTTCGCCTTAGAGATCTCCTCATATACAACGCATTCAGCCAAAGCGGACAGTCCCAGACCCCCATACTCCTTCGGAATTGCCATTCCGAAGAGTCCCAAACCCTTCATCTCCTCAACGACTTCCGTCGGAATCTCGTCTTCTTCTTCTATTTTCGCCGCCAAAGGTTCCAGCCGTTGTACCACAAATCTACGCACCGTCTCCCTCATGAGTCTGATCTCTTCAGGCAGCTCGAATTCCATCGTTCCCCCTCATCGCTCCATTTCTCTAACCGGCACCCTCGCCATCTGAGTGGACTAGGCTCGGCAAACTACACTCACCTTCCAAATCTCGGCTCAAGTTTCGCCCGACATTTTCGCAGAGAGCAATTGCCCCTTCAAATTGGCCTTTTGACCCCAACATGGCCGGTATATCCGATCTACTTGCTCGTAGACTATCGCACCTCTGCTAGCATGTCCGTTACTAGCTCTCTCAGTCTGTCCTTTTTGACCTTCGACCCAAAAGAATCCTTTGGCAACTCCTTCAGAAATACAACCCAGGACGGCTTTTTATAACTGGCCAGTCGGGCCCTGCAATGGTTAATTATCTCTTCTTCGCTCAGTGCCGTCCCTTCCTTAGGCACGATTACAGCCACAATGCTCTCGCCCCATTTGGAGTGAGGAATGCCTACGACAGCCACCTCCGATACCGCGGGGTGAGTTTCGATGACCTCTTCTATCTCTCGAGGATAGATATTTAACCCGCCACTTTTTATCATTTCCTTTTTCCTTCCTGCAAAATAGAAGTATCCTAACTCGTCCTGATAGGCCAAGTCGCCAGTATGAAGCCACCCGCCCTTCAAGGCCTGTGACGTAGCCTCCGGGTTTCGAAAATAACCCTTCATAACATTCGGGCCTCTCACTAGAATCTCTCCTGTAGCGCCTGTCGGGATCGGCCGATCTTCTTCATCCACAAGCCGCACTTCAACAGTCATATAGGGACGGCCAATGCTCAGTCTTTTCTTGGGACAATCCGAAGGCTTCAAAATTGTTACTCCTGGCGAAGCCTCTGTTAATGCATAGCTGACATACATATCTGCACCGATAAATAGTCCCTCCCTAATTTCGTTTTCCAACTCCTCTGACAACGGTCCTTGAGCATGAAGCCAGGACCTGACGGAGAGGCGACGAGGCCGTGTCCGGTTTTCCTCCAGAAGCATTCTCCAAATTGCTTGATTCCCAACTACAAAGTCGCCACCGTATTTTTCTAATGTATCAAGGAACTCTGCCGGATCAAACTTTGGCAAGGCTATAAAGGTTCCTCCAGCGAAGATGGTTGCCAGTAACCTACTCAAGGCCCCCGAATGATAGATCTGCATGGGATAACAGATCACAGATTCTGGAGAAGGGCTTCGATTCTCTGATATAACATTCATAGCATTCCAAATAAGATTTAGATGTGTGAGCTCAACCCCCTTTGGTATACCGGTTGTCCCGCCGGTAAAGAGGATGAACGCCACATTGTTGCCAGTCACTTCGTTGAACGAGAGTATCTCAGAACCGCGCTGGACTAGGGAACCAATACTGTCGGACCCTGACGTGGGACTTTCTGACAATGAGACGCGCGGGACAAGGGCCATCCTCTCGCCTAGCTCGAGGGCCCTTTCTGACCAATCTGGAGAAAAAGCTATGCCACATGGCCATACAAGCTCAAGAAGAGTCAGCTGTTCATGAAGGGTTAGCCTCGTATCGATAGGACACGGAATAACGCCAATCTTGAGACAGGCAAAGTAAAACTCGACAAGTTCAGTTCTATTGGGGCTCAAGGTAGCCATCCTGTCCCCTGGCCTCAGCCCCAGTCCAAACAACGCATTTGCCAAACGATTAGTCCGTTTGTCCAGCTGCTCGTAAGTCAGACTTTTCGAGTGGTCTCGAATAGCTACTTTCCAAGGAAACTTGGAGGCGCTTCTCCCTAAGGCCCTTCCCCAGGTCATCTCGTAACGGGACCCACTCATGGCATCAACTCATAGATTACCGCGGTTCCCTGTCCCCCCCCGACGCACATAGCGGCAAGACCATAGCGAACATTTCTACGCCGCATCTCGTACATCAAGGTGACCGTGAGTCTGGCCCCCGTAGCGGCAATGGGATGGCCGAGGGCCAGCCCTCCACCATTGACGTTCACCCTTTTCCTGTCCAGGCCGAGCTCTTTGTAACAGGCTAAGGCTTGGGCGGCAAAGGCCTCGTTAAATTCGATCAAGCCTATCTCATCTATCTCAAGTCCGGCAATTTTCAATGCCTTTCTTATCGCTGGAACCGGAGCCATACCCATATATGCGGGGTCGAAGCCTGCTGAGGCTCCCGCTACAAACCTCACGATTGGCTTTATACCCAATTGAGCAGCCTTGGAGGCTGACATGAGTACGACAATAGCAGCACCGTCCGATACCGGGGAAGAGGTAGCGGCGGTGACTGTTCCTCCTTCTTTCTTAAAGATGGTTGGAAGAGAAGGCATCTTTTTTAGCTCTTCTGGGGTCCGTATCGTCTCGTCTCGGCAAAATAACCTCGAACCCCCTTTGTATTCTGGCACCTCAATTGGAATAACTTCCTCCTCGAAGCGCCCCTCCTCCCACGCTTTGAGTGCTCTCGTGTGGCTCTCCCAAGCGAGCTCCTCCTGCTCGGCTCTTGTAATTCCGTAGCGCTCAGCTACGTTCTCGGCCGTCTCCCCCATGCTATGCCCTCCGAACCTGGCAGGCGCGGTCATGCGGCCGCCAGCAAGGACCCTCGGCTGAAGAGGCTCCCTTGGAAAACCTATGGGCGGTTTTTCCACGTACCACGGCTGGCGAGTCATCGACTCTACTCCACCAGCTATCACTGTGGAGGCATCTCCACACTGTATAGCCTGTGCACCAAGAATGATGGCCTGGAGACCGGAAGCACAATTCCTGTCCACGGTAAAGCCTGGCACTTCAACAGGAAGACCTGCCTCCAGGAGGCAAAGGCGAGAAAAACATAGGTAGGCTCCCATCACGTTTCCTAGGATCACTTCGTCTATGTCCTTTGGATCAAAGGAGTTCCTGGCCAGAATATTTTTGAGTAGATGTGCTCCAAACTTCTCCGGTGGCACGAGAGACAAGGCTCCCCCCATTCCCCCTCTTGCCACGGGCAACCGCGCTCCATCAACTATCACTGGCAGCCTCTCGCCTTTGAGAGACGACCCCCTCTTTCTCGAACTCTTCAATCTCGTCCCTCCCAAATCCCAATTCCCCCATGATTTCCTCTGTGTGCTCTCCTAACAATGGAGCCGCCAATGGCGAATCGGCGGAAATACTAGAGAACTTAATAGGCACACCAGGCACCCTGACTTGCCCGAGTGAGCGGTGACCCACATCCTTGATGAGCCCGTTAATCAGAACCTGGGGATCGGCAAGAAGCGCAGGGTAATCATTTACCGGCCCACAAGGTATGTCAGCTCTCGCGAGAAGTTCAACCCAAAAGGCTGTGGGGTTTTTTTGAAAATGTTCTGCCAGGAGGGCCTCTAGGGCGCGACGATTATGTAACCTAGCTTCGTGAGAATTGAATCGAGGATCGCTTGCTAGCTCCTCCACGCCTAGCAACTTACAAAGGGAAACAAAAAGTCTGTCAGTGAACGCAGCCACACTTACGTATCCATCACTCGTTTCAAAAATCGTAGCGGGACTGGCATAAGGACTGGAGTTCCCACTTCGGTCTGGCCCCTTCCCTAGAAGGAGGAAATGCGTAAGCGGGATCTGTTGTAAACTCATAGCAGCATCCAACAAACTTACCTCTATCTTCTGTCCGTGTCCCGATTTGCAACGATGAAGAAGAGCAGTTAACACACCTCCAAAACACCAAAGTCCCGCCACCATATCCGCTAAGGGCACCCCGGAACGGACCGGTGGGCCATCGGGCCAACCTGTGAGACTCATAAGCCCACTCATCCCTTGTATAACATGGTCAACGGCAGGGAGCATTGTGTAGGGACCCTTTTCTCCGAATCCGGTTACTGATACATAGATGACCTTACTATTAAGCCTTTGCACGGTTTGGTAATCGAGACCAAACCTTTTACGAACGTCGGGCCTGAAGTTCTGAATAATAACATCTGATACCCGTAAAAGCCTCTCCAGCACTCTCCTACCCTTCGGATGGCCGAGGTTGAGGGCGAGGGAACGCTTATTCTGATTCACGGCCAAAAATAAAACGCTCTCCCCTTTTACTTGAGGCCCCAATCCCCTGAGCAAATCACCCGACCCGGGCGGTTCCACCTTTATCACGTCAGCGCCTAGCTGGCCCAATATGCTCGCGCACCAAGGACCTGCTATGAGCTGTGAGACATCGATTACCCTGATCCCTTTCAAGATGCCTCCCGGTCCTAGCCATGCGTCTATTTGCGCATCATTTGGCTTGGAAGCCATAAAGCTATCTCCGGAACCACAGCTACAATTGCAAGACATACCGCCTGACAAACAACGAAGGGTACAATCGAGCGGATAATGTCTCCCATTCCTATCTCCCTGGGCACAACTGTTTTCATGATGAAAAGGTTAAAGCCAAAGGGCGGTGTAAGGTATGCCATTTCCATGTTTATCACAAATAGAACTCCGAACCACACGTCGTTAAAACCCAACTGCCTTGCGATAGGAACGAACACCGGAGCAGTCAACATCACTATGCCTGCTGGATCAAGAAACATCCCCAGCACAAAGTAAGTCAGTTGCATCAAGAACAAAATTGCCCACGGGCTGAGTTCTAAGCTGTTAAATAGACGTTCTACCTGCAGGTGCAAACCAGCCAATGACATCACTGCCGAGTAGGCGGCTGCACCAAATACTATCCACATGACCGCAGCGGTAATTCGCAGAGTTTCCATGCAAGCGTCGCCGAGTAGGCGCGCGTTGAGTCCTCCTCGGGCAAGCGCGCAGCCAACCGCCCCTACCGCTCCCACGCCGGCGGCCTCTACAGGTGTGCAGATACCAAAATACAGAGATCCCAGAACAACTGTTACCACAGATAGGGGCAGGATCAACTTCTTCAACGACCTAAGTCTTTCGACTAGCGGTGGCGAGACGGCGCTAGGCGGCGCCACTGAGGGATCGATAGCAGATCTAAGCCACACGTATATGATAAACAATAGACTCAAAAGGAGCCCTGGTCCGACCCCCGCCATGAATAGCTGCCCAATTGAGACCTCAGCCACCACACCATAAATGATCATTATTACACTTGGCGGAATGAGAATCCCAAGCGCTCCTCCAGCAGAGACAGAGCCGATGGCAAGCTGTTTAGCATATCCTCTCTTCAGCATCTCCGGGACTGCTATCAATCCCATGGAAATGGTCGCAACCGATGAGATCCCAGCCATTGCCGCAAAGACGGTACAGACGAGAATCGTTCCTATCGCTAGCCCCCCCTTTATCCTGGCCAGCCAGATGGACATCGCACTGTAGAGGTCTTCCGCAATTTTCGTCCTGGAAAGGATACTTGCCATCAAAACGTACAGGGGGACCGCTATAAGGGCCTCGTTTGTCGACTGCCCGTGAATGGTCCCAAAGAGCAAATAAAGGCCTCTCGTCCCTAATATCGAGAGAACTCCTATAACCGAGACTCCGCCAAGCACGAACCCTATTGGAAGGCCCAAAGCGAGAAGAATGAATATGAGTAAGACTAGCACAAGGAGTGACGAAGGCTCCATCCAGGCTACCCCTTTGGTCCCAAGGAATCGTGATACTCAAGCCCTCCACCAACCAGCCGAAGTACGTTCCGCAACAATCTTGCTAATAGCTGAACGAAAACCAGGCAGGAACCAACTGTGACCGCTCCGATCGTCGGCCACAAAGGGATCCTGTAGATGCTCATTGACCTCTTACCTTGCACTATGGCGTCGAAAAGCTCAGCGACACCTATCCATATCACCACACCAACGAAAAGCAGTGCCACTCCATACGTGAGGAGTTCGACTACTGCCTGAGTTCTGTTCCCCCACCGCCGCCAGAGTATGTCTACTCGAATGTGGGAGTCTGTGGCAACACAATAAGCTCCGGCCAATGTACTCATAAAGCACAGAAGATATCGATTTATCTCGTCCGTCCATCCCGAAGGGTAGTTGAAAAAATAACGTCCAATTACCTCGCGGACGACAAAAATCAGTATCACGACGTTTAACCACGAGACTACCCTAGCAATTCGCGCGGTGACAATGTCGAGACGTTGTAGCAAGCCCCTTAGCATTTTAGTGACTTCTTTCAATCTCCGTTTTCGCTAAATTGCGTAGCTCCTCCTTCAGAACCTTCCCAGAGGCATTCCGTGGTAAGGAGCTAAGGAAGCGAACGCCTCCTCGAGGAAGTTTGAACGAAGCAAGCCTGTTTCTCAGAAATTCCAACACTTCTTTCTCCTCTGGTCTGTGAGCTCCAGGCTTGAGCACCACATAAGCCCGAGGCGTTTCGCCCCAAACCGGGTGCGGAACCCCGATCACCGCTGCCTCGGCAATTGAGGGGTGAGATAGCAAAGCATCCTCTATCTCACGAGGGTAAACATTGAACCCACCGGTAATTATTACGTCTTTTTTCCTATCAACTAAGAACACGTATCCTTCCTCATCCATGAATCCGACGTCCCCAGTGTGATACCACCCACCCCGCAGGACGCGAGACGTTTCCTCCGGGTCCTTCCAATAGCCCTTCATAATGTGGGGGCCACGAACCGCTATCTCCCCAATCTCACCCGGCGGCACAGATCTGTCGAGCTCGTCCACAATGCGCACCCTCGCGTTTATGCCCTCTCTTCCCACGGATCGCAGCCTCTGCTCCTTTTTGGGATCCCCATCGAGGACATGATCCTCAGGTCTCAGGACCGTGATGTAAGCCGGCCCCGTCTCCGTCGCCCCGTACGCGCCTATGAATTGCCACCGAAACCTCGACAACAGTCGTTTGAGGAGATCGACGGGCATGGGAGCCGCGCCGTATATTGCGGTCTTGAAGCTACTCAAGTCATACCTTCCAACATCAGCGCTCTCAATCAATCTCACCAACATAGCGGGAACAAAAAGGGAGCTGCTTACCTTGTGTCTTTCTATCGCTTCTAACACAAGCGTGGGATCAAACCCTCTTTGCAAAACTATTGTGCATCCCCTCAATAGATTGCCAGTCATGCTTCCGAAGGCAGCAGCCTGAAAGAGAGGAGCGCTGATCAATGATACCTCATGTTCGTCTATTTGTCGTGTCACGCAGGTTGCCCAGGCGACGCATAAAAGGTTCCTATGTGTCAGCATCACCCCTTTTGGACGTCCTGTCGTTCCACTGGTATAGATAATAGCCGCAACGTCCTCGTCTTTTAGGTCCGTAGGAAGGGCTAAAGTTTCAGCTAGGAAAAGAGCTTCATATCCTTGTTCTCCTGAAGGAGTTTCCCCCACGAAGAACAGGCGCCTACCGGCAACCTGTAAAGTATCCGAGTCCAGCTTCTCTCCGTAATCTCCTCTTGCAATGATTATTCGTGGATCACTGTGCTCCAAAATATCGCTCACCTCTTTTGCGCTGAAGTAAACGTTTATGGGGACTATTATGCCACCTGCCTTTAGAGTTGCGAAATATGTCTCCAATAACTCGATACAATTGGGTAGCAAAGTCGCGACACGATCGCCTCGTCTAAGCCCAGCTTCGACCAGGCCGCCAGCCAACTTTCGGACCCTGTCTCGGAAATCCCTAAAGGAAATCTTCCTTTCCCCATCAATCAAAAAGTCCTTCTGAGGAAAATACAGTGCATTTTTTTCGATCAGGTCATGCAACAACATAGTTGGCGCCACAATCTCCCACCCCACAGCCCCGCTAACGGCTGTCTCCCTTCGAGGTAATTTGAGAACCTTCCCTCTCACTTTCCCTTAGGCTCGGCAACCACACCAATTGGCTACCTCCCCACAGTTCCACAAGATATCTGCCCGCCCCCATTATATGCTCTTCCACGAGCTCCCTTGCCTTACCTGGGGACCGTTCGGCCAGGGCCCTGAGGATACTATCGTGTTCCTGGATGTTTACCTCGATACGACCCGGAGTGGAGAGCAGTATGAACCAATAACTCGTGAAGCGAGAGTTTTTCCTAATGAGATCAATTAAGGACTGGTTTCCGCACCGAAGATTTATCAGGCGATGAAACTGATAATTGAGGTCTTGCCATTTCTTCACGTCGTGTGGGTGTAAATCCCTCTGGGCCCTTAGGTTCTTCTCTAGCTCGTCCAAGTCAGTTGCCGTTACCTTTGTAGCAGCCAGGCCAGCGGCCGCCCCCTCCAGAACTGCCAGCACGTAGTACCGGTCAGAAAGTTGCTGCAACGAGACCTCCATTACCCTGGCTCCTTTAAAGGGTTCGATGTTTACGAGTCCTTCATAGTTGAGTTGGCGCAAGGCCTGGCGTACTGTCATCCTACTGACCCCATATTCCTTGGCCAGGTCGACCTCAATCAACCTTTCCCTTGGCATCCTCAGCCCGGAGTAGATTTGTTCCCTGAGGCTTTTAACTACCTTGTTTACCTCCCTTTCGGAAGCCAACTTTCTTTCTTCCTGTTCCACCATGCTTGTCAGCTCCCTCCTCAACCCGGAGTTTCACTCACCCCCAACTACACTTTTTGCTGCCCTCACTATGGCCGCGGAGATCTCGCTCTTTGATGCCTCTTCCTCCCACAATGGCTTCGTCAAAGCTCTCAGCTCTTTTATTTGGTCAGTTGACAAACGCGAGATTTTTATTCCGTATTGCTCGGCCAAAGAGAGTCCCTCTTCGTCCCATTCCTTAGTCTTCAATGCCCCCCATTCGACCGTCTTTCGAGCAGCCTTCTGGATAAAATCTCTTTCTTGCTCGGTCAGTGAGTCCCAGGTGGCCCTGTTCATCATCAGATCAATCACACAGGGAGAATGAACACCTGGTTGAACGACATTCGTAATGACCTCGTAGAACTTATACCCCTTTATGGTATAGAGGGGATAGATCGTTCCGTCAATCACTCCTTTTTGGAGGGCTACATACTGTTCAGCTGCCGCCATAGCTACAGGAGCACCCCCCATTGATTGGACGAGGCGAGCCTGTGCTCCCGAGGCCCTGATCTTTTTTCCATTGAAGTCGTTGATTGATGTCACCGGGAACCTAGTCATGAACGATAGCGTCCCCATAGGGATCGCCCCCAGAAACTTCACACCATGGTCTTTCAAGGCTCGGTCCATGGCTTCAAAAACCCCTTTGTCGTAATAGATGGCCATTACCTGCTCCGTGTTATCCCATGCAAAGGGAATCCACTCCCAGCCCCCTTCCTTAACCACGCCGGAAAAATAAAGCAGCGCACTGTAAAGTCCATCCACCATCCCCTTCTGCAAGGCGCTGAAGGACTCCGCTGTCTTTATTATTTGGCCTTCCCAAAAAAGTTCGCACTTTAATGATCCCCCGCTTAGATTGGCCAACTGCTCCGCAAAATATCTCATAGTGTCTCCGCCGTGACTGACCCCCGCATAATTGACCTGAAACCTAAGTACGCGTTCTTTTCCCTCCGTTAGACCCATAAATGCCGCTGTGCCTAAAAAACCAACAACAATCACCGTAAGGATACGTCTCATCATACCCCTCCTTTCGTTGAGAGTAACTCATGGCCCTTGCGAATCAGTACCCCAAGTCTCCCGGAGACCAACACTTCCTGTTCCCACGATTGTCACTCCTGTCGTAAACAATCTTGTGAATAACACGGACCACGGGGCTTGTCAAGAGTACGACTCTCCTTGCGGAACAAAATCTCACGTTGATCGGCCGGGGAGCTCAGACTCTCCGCTCAGGAGGAGAGGAGGGGGGAGGCCATGCGGGACACGACCTTTCTCTATTCGAATCCCAAAGAACCTGCCGCCGCGACCTCAGAGGATTTGGTTCCGGTTAGCAATGCTTGGCAGACAGTCAAGGACTTGGGCTGTATTGTGTCGGTAGCATCGAGCCCTTCCTCGAAATACCTTTGGATCCAGTCGGCCGATGAGAAGAACCCTCTTCTAGCCCCTCCGGGAGTTCGTGTGCGGAGTAAGAGGGAGGATCAAGGGAAAGGGATTCACTCCTCCACCTCGTATCCTGCTTCTTGCACAGCCCTTTTGGCCTTCTCCAGGGCATCCGGGCCCTTGCCAACAAATGTGGCCATTGCCTTTTCCAAATCCACCTTCACTTCAGAGACCCCATCT
>Ga0207433_10003628_pt1 | contig 29476 bp, 30 predicted proteins | sample YelNatPaOPGAMG01_FD_187559 | JGI IMG/M metagenome (GOLD analysis project Ga0207433, IMG submission 187559) | Hot spring thermophilic microbial communities from Obsidian Pool, Yellowstone National Park, USA - OP-RAMG-01 (SPAdes) (version 3) | ecosystem: Environmental > Aquatic > Thermal springs... | reverse complement strand
CCTTCCCCCCTGTTCCATCCTTACAACCCGTCATTCCGAATGAGTCCCGGTGCAAACCGGGACGAATGAGGAATCCCATTATTTCAGTAATGTAGTATAAAGTGACAAACATTTTTTATTTTTTTCCTGTCATAATAAATGCAATCCACTTTCTGAATAAATTATTATCCGGACAATAGTGAAAAATTATGTAAGATTAAATTATCCTTTTTATTAACCGCAGCCGATGTGAATATTTTCCTGTATCCTTACTGTAAATCCCCTGATGATCAATAATATCTATTCTAACTCTTCCTGAAGCATGTATCACCAGCCCTTCTGAAAGAATCATTCCCACATGGGAAATTTTCCCCCTGTCGTTGTCAAAAAAAACCAGGTCTCCTGTTTTTGTATCCCTGATGAATTCAATTGTCTGGCCTGTTTCAGCCTGCTTCCAGCTATCGCGGGGTATGGTAATACCGTGAATTTTATAAACCAGCTGCGTGAAACCTGAACAATCAATACCCGAAGGTATTCTTCCGCCCCACAGATAAGGACTGTTTATAAACCTCAAAGCAGTATCAGCAACTGAACCATTGCCTGTCAAATATTCTTCGGAAAATTCCTCAGAAGCTCTGTACAGGTTCTCTCCTTCTTTAAAAGTTTTATTTATAAAGTCCGGTTCATAAATCTCCGACCCGGCCTCAATAACCATCTTTGTTCTGTCAGGTCTGAAACATGAAAGATTTCTGTTTAATACAAATTTTTTCCCGGATGAAGTTGCAACAGAATGTTGAATATGACCAAGGTCAATCCATCCTTTATAACCATCAAATTCAAGCTCAATTTTGATCCAGCCTGGTACTTTGTCAATTACAGTATATCTTTCACCGAAAACTATCTCGCTCAGCATCTCCGATTTATGCGATGGCATTGAGCGGAGAGGAACAAAAACATTTTCACATACATATTGTTCCATTGTTATCTCATGTCAATTATTTCAACTCCCTTATAATTCTTTGGATTAAATGTAAATGCTGACATGTCAGGAACTGTTTTAAGATTGTATTCCTTTACTACAAGTAAAATTGTCAGCCCATCTTTCCTTTTATATTCTGCATTAATGAGATCATAATATGGTTTTCCGATAGTAAGTCTTATTCTTACAAGCTCGTTTTTTGTGTCTTCCGGATAAAGGTCTATTATATATGAGTTAGTGTTTTCCCCAAGCAGCCTTACTTTATAACCTTTTTTATAAAGTGTGAAGATTGAAGAAGGGTGGGTCATAAACGAGTCATCTTTCCTGTCGGGCCGTGTAATTGTCACTTCTTTTTCTGCCACCAGGTAATTCCATGATGTGGAGCCATTAAACCATATAATATTATCAGGAAGTTCAAGACGGTACTGATCTTTTGCCATTATAAGATTCCCGTCAAGTGTGTCTTTTGTGCCTTCAGCAAGGTTAATATTTATTAGTTTGAATTTCATTGAAACCGAAGGAGATGAAAGGGCTTTTGAGGAAAAAGCGTCAAGGATTTTTACTGCTTCCGGGTCAGACTGCCCTGAGGCAATGAGAACAACAGCTGAAAGTATCAAAATAAAAGCAGAGAATTTCATTGTGTTTTTTATTCCTGTCTTTTCAAAATCTGTTCCAGAGTCATAATGTCTGTAACAAGTACTTCCCTTGCCTTGCTACCTTCGGACGGGCCAACAATACCTGCTGCTTCAAGCTGGTCAATAATTCTGCCGGCCCTGTTGTAACCTATTGAAAGTTTTCTCTGTATCAGGGAAGTTGAGCCCTGCTGGTGTTGAACGACAAGTCGTGCAGCTTCATCGAACATAGGGTCTCTTTCGCCGGGAGAAAGTTTTTGTTCGCCTGCCTGGCTATCAGCAATATATTCAGGAAGATGCATCGCATCGGCGTAGCCCTGCTGGGAGCCGATGAATTCGGTGAGTGCTTCAATTTCGGGTGTATCAATGAATGCGCACTGAACTCTTTCCGGTTCAGCTCCGGCCGATATGAGCATATCGCCCCTTCCTACAAGCCTGTCGGCACCTGTTGCATCGAGTATTGTGCGGGAATCAACTGAAGAAAAAACCCTGAATGCAATCCTTGTCGGGAAATTGGCTTTAATAAATCCTGTGATAATATTTGTTGAAGGCCTTTGAGTACTTATAATCAGATGTATACCTATGGCCCTTGCAAGCTGGGCAAGTCTTCCAATAGGCCCTTCTATCTCCCTGCCGGCTGTCATTATAAGGTCAGCAAATTCATCAATAATGAGCACAATATAAGGCATATACCTGTGCCCTTTATTCGGATTCAGCTTACGTAAAATGAACTTTTCATTATATTCTTTTATGTTTCTTGCCTGGGCAGCCTTCAGCAGTTCAAGCCTGTTATCCATCTCAATGCAAAGGGAATTGAGAGTATTAATGACTTTCTGAGTATCAGTAATGATAGCCTCTTCTTCGCCGGGAAGCTTTGCAAGAAAATGGCGTTCAATTTTTGCATAGAGTGGTAATTCAACTCTCTTGGGGTCGATAAGTACAAACTTGACTTCTGCAGGATGCTTTTTATAGAGAAGTGATGTAATTATTGCATTGATTCCTACTGATTTTCCTTGTCCTGTAGCACCGGCTACAAGTAAATGTGGCATTTTTGTAAGATCGGCTATATAAGGCTCGTTTGTAATTGTTCGTCCAAGTGCAAGTGCAAGTTCATATTTCGATTCCTGAAAAGCTCTCGATGTAATAAGAGACCGCATTGAAACAATTTCAGGATTTTTATTGGGAACTTCTATTCCAACTGTACCCCTGCCGGGTATTGGAGCTATAATTCTGATACCCAGTGCAGAAAGATTCAGCGCTATATCATTCTCAAGAGATTTAATCCTTGCAAGCCTTACCCCTCGTTCAGGCACAACCTCATAGAGCGTAACGGTAGGTCCGACAGTAGCTGAAATGTATTTTATCGGTATCTTATGGTCGGCAAGAGTTTTGACAATATTCTCCTTGTTCTCAATAACCTCCTTATTGTCAAATGATGAAGAACTTTTATGCTCCTTCAGAAGTGATACAGGAGGAAACTTATACCGTGGAAGATCAAGGCGGGGATCATAATTCTCCATTATCCTTTCGACTTCCTCATCCGAGAGTTGTTCTCCTGCCTCTGCCTTTGTGATATTTATCGGTATGTTCTCATCGGGTCCCGGAATCATTTCTTCCTCGTTCTCAAAATCATGTATAATTGAGCCTCCATGGTTAACCGGAATTAACTCTTCATAATGATTTTCATTATAGTCATAATCTGGTTGAGAAGGAACCTCTTCTGTTATTACTTCGGTTTTAACATTGTCTTCAGCCTCTTTTTCAGTTTCTGCCACTGTTGCCTCTGTTTTCCGCTTTACAGTTAAAAATGACAATTTATTTTTAAGGATGTCAGGATGGATTCCGATAATGACAACCAGATATATTACAGTACTTATTAACAACAGAATTCCCGTGCCTGGTTTCCCCATGAACGCATTAAGCCATTGAACGGCAAGATAACCCTGGGCACCGCCGGGACCACTGCCAAGGAACCCGTGTGCCAGACCAAACAGATATCCGAGAAGAAGAGAAAGTATTATGGATGCAAATGCAAACACCAGTGTAAGTTTCCAGAATCTAATTTTTGGAAATTCAAGAAGTTTAAGACCGGCTGATGCAATAATAAGTGGTATAAAGAAAGCACCCAGTCCAAATCCGGAAGTAATGAAAAATTCTGAAAGCATTACACCTAATTTTCCTGACCAGTTACGCACCTGAATATCCGGACCTGATAAAATCTGGTCGCGCGCCAGACTCAGATCAGTTTTCCACCAGAAAAGAAATGCAATAAATGCAACAAGAAGATAAACAGCTACCCCGAAAAGTATAATGCCAATTAAAAACTTTATCTTTTCCCTTCGGCCGGAAGGTTTTTCATTCTCCGGAACACCCTTCCGGCTTTTAACTGGCTCTTTCTTTCCGCTATTTTCTTTCGGTGATTTCATTTGTCTGATACAATGAGAAAAAAAGGAGATTTTCAGACTTCAAAGGTAAATAATTTATCATGATTTTTTCTGCAGAGAAAAAGATCTAAAGGTTAACCATGTCGGTTATAATTTTATCCATGTCTTTTTTTGAAATGAGCCTGTATTTTGACCTTCTTTCAAATATTTTGTCAGAAATAGTCTTTTTATACACAGCTTCTGCTTCGAATTTCATTTCCGAACCACCCAGTATGTAATAAAAACTCATTAGTACACCATTTATTTCACTGAAAGGAGTTGACGTATTTGAGTTTTTGACTTTTATTTCATTTGTATACCATATATCATAAACTTTATCAGGATTGGATGGAAACATAGCTTCTATATGATGGCAGTTATAACCGCATATTATTGATGTTTTTGAAGTCTTTCTGAGAATAACACCGTCCATTGATGAAAAACCGGGGTATATTTCATCAGGTGAACCTGAATAATATAGTTTGGTTCCCAGCATGTTCACGTATGTATCATATACGCCTTTTTCAGGATTTATAATATTTACGATACCCTGATTACCAAGAGGAGATAATATTTCAAAAAGAATTTTGTCACCCTTGAATGAAACAACAAGGGTTTTGGGCTTTAATTCAAATGAAACTGAACCATGGTTCTTAATATATTCTATAGAATAATGAATTTCACCTTCGCTGATGTTTTTGTATCCTTTTTCCCTGCAGGAATGCAGAAAGAATAAAAAAGTGCTGGCAATTATCAGATAAATAATTTTTTTCACTAACCTGTTCAATGTTTTGAGTTTTTCAAATGTAGTAAAATTTTTGAAACAGAAAGAAATTATATTTTTAACATGAGACAGGATAAAAGATTTTTCATTAATTCATTTGTTCTGACTTACGGTACTTTCGGGGTTATTTACTACATTTGCAGGATTCAATTATAACAGAATTTTTTTTCTGGTAATTTTTACAACTTTAAATTCTTTAATCAAATGAGAACTAATTTAAAGGGACGCCATTTTCTTAAACTGCTGGATTTTTCTCCGGAAGAAATAAAATTTCTGATAGATCTGGCAATAAAACTGAAAAAAGAGAAGAAAGAAGGTAAAGAATTCCAGCGCCTGAAAGGAAAGAACATTGCACTCATTTTTGAGAAAGCCTCCACCCGGACAAGGTGCGCATTTGAAGTTGCAGCATTTGACCAGGGAGCACATGTAACATATATTGGACCTACAGGTTCGCAGATGAAGCAAAAGGAATCGATGAAGGATACAGCCCGCGTACTTGGCAGGATGTATGACGGCATTGAGTACCGCGGTTTCGGTCAGGAAATTGTTGAAGAACTTGCTAAATATGCCGGTGTTCCGGTATGGAACGGGCTGACAAATGAGTTTCATCCCACTCAGATTCTTGCCGATCTGATGACAATGATTGAAAATTCAGGCAAACCACTTAACAAAATAAGTTTCTGCTACCTTGGTGATGCCCGCTTTAATATGGGTAATTCCCTGCTTGTGGGTGCTGCAAAGATGGGAATGGATTTCAGGGCTGCCGCACCTGCTGCATATCAGCCTGAAGATTGGCTGGTGAAAAAATGCAGGGAAATTGCCAGTAAAACAGGAGCTGAAATTACCATTACCGATAACGTTGAGAAAGCTGTAAAAGGAGTGGATTTCCTTTATACCGATGTATGGGTATCAATGGGTGAGCCTGATTCAGTTTGGGAAGAACGCATTAATCTTCTCCGTCCGTATCAGGTAAACATGGATGTTGTTAAAAAAACCGGAAACCCGGTAGTTAAATTCCTTCATTGCCTGCCGGCTTTCCATAACAGGGAAACAAAAGTAGGGGAGGAGATTTACCGGAAATATGGCCTTGACGGAATGGAAGTGACAGAGGAGGTGTTCGAATCAGATATTTCAGTGGTATTCGATCAGGCCGAAAACCGCCTGCATACAATAAAAGCAGTAATGGTGGCTACCATAGGAAATCCTTCTGAATAATAATTAACACCCGACACAGGATATTGTTTCTTTCACTGTCATTTAAACAGAGGGAACGATTCTCCATACCATTCCCTCTCCTTACTCCTTACCACCTACTGCCTACTGCCTACTGCCTACTGCCTCTTCAACTATTTAAAAACTTCTTTAATAAAATAGAATGCCATCACGAAGGAAGCTGCGAGCTTGAGTCCAATACCTGTAAGGAAACCTAAAAGGCTTCCTAATCCTGCTTTAAGGGCATATTTGATATCATCTTTAAAGATCATTTCACCAACAAATGCTCCTGCGAATGGACCTATGATTATTCCGACCGGACCAAGGAAGAGGCCGATTATTAAGCCGATTGTTGCACCCCTCATGCCATATTTTGAACCTCCGAATTTACGTGTCCCCCATACCGGAACAAGATAATCGGCAATAGTTACAGCAATTGTTACCAATGCTAAAATTATCAGGGTTGTTTTATTAAATTCTCCGAATCTGCTGAAATGCAAAAGAATAAGTCCCAGATAGCTTAAGGGGGGACCTGGCAGTACAGGAACAAGACATCCTATCAGGCCAAAGATCATCAAAAAGATTCCCGCTGCCAGAAGAAGATAATCGGCCATTTATTCAATATCTTAAAAATTAATGACGGCAAAAAGTCTTGACTAATCGTGAAGTTACAAACTGGAAGTTAAACTTACCCCAGATCTTCAAAACTTACGCTTGTGTATTTTCCTGCCGATAGCTCAGTATTATCGGCGCCGGATATTTTGTTACCGGCATTGTCGGTAACTTCCTGCTCCTGTTTTTTTACCTTACCGTTGTTAATATACTCAACAACATCTTTAAGTCCTTCTGTAAACTTTTCAAAATCCTCCTTGTAAAGAAAGATTTTATGTTTTTCATAATAAAATTTTCCCTCTTTGCCAGTGCGTTTTTTGCTTTCAGTAATGGTAAGATAATAATCATCACTCCGCGTGGCTTTTACATCGAAGAAATAAGTTCTTTTACCGGCTCTGACAACTTTTGTGTAAATTTCTTCTTTTCCGGTCTTTCCTTCGTTTTCATTAACTTTCACGGTTCCTTCTTCCATAACTTGAAAAGTTTATTGATTAAATTTTGTCAAATGTAACAAATATTTTGTCAAATCAAAATTAGTTAATCATTTCTGTAAAATTCAGAATTATTTTTGAAGCTTAATTAAAATATCTAATTTTGGGGCGTTTTATTACGGGTTCTTTATAATGATAAGCAGACGTCTACTTCGCATCAAAGCCCTTATCTGCCTCTATGCCTTTAACCGTCGGAATGACGGCGATCTGGTAAGAGCTGAAAAGGAACTTGTTTTCAGCATAAACAAATCTTATGAGCTTTATCATTATATTATCTTACTTATAATTGAACTTGCTGATATTGCCTGTAATAAAATTGAACTTGGCCTACGGAAAAAAATTCCCACCCCTGAAGATATTAATCCAAACAAACGCTTTGTTGAAAATAAACTGATTCAGCAACTGCGGAACAATCTTGCCCTGAGAAAATACCGGGAAACAAACAGAATATCATGGGTCATAAATCCTCAACTTCCTAAAATTCTTTATAATCAGTTAACAAAATGGGATACTTATATAAATTACATGAATTCTGAAAAATCAGGTTATTCAGAAGATAAAAAAATAATTTTAAAACTGGTAACTGATTTTTTACCCGCTTCAGAGGATCTGTATGCTGCATTTGAAGAGCAGAGTATATACTGGAATGGTGATCTTGAATATATTACCGTGATGGTTGAAAAGACTCTCCGCCGGTTTAAGGCAAATTCCGGATCCGAAGTACCTCTGATGCCACTTTTTAAAAATGAAGAAGATGAATATTTTGTAAAACATCTGTTTCGTAAGGCAGTACTTAATTCTGGGCAAAATATAGAATTGATAGAAAGAAACACCACAAACTGGGAAGTTGAACGCATTGCTCTTATGGATACCCTGGTGATGCAACTGGCCATTACAGAGATTACCGAATTTGAGGAAATACCTGTAAAAGTAACACTGAATGAATATATTGAAATTGCCAAAGATTACTGTACATCAAAAAGCAGTAAATTTGTCAACGGAATACTTGATAAAATTGTGAAGGAAATGCGTGAAAAGGGTCTTTATAAAAAAAGTGGCAGAGGCCTTCTGGGTGAAACTGAAGAATAAAAGACAATAAACATATGAGAAAATGAAGTTTTTATTTTTTCCTGTGGCATTAATGATATTATTAACGTCCTGTGGCACTGCCGGAGGAAAAGGAGAGCGTGCTGATATTCATACTTCTTCTGATACTGCAGTGATAGAATTTGCTGAATATGAACACGATTTCGGGCAAATATTTGCCGGAGAAAAAGTGGCCACAATCTTTAAATTTACCAACACTGGGAAAGCACCGCTCATTCTAAACAGGGTTACAACAAGCTGTGGCTGTACAGTCACCAGGTACAGCACAAAACCCGTAGCCCCGGGTGAAAGCGGAACAATCGAAGTGGTCTTTGATTCAGGCGGTTATAACGGCATGCAGAAAAAAACCGTAACAGTCATGTCAAATGCATCACAACCTTATGTTTTTCTTCAGATTAAAGCAGATGTAATTTCGGATAAAAACAATTAATATTTTGAAAAATGAGTAACTATTTTTATTTGTTAGTTATGGCTCAGCCCACAGGAGCTACCGGTTCAGGAAATGCACTTATATCGCTGATGCCTCTTATTCTTGTTTTTGTGGTTTTCTATTTCTTTATGATAAGGCCACAGATGAAAAAGCAGAAAGAACTTGCAAACTACAGAAACTCCCTCAAAAAAGGCGACAGAGTAGTAACAACCGGCGGTATATACGGAAAAGTTGTTGAAGTAAAAGATAATATCGTAATTCTTGATGCCGGAGGTGATGTGAAATTAAAAGTTGACAAGAGTGCCCTGCTCAAAGATCCAACCGACATAGAGCAGAAATAATCATGGATAAGAAAAAGAAAACTAATATAACTGTTAAACACCCTGTCAGAACAAAAATACTTAACCAGGATGTTGCAGCTCTTGTTTTTTTTCTTTTTCTTTCATTTATCCTCTGGTATCTGAACTCACTTAAGAAAGAAATGGAATCTTCAGTGAATTACCCTGTTAAATATATTAACCTGCCCGATGAAATGGTAAAACAGGGTTCATTCTCGTCAGAAATTACCATTAATCTGGAAGGAACAGGGTTTTCACTGCTTAAACTAAAAAGTTCGTTCAGAAAGTCACCTATTATTATAGATATTTCTTCTGCAGGGTTGAACAAAATTTCATCTTCTGAATATTTTTTGATAACGGAATCTTTAGTTCCGGTTATATCAAAACAGCTCAACCGGGATGGTGTAAAAATTTTATCAGTTAAACCCGACACCGTTTACTTGCCTTTCGGAAAGAAATAATTGTGACCCGGGAGATAACTAAACTTAGATTCAGAAATTGATGAGGCTTGGCATTACAGGTGGTATAGGAAGCGGAAAAACAATTGTCTGCAGGCTGTTCAGTATCTTAGGGGTTCCTGTTTTTTCGGCCGACGAAGTTGCAGGCTCAGTTATGGAGAATAACCATTCAATAATTGACCTCATAAACAGCGCAGTAGGAAAGAACGTTTACAAAAATGGTAAACTTCAGAGGAGTGAGCTTGCATCTCTTATATTCAACAATAAAAACCTTCTCGAAAAAATCAACAGTATAGTTCATCCTGAAGTTTTCCGGAATTTTAATGAGTGGGTAAAAACACAGGACTTTCCTTATGTAATAATGGAAGCAGCAATACTTTTTGAAAGCGGAGCTGATAAATATGTTGACAGAATACTGACTGTTGTTGCACCTGAACAGGAACGGATCAGAAGGGTTGTTGAAAGGAATAAGGTCTCAGAAAGGGAGGTAATTGAAAGAATAAGAAACCAGTATAATGAAAAATTTCTGACTGATCGGTCGGACTATATTATTAACAATTCCGGAAACAATCTGATTATACCGGAAGTAATCAGAATTCATGAGGAGATGCTTAAATTATCATCATTAAAGAAAAAGTGATGGGTGGTTTTGCAAAATGGTTAGGTGGAGGACTGGGCTGGGTTTTTGGTGGACCCATAGGGGGGTTGCTTGGTTTTTTGGTAGGCTCATTTTTGGACGAGTCATCATCTGAAACAAGACAGGTGTCAAGGGAAACAACACCGGGTGCTTTCGGCGTAAGCTTGCTTGTGCTTGTTGCAGCTGTCATGAAGGCTGACAGGCGAGTACTTAAATCGGAACTTGAATATGTCAAGCAGTATTTTATAAGCCAGTTCGGCGTGGATTCAACAAGAGAAGCAATGATTCTTCTTCGCGACCTGCTCAAACAGGATATCCCTTTACGTGATGTATGCAGACAGATTGCAAAAAATATGGATTACTCCTCACGCATTCATTTGCTGCATTTTCTTTTCGGGGTAGCAGGTGCAGACGGAAAATTTGATCAGGACGAAGTTGCTGTAATTGAAAAAATTGCAGGTTACCTTGGTATCTCATCAGGAGATTATACCTCAGTTAAAAATATGTTTATTCCCGATACTGATGCAGCATATAAAATTCTTGAAATTGAACCAGGAGCATCAGATGAAGAGGTAAAAAAAGCATACAGGAAAATGGCTCTGAAATACCACCCCGACAGAGTAAGCCATCTCGGTGAAGATTTCAGAAAAGCAGCTGACGAAAAATTTAAAAAGGTAAACGAAGCATACGAGAAAATAAAAAAAGAACGTAATATTGTCTAACAGAAATTATAATTAAAAATCTGAACAAATTAAAAATAGATATTAATTTTGCCAGAAACATTATAATATGGTACTTAAGGACTATTTATCAATTTCAGGTCAGCATGGCCTTTTCAGATTTATAGCTCAGGGGCGCAATCTGATGATAGTTGAGAACCTTGAAACAAAGAAAAGAACAAGCGCCTTTGCTACGTCAAAGGTAAGCTCACTCGAGGATATATCAGTATTTACACAGGGAGAGGATGTTCCTCTTGCAAAAGTGTTCGATAAAATTTATGAAAAAGAAAATGGAGGTCCATGCCCGGATGAGAAATCAGATATTACTGTTTTGAAAAACTATTTTGTTGAGATTTTACCTGAGTACGACAGGGAAAGGGTTTATGATTCCGATATAAGAAAAATCTTCAGATGGTACAATATACTTCAGAAACTGAATCTCCTTGTTAAGGAAGAACCTGAAAAAGAGACTGAGAGTAAAGCTGAAGAAAAAACAGAAGAGGTTAATCGGGAGCAGAATGAAGAAAATACCACTCCGACTCCGGAAGGAAAAAGTAAAAAAGCAGAATCAGTACCCGCTGGAGAGAAGAAAACAAAAAATTCACCGAAATCTAAAAAGACAAAAGAGCAGGACAATAAAGAGGCCAAATAATAAAATGGTGAATAATTCCGGAATAATTTATTTAAAGCCCTCATTGACAGGGCTTTAATTTTTATGTTTTTTCAAAAAAAGAGCCTCTTAAATAAGTCAGGATAATATTGTGGCAGAGATTGTTGATTAAACTGTTAATTAAAAAACTGAATATTGTGCACATTTTTTGGAAAAATATAGAAAAAAATATTAATATTGATTTATATTTGCAACCCAAATAAATAAAATTAGTATTAACAACCCAATTGTAATTTATGACGTAGATGCAGAATATTGTTTTGAGAGAGTTACACTCCGGTAATTCCGTTGAAGGGATGAATTTATCCCTGAAAGGATTCATTGTCGGAAACCGTATCCCGAGAGAATACTTTGTAACCACGGGTATCGGTGAAAGTGACATCGCAATTCATGCAGGATCTTACCATCTGGCTCTAAAAGATGCCGGTATCGAAATGGCCAACATCATCACCTACTCATCCATCCTTCCTAACATGGCCACCCAAATCCCGAAACCAAAAAAAATTACTCATGGTGAAGTTATGGAGTCTATTATGGCTATAGCCAATGGAAGAAAAGGTGAAAGAATTTCAGCGGGAATAATTTATGGATGGCTTAAGGAAAAGAAAACCGGTCACAAATATGGTGGTCTGGTCTGCGAACACAACGGAAATTATACCGAGGAGGAGCTTGACAAACTGCTCCGCCTGAGTATAAATGAGTTGTATACTAACGGGTTCGACAAAGACTACTCTTTAGATGATATTAAAATCATAAAGAGATCTTTTGTACCCCTCAAAACATATGGCACCGTCCTGGTAGCTCTGTGCTTTACCAGTTATTTTTACCCGGTTCTCGAAGCCATCTGAACTGATATGAATTTCGGAGGCCATGAGGTAATTTATAACTACCATGACTCCCGTATTGTCATGCTTCCAGTTCCATATGACGAAACAAGCACATGGATAAAAGGAGCCGACCGGGGTCCTGAAGCTGTTCTGGAAGCTTCAGTAAATCTTGAATTTTATGACATCGAAACAAATTCCGAAGTTCATAAACAGGGTATTTTTACACTTGCGCCTCTCGACGAGAAAAGTTCTCCTGAGGCTCTCGTAAATTCAGTTTATAAAAAAATCAGCAACCTTCTTGATGAGGGGAAGTTTCCTGTTATAATTGGCGGAAACCACACCGTATCAATAGGTGCAGCGAGAGCATTTTCCGAAAGATTTAAGGATTTCTCAGTTCTTCAGCTTGATGCTCATGCAGACCTGAGAGATACCTATGAAGGCTCTCCTTTAAATCATGCCTGTGTTATGGCAAGGATAAGGGAAAAAGCCCATATTGTACAGGTTGGAATAAGAAGTATTTCAGCTGAAGAGGTACTTGTTGCCGACTGGAACAATATCTATCCTGCTCACAAACTGTGGTATGATAAGAGCCTTTATGAAAAGGCACTTGATTCGCTCAATAAAAATGTCTACATTACAATCGACCTCGATGTTTTTGATCCTTCAATTATGCCGGCTACCGGCACCCCTGAACCCGGAGGTCCTCCGTTTTATGAACTGATGAATTTCTTACACAGGGTTGCGTCAGCAAAAAATATCCTTGGCTTTGATGTTGTTGAATTGTGTCCTGTACCCTCAAACAAAGCACCCGATTTTGTAGCAGCAAAAATTATTTATCAGCTGCTGAGCTATATATTTGGTTGACCCGGAACCAATCAATCTTCTTTTTTTGATTCCTCCCAGATAACATTCATCTCTCCGGGAGTCATGTCATGCAACGACTTACCAGAGTCAATTGCCTTTTTTTCGAGATAATTGAAACGTCTGATAAATTTCCGGTTGGTTTTTTCAAGTGCTGCCTCCGGGTCAATACCATATAACCGGCATGCATTTATCAGGCTGAAAAAAACATCTCCGATTTCCTCTTCCATTCTTTCTTTGTTATCCTCCTTTATCTCTTTTTTTAGTTCACTTATTTCTTCTTCAATCTTATCCCATATCTGTTCGGGAACCTCCCAGTCAAATCCTACACCTCTCACTTTCTCCTGTATTCTGCTGGCTTTTATTACTGCAGGAAGAGTTGACGGAACACCTGAAAGAACAGGTTTGTATTCTTCTTTCTCTTCCATTTTCAGTTTTTCCCAGTTCATTTTTACGTCTTCTGAATTTTGAACCTGTGTATCACTGAATACATGCGGATGCCTGTAAATGAGTTTTTTGTTAATATTTTTCAGCACATCGGTAATATCAAAAGTTTTCCGCTCCGAACCAATCTTAGCATAAAACACCAGATGAAGCATAAGATCCCCAAGTTCATCCTTAATTGCATTTTCATCTCCCTTTATTATAGCATCCGCTAATTCATAAGTCTCTTCAATTGTTAACTTCCTGAGGCTTTCGTAATTCTGTTCCCTGTCCCATGGACAATTTTCCCTTAACCTGTCCATAATATCAAGCAGCCTCCTGAATTCCGCAAGCCTTGCATCATCTCTGTTCATTGAAAATTATATTTTATTTAAAATTTTTTCATCATGTGCCACTTCTACCCTTATTACAGAACCTGCTGAAAGGTTAAGAAGCTCTGAAATACTCGCACCATTTATTGCCACCTCAAGAAGGTCAAGAATATTAAATCTCGCCAGCAGTTCCCCGACAGGCTCTTCATTATACCTCATACTTATATGATTGATGGAATGCCGGTTGCTCTGAACAAGTATTCTGAATCTTTTTTCAGCAAACACACGTTTAAAAATCTCAAGCGTAATGTTGGAAATCGCATTGCCGTAAGAATCAATAAATATTACACTTCCTGTAATAACATCTTTTTCGATTGTAGCCCTTAATGGTATTTTTTCATTTATTTTTTCCACGGGTTCTCCGATTTCCCTTAAATTTCTGTGTTTTAAAATCAATGCTGCAGTCCGGGCAAAAAGTTCTATCTCATTATTATTGTCTTTATTATCAATAATTACAACCTCATCTGGCTCATGGTTCAGTATAAGATTGAATATGCCATTGTCAGTGCCAATAAAAAAATGCTCATTTGCTTTGACTACCAGATGCCTTTCCTCCTTTTTACCTTCTGTATGAACACATATTATATGGATAGTACCGTGCGGGTAGTTGTTGTAAGTGTTCCTGATAATAAAAGATGCATGGGAAATATTAAAAGCAGGTATGCATGATGCATTATCAATGATAGTGGCACCGGGACATAAACTGCAAAGCCTGCCTCTGAGAATCCCGTTGTAAAAATCATCAGGCTTCCATTCAGTTGTAAGTGTTATTACCGGCATCTGGAAAAACTTTTGACAAAGATAATCTTCTATGGAAAAATAAACTTAATTTGTATTTTTTTATAAAGTATTTTTTTACCGTAACGTTGATAAATTTGTATTTATTAACAGTTTAAACTTTAGACTTGATGACAGAGACTGTTATATATCTTGATGATATTGACCCTGTAGTTTTTTTTGGCTCGAATAATATTTTGCTAAACAGAATAAGGAGTCTTTTCCCACGGGTAAAAATAATTGCAAGGGGAAACGAAATCAAGTGCATTGGTGAGGAAGAAGAAATAGTTTTGTTCTCGGAAAGACTGAATGATGTAATTAATTATTACAAAAAGTTTCACCGGCTTGATGAGGATGATATTGAAAGGCTTTTCTCTGATGAGGAATATATAACAAAAGCAGGAGAAGGCAGTTTTGAGGATGTGATCGTTTATGGCACCAGCGGAAAACCGGTAAGGGCAAGAACTGTTCATCAGTTACAACTTATAAATGATTACAGGACAAATGACCTGATAATTGCCGACGGTCCTGCCGGTACTGGAAAAACATATACTTCAATAGCGCTGGCAGTTAGGGCACTTAAAAACAGGGAAGTTAAAAAGATAGTCCTGACACGTCCGGCTGTGGAAGCCGGTGAAAGACTGGGATTTCTTCCGGGTGATATGAAGGAGAAACTCGACCCTTACCTTCAGCCTCTTTACGATGCTTTACACGACATGATTCCTTACAAACGCCTCGAAACATGGATTGAAGATGGGACAGTTCAGATTGCCCCGCTGGCATACATGAGAGGACGAACACTTGAAAATGCTTTCGTAATCCTTGATGAAGCCCAGAACGCTACCATAAGCCAGCTTAAAATGTTCCTTACCCGCATGGGCGTGTGCTCAAAATTCATCATGACCGGAGATACTACTCAGATTGACCTTCCAAGAAAAAGCGATTCGGGACTCCTGCAGGCAATGCGAATACTCTCGGACATTGAAGGAATTTCAATCATCCGTTTCGATGAAAGAGATATTGTCCGCCACAAACTTGTCAAGATGATAATCAAAGCATACGAAAACGATGAAAATATTTCTCCATCCGGAAATAACAGTCCAAAAAATAATAGTATAATTGCTGATACCCAAAAACCTGAGAACTGATGGATAAGACAATAGTTAAAACTGATTTTAAATTTCCCGGCCTTAAAAACATTTACCACGGGAAAGTACGTGATGTATACAATATTAACGATGAATTGCTGATAATGATTGTAACAGACAGGATATCAGCATTTGACGTAGTACTTCCAAGAGGAATTCCATACAAAGGACAGGTACTTAACCAGATTGCCTCCAGATTCCTTGATGCTACCTGCGATATTGTACCAAACTGGAAAATAGCATCACCTGATCCAAACGTTACAGCCGGATTTATATGTAAACCTTATCCTGTGGAAATGATTGTGAGGGCATACCTCACCGGCAGTTCATGGCGAACATACAAATCAGGCGTTAGGTCAATTTGCGGTATCCCTCTTCCTGATGGAATGAGAGAACATCAGAAATTTGAAAAACCTCTTATTACTCCTACAACAAAAGCTGAACACGGAACACACGACGAAGACATATCTGCAGAAGAAATTATTAAAAACGGACTTGTACCTGAGAATGAGTACCGCCTTCTGGAAAAATATTCAATGGAAATATTTTTGCGTGGCTCAGAAATTGCCGCCCGGCAGGGACTTATTCTGGTGGATACAAAGTACGAATTCGGGAAAAAAGATGGCAGAATATATCTGATAGATGAAATTAATACACCTGATTCTTCCAGGTACTTCTACGCCGATGAATATCAGGAAAGGTTTGAAAAAGGTCTTCCCCAGAAACAACTTTCCAAAGAGTTTGTCAGAGAGTGGCTTATGGCAAATGGATTTATGGGCAGGACAGGAGAGAAAGTGCCTGAAATGACGGATGAATTCGTTAGTGAAGTATCAGAAAGGTACATTGAACTTTATGAAAAAATAACCGGCGAAACTTTTATTAGAGAGGATATTTCAGATATATCAGGAAGAATTTACAATAATTGCATGAAATTTCTTGATGAATATTACAGACTATAATAAAATTAATTTCAACAAGTTTGCTGACAGTAATGTATAAATCAAAACCGTTTTTAAAAATAAGATTTTCATTTTTGTTTTTTGCCGTTTTCTTTTCTTTGCTTACGGGAAATTTCACCCGCTCGCAAGTTGTAGTTGAAAAATCGAAAGATAAAGTAATAATTTCCGGCAAACCCTATTATATACATATTGTAAAAAAAGGCGAAACAGCTTATTCAATTTCAAAGGCTTACGGAATTACTTTAGAGGAACTGGTCAGAAATAATCCTTCTGCTTCAGCAGTTCTGAAAGAAGGTCAGGCACTTCGTATTCCTGTTAGCGAAACCTTGCCTGAAGATATCCGGAAACCAACTGTGACCGTGGAACAAAAAAGAGATGAATCAAAATACTATTACCACAAACTGCGACCGGGTGATACTGTTTATTCGCTCGCAAAAAGTTTCGGGGTGACGGTTGATGATATTATTAAAAGCAATTTAGGGGTTGACATAAACAAACTACCGGTCAATTCTGAAATAGTAATTCCAAGAAAGGAACTAATTACAACCCCTAAAAGTTTTGAAGTCTCTGAAAAAGAATATATCACTCACAAGGTTATGAAAGGTGAATCAATGTCGTCAATTGCAGAAAAATACGGCATTACAGTAAGAGATCTCAGAAGGGAGAATAAGGGGGTTATTTTTCCACATGTGGATGATTTGCTGAAAATTCCGGTTTTCAGGGTCATTGAACCTGCCAGAGCCGAAAATATTGTAACTGATACCATTAAGACGGAACCTGATAAGGTGGAAGATGAAATGCCTTCAGAAATTACGCCTGTTAAAAACCTTAAAGGAGAGTTTAATGTTGCAGTGCTACTCCCCTTTTATATCAAAGACAATTCCATAAGAACCGAAATTGACTCATCACAAATAGTTAAAGGTAAACCGGTGTATAAAACAGTTACCAGACCTGAACACTGGTTATATCCGCCAAGTATACCTTTTATAGAATTATACCAGGGCATTCTGTTAGCTGCTGATACTTTAAGATCAATGGGGCTTGATATTAATATTTACGCATTTGATACAGGTAGTGATTCAGTGAAGGTTAGCAATCTTATCAGGTCGGGCAGTCTGAAAAAAATGGATCTTATCATAGGGCCTGTATATACAAACCAGTTATTACAGGTTGCTGAATATTCAAAGGAGGAGAAAATACCGGTTGTCTCGCCTGTACCTTTAAAAAGCAACCAGCCTCTTAAAGAAAATCCATATCTTTTTATGTCTGTTCCGTCTGTTCAGGTATCCCAGCAGTTAATATCAAAGCGTGCTTTACTGTTCCGAAACAGCAATTTTGTTTTCATTCATGGTGACAACTCTTTCTCAGATACATCAGTTATTAATTTCCGAAATTTACTGTTGCAGCAGTTAAGGTCAGGTGATGAATATGACCATATAAAGTTTAAGGAATTGCTTTTTATAAGCCGTTCGTCCCTGCCGGCCGATTCAATTAACAGGCTTGAACAGGCACTCTCACCACGGGATGATAATGTGGTGATAATAGCCTCTGAAGATTATCCCGTGCTTAGTGAAACAATTATGGATCTGCATACGCTTTCAAAAAGATATAATATCCGACTTATTGGCTATCCTGCCGTAAGGGAACTTTTTAATCTTGATCCTAAGTTATATTTTGATCTTGGAATTGAGCTCTATACAAATTACTGGATAGATTATTCCCAGGCTGATGTCAGGTCATTCCTCATGTCGTACAGAAAGAAGTTTCTTACCGAACCGGAAGAAGGAACTTATGCATGGTCGGGCTATGATATCATGTACTATTTTCTGAGCGGACTTGCATTGCATGGAGGAAAGTTTATAAACCGGCCTTCGATACATAATCCTGATCTCCTGCAGACAAGATTTCTTTTCAGACGCGAAAACCGGAACGACGGCTTTGAAAATAAGTATCTTTATCTGGTAAAATATACCAGTTCAATGGATCTGGTTCTGATTGATGATAATCTGCAAAAACCTTAGTTAATGTTTTTTGTAGGTTCCATAGCCCGTATAATGGTACTCAGGTGTTTTTTGTTAATAAAAATTAACAAAAGAGGAATAAAATCTTTATTATAGTTGTCTAATATGCAGAAGCATGGCCAGAATTACCGGCAGGCTGATGAGATGGAACTTGTTAAAGCTTCACTTGAAGGGGATAAAAATGCTTTCGGTGAAATTGTAAACAGGTACAAATCAATGGTAGCAAGGACGGTAAAAGGCATGCTGGGTGATACGGTTTTTGCTGAAGACCTGGGACAGGAAGTATTTATCAAACTTTTTCATTCACTTCCGGAGTTCAGGGGTGAGTCGAAACTTTCAACTTATCTTCAGAAAATTGCGGTAAATATCACCCTTAATGAAATCAAAAGACGAAAAAGGTTCTTTTCCATGTTTTCACACAGCGACGGAAGCGAATTGCACGAATATGATATTCCGGATTCTGAAAGCGAGGAAAAAAAAGATGCCCGTGAGCTTGTGTCAAAAGCACTGCAGATGATTGATCCAAAATTCAGAATAATTTTAGCAATGAGAATGCTACAGGGATATTCAACCATGGAGACAGCTGAGATACTCGGATTACCTGTCGGTACTGTACTCTCAAGATTGTCAAGAGGGCAGGAACAGATGAAAAAAATATTAAAGGGGTTATAAAATGAAAACTGAGGAATTAAAAAACTTGATACTTAAGTCTCTGGAAGGAGAGGAACCCGATCCACTGATACAGAAACAACTTAAGGAAGCCGGTGTTGATTTTTCTTTCAGCAGCGATTTCAGCAACAAGGTATTTGAAAAAACCTTTTATGCGGGAAAAGTATTAAACAGGGAAACAGATTTTCTGAGATCTTTTAGCAGCGCTTTTTACAGAATAGCAATAACCGGAATAGCTGCTATTATTTTGCTTGTAATTTCTATTTATATTTCTCAAGGCTTTATTTCATTTGATTCTTTTTTTGGCTTAAACAATGCTGAGGAAGAAAGTATAGTATGTATTATGACAGGTAATTGATTAAAAATATGAAAATACGTCCCGTTATTTTAGTAATACTGACGCTTGCAATTGGTTTTGTTCTGGGTATTCTTGTTTCTGCTCAGGTGAGGTTTAACAGGCTTAAACCAGTGAGAATTTTTTTCTCTGAAGAGCGGTTCAGGGAGGGTTTTTACAATATTCTTCAGCCTGATGACAAGCAGAAAATTGCAATTGATCAGATTTTGTCGAGATACGCCAAAGCCAACAATTCGCTGGTTGTCGGTTTCAGACGCAGATCAGATTCGTTGATGAAAGAGTTCTGGAAAGAAATAGAACCAAACCTCACTGTAGAGCAACTGAAACGTTTGAAAGAGCTTGAACAAAGGAGAATGGAGATGATCAGAAAGAGCAGGAGGGATCAGCAGGACAGAAGAGATCAGGATGATTCTTTGGGATTCAGACCAAGGAGAGGAATGCCACCGGGGCCTCCTCCCCGGGATTTTGACCGGCGTATGAAGCATCAACATGTGGAAGACACCACCGGTTACTCAAGAATGTAAAAAAGATAATCGAGCAGTATAGGTATATCATCGGGATCTACTCCATTGCTTATAAGCACCGGGGTATCCTCATTTATGATATGCAGGAAATCATCGCGTGATATACCTCCATGTTCAAGCCCCTGCCTGTAATTCTCAACAGCTTCTTTCTTTTTACCCATACAAAAAGCCAGATGACCCTTGTTAATATAATCATGTGCATTCAGTTTCTCAGCCGAAAGCCTTTCGTAGTATTTTTCTGAATCCCCAAGCTTCCCGAGTGCTAAATAACACCAGGCTATGGGCCTGAGAATTTTAATATTACCCGGATCCATATACTCAACCTTAAAATAATATTTCAGTGCTTCCTCATAATTTTTCAAATCAAGGTAGCAATGGGCAATCATAATCATTGTATGGATATTATCGGGTTCCATTGCTGACGCCTGCAGATAATATTCAAGCGACTCTTCATACTTCCCGAGACGCCTCAGACATAACCCAATCTTTTTTATTGTCCATACCTTTCTGTCAATAAGTTCAGCCCTCCGGTAATAAGTAAGCGCTTCTTCATATAAACCGGCCTGCTGGTAACAATATCCTATTTTTTCATAAAGCTGTGAATCATCAGGCTTTTTATCAAGCTGCCTCAGGAAGAGTTCCAGTGCGTCATCAAAATAATCCCTGGTGAAGAAATAATCAGCCAGGCTTGTATCAGCATCAGGTGAAGGACATGCAATACGGTAAAATTCCGAATTGTATATATCAAGCCTGCCGCTGAAAACATCTTCAAAATCCTTTTTATATGGCGACAACTTGAAAAACCTGTAAAGATCCTGAAGATATTGCGTCACATAAATTCTGAATGTTCTGTAAGGATCAGTTCCTGATTCATCCGAACTCATCTGCTCAAGGCCGTCTAGCTCCATCCGGAACACCTTCAACATCATGTTTTTCTGAGCCACAGGTAAATATTTGAGATTGAGAAGGAGAGAATATTTGTCGGAGTTACATATAAAAGGTGTCTTGTATAATGCTTCAGCAAGTTCGTTGGTACCGGGGCCAAGCACCTCATCAGTGTATATTACATCTACAGCTTCATGGTCGGGATAAAATGGCACAAACCAGTTCTGAAAATCCCTGAAGAAATCAAAGTGTTTCAGGTTTGCAAATGCCGACATGTAAACATCAGCCCCTTCCATCTGAAGGTTGGTAAGTTCCTCCATTGTCTTGAATATCTCATCCGACTCATTAAAAAGTTTCGACCAATCGGGATTTCTTTCGTCACCAACGTTGCCGGGAAGTATATTGTCAAGGTCAAGTTTCTCATCAAGTCTGGGCTTCAGATCTGCCACCTTCGGAAGAATTTCATCATGAAGGCGCTTGCTTAGTTTCTCAGTTTCCCTCGATCTTATCGCCTGCATCACAAGAATGCGGCAATGTTCCCTGAAGGGGACACTTTTACCAAGTTTTTTTATCCTGTTTATTATTTCAGGAAACAGCAAGACCCTGTGGTTGTAATAATGAAGACTCAGTACAATTCCTGCAAGTGCCCTTTCCCTTATCTGTTCAGCATTATCCTGATAAAAATCGAAAAGTACATTAACTTTTTCAGGTTGCCAGAACCTTAAAAGACTCAGTGTTACGGCACTAACAAAAATACAGGTTTCATGCCACCTGAATTTCCCTGACTGTCTGATAATTGATATCAGACTCTCCTCAGCTTCTCCATAAGTATCGGTAAGCCATAAATGGTTGAATATGTTCCTTATAAGCTGTTTGTGTTTTTTTGCAATTTCCGAACTGGGGTCAGGATTGATCTCCAACGATAATTTCAGCCACTCATCGAGTTCCTGCTTAAAAAGCAAATCATCAACAGTTTCAACAATTGTCCGGCCGCTGAGCCGGTATTCCTTTTCAAGCTGATGTTTAAGCCAGTAAGTATACCACCCGGAATAATATGACAATATGTCCTGCCTGACACGGTCGGCAAGGTTAAGAATGGACTTCAGAAGAATATTGTATATCCTGTCTCTTTCAGGATCCTTAACCCCGTCAATTGTGTACCGCAGAATATTTCTGTATGTCATTGAGAGGTTCTCATATTCGTCACGGAATTGCCCTGAGGTTGATGCAGATATCATAATGCCAAGAATATCAAGGCTCTGCTTGACTTTCTTTTCTGAAATAAGCCTGCATATTGATTTATGCTGTTCTATGACCTTCCTCACATCCATTATTGTCCCCTAAATTAATTTTCAAATTACAAAATTTTTTGCAATTCTGTGCATGATATCAATAACAACAATCTTGCCGGAGTGAAATTTATGCCATTCTTTCTGATTTCCGGATTTTATATTAAAAGGTGAAGGGTTTAAATTATTTATGCAAAGAAAAAGATGTAAAATTTATCCTGAAAAATTAGTTTTTATAATCTTTGTCATATAATTTTTAAGAAACTCAGGAATTGGGAAAAAAACCGGATACTGCAAAATGGTTACCCACAGGTGCTGATGAGATCAGAGCTCTCGGATGGGATAAACCTGATGTTATAATTTTCAGCGGAGATGCTTATGTTGACCATCCTTCTTTTGGTGCGGCTGTGATCGGGAGAATTATTGAAAGTGAAGGGCTAAGGGTGGCCATTGTCCCTCAGCCTAACTGGAGGGATGACCTGAGGGATTTCAGAAAACTTGGAAAGCCGGAATATTTCTTCGGAGTGACGGCGGGTAATATGGATTCAATGGTCAATCATTACACTTCGTTCCGGAGGCTGAGGTCGGATGATGCATATACACCAGGAGGCAAAGCCGGTTTCCGTCCCGATTACCCGTCAGTTGTTTATACTTCAATATTAAAAAAACTTTATCCGGATGTTCCTGTAATATTAGGTGGTATTGAGGCTTCAATGCGTCGTCTCACACATTACGACTACTGGAAAGATAAAGTTGAACCTTCTGTTCTTGTTTCCAGTGGGGCCGATATGCTTGTTTACGGCATGGGAGAACAACCGATAAGAGAGATTGTAAGACTTCTTAAAAAAGGAGTGCCGTTCACATCGTTAAAAACTGTTCCGCAAACAGTTGTGAAATTACCTGCCGGTGAATCTCTGCCCTTTAGAAAAAACTGGAATGACAGATTATTAAATTCATTTGAAAAATGCGTTTTCGACAGAGAAGCTTTTGCACAGAATTTTGTGATATTTGAAAGAGAATCAAACCGGGTAAATCCGCCCAGATTAATTGAACCATGCGGTGAATTTAATATCATTGTTAACCCGCCGTTTCCTCCATTGTCCACAGCAGAAGCTGACAGAATATATGATCTTCCGTTCACATACTTGCCACACCCGAGATATGATAAAAAGGCAACAATACCGGCATACGAAATGATAAAATTTTCGGTAAATATTCATCGCGGGTGTTTTGGTGGGTGCAGTTTCTGTACTATTTCGGCACATCAGGGTAAATTTGTTGTCAGCAGGTCGGAGGATTCTGTTATGCGTGAGATTGACAGGATTGCCTTACTCCCCTCGTTCAGGGGATACCTGTCGGATATTGGAGGACCTTCTGCAAATATGTACGGTATGGAGGGAAAGAATCCTGAATTATGCAAAAAATGTTCGCGTCCTTCCTGTATATGGCCTGAAGTTTGCAGTAATCTTAATACCTCACACAAACGCCTTACTGGACTTTACCGTTCGATAAACAGCCGGAAGGATATTAAAAAAGCATTTGTGGGAAGCGGGATAAGATATGATTTGCTATTCAGGGAATGGAATAAACAGGCAGGTGAGACAGAGATGGAATATCTTAAAGAACTTATTTTGCACCATGTGTCCGGAAGGCTGAAGGTGGCTCCTGAGCATACTGAAGATCATGTGGTATCGCTTATGCGCAAAAGTCCGTTTTCGGTTTTTTTAAAGTTTAAAGAGCAGTTTGATAAAATTACTTCCGGAGCCGGACTTAATTATGAGCTTGTGCCATATTTTATTTCTTCGCACCCGGGCTGCTCGATAAGCGATATGCATAATCTTGCCGTAAAGATAAGGCAATATGGGTTGCATCCTGAGCAGGTTCAGGATTTTACACCTACACCTATGACTTTTTCAACCATGATGTATTATCTGGGGAAAGATCCATACACAGGGAAGAAGCTTTTTACTGAGAGAAAGATTGAGGAAAAAAGGAAGCAGAAAGAGATGTTCTTTGTCAGACGTTCTGATAAACAAAGGAATGGGGGAAAACCAAAAACAAAACCCGGTTAACAGTTCCCCGGGTTTTGCTGTGCTAAATTACAGATGAAGAAACTTTGTTTTACTCATATTCTTTCAGAATATCCTTAACATTATCAGGAGCTACTCTTCCATATGTTTTTTCTCCCACCAGCACTACAGGGGCCAGACCGCATGCACCTACACATCTAAGGCTTGAAAGTGAAAATTTGCCGTCCTTTGTTGTCTGTCCTACCTGAATGCCAAGTTCCTTTTTAAATTCCTCCAGAACTTTTTCAGCACCTCTCACATAACAGGCTGTTCCCATGCAAATGCTTATAGGATGTTTCCCTTTTGGGGTCATGGTAAAGAAGGAATAAAAAGTTACCACACCATAAATTTTTGCAACCGGAACATTAAGATATTCTGAAACCACTTCCTGAACTTCTGCAGGCAGGTATCCGAAATGTTCCTGGCACTTGTGAAGCACATTTATCAACTCCTGTGGGTCGTTATTGAATGATGCACAGATTTCCTTTATTTTATCAACGTCTTCTTTTCTGAGTTCAATTTTTATGCTTGACATATCTGTTAGTTTTTAATGTTTTTCGTGAATGTAATTTCAGGGTTTGACAATTATCTTCTTTTTTCTTTCGAAATAGTGGGTGTGCAGAAGATGGTGAGCTTTTTCGCTATTTGGTTTTCCAAGAAATTCCTCATAAAGTTTAATAATTACTGGGTTTTCGTGCGATTTACGGAGAGGTTTACTCCGGTCTTCATTATAGATAGCAGCTGTTCTTGCTTTCAGAATTTCGGAGTTACCATGGTGCAATGGCTGACCTCCGCCACCTATACATCCTCCCGGACATGCCATTATTTCGATAGCATGGAATTTTGATTTACCGGATCTGACTTCATCAAGCAATTTTCTGGCATTGCCCAGTCCGTGAGCTATGCCGATATTTACCGGTAATCCGTTGAAATCAATTGTTGCACTTCTTACTCCTTCAAATCCTCTCAGTTCAGTAAATTCTATCCTTTCGAGTTTTTTACCGGTATATACTTCATATGCAGTTCTAACGGCTGCTTCAATAACTCCGCCTGTAGTTCCGAAGATTACGCCGGCGCCGGTTGATTCCCCGAGAGGAAGGTCAAACTCTTCTTCTTCAAGATTGTTAAAATCAATGTTGGCTTGCTTAATGAATGAAGCCAGTTCACGTGTTGAAATGGAGAAATCCACATCGGGATTTCCGTCAGTTGAAAATTCGTCTCTCTGGCATTCATATTTCTTGGCAAGGCATGGCATAATTGAAACCACCACAAGATTTTTCCTGTCAACTCCGATTTTGCCGGCGAAATATGTTTTTGCAATTGCACCGAACATTTGTTGTGGTGATTTTGATGTTGAAGGTATATCTTTCAGGTCGGGATAATAATATTCAAAGAAGTTCACCCAGCCGGGGCAGCAGGAAGTGAGGATTGGCAGGCGTGCGGTGGTGTCGCCTTTCAGATGACGGGTAAGCCTGTCGAGTAGTTCTGTTCCTTCCTCCATTATTGTTAGGTCGGCGGCGAAGTCGGTGTCGAACACATAATCGAAGCCGAGGGCACGCAGTGCAGCAACCATTTTGCCGGTAACAATAGTACCTGGTTCGTATCCGAACTCTTCGCCGAGGGCTACCCTTACTGCAGGTGCTGTCTGAACCACTACTGTTTTTGTGGGATCGGCAAGAGCTCTGAGCACTTCAGGAGTATGATTTACTTCAGTAAGCGCACCGGTTGGGCACACTGCAACACACTGCCCGCAATAGGTACAGGGTGAATGTTCAAGGTTCTGCTCAAAAGCGGGAGCAACAGCAGCCATAAAACCTCTGTTGATTGCCGACAAAGCCCCTACAGTCTGAACCTCATTGCACATCATCTCACACCTGCGGCACATTATACATTTGTCAAGATCCCTTATTATTGAAGGGGAAGTATCTTTTCTGTAGGTTGACATGGCAGCAATTTCCTGCCCGGGAATCTCTCTGATGCCAAGCCTTATTGCCATATTCTGAAGCTCACAGTTACCTGACTTCGGACAAATAAGGCAATCCTTCGGATGGTCTGACAGGATGAATTCCATAACAGTTCTCCTTGCATTCAGCACTCTGGTAGTATGTGTTTTGACTACCATTCCTTCCTCGCATTGTGTGACACACGAGGGAGCCAGGTTACGTCGCCCCTGAACTTCCACCACACAAATACGGCAACCGGCCGGTTTGTTTTCTATTTTGAGGTCGTGAAGTTCCATATAACAAAGCAACGGAATATCAATTCCAAGCATTTTTGCAGCTTTGGCAACTGTTGTCCCTCTGGGAACTTCAACGGGTTTATTGTCTATTGTAAGTTTTACGGTTTCCATTTATTGTAATTATTTTTTATTGAATAATTATTGCATCGAATTTACATTTCTCCATACAGGCGCCGCATTTTATGCAGATAGCGGGATTAATGTAATGGGGTTCTTTTCTTTCACCGGTAATTGCATTAACAGGGCACACTCTTGCACAAGCTGTACAGCCAACGCAGTTTTCTTTAATGATAACATACTGCATCAGATCGCGGCATTTACCTGCCGGACATTTCTTTGCATCCACATGGGCGATATATTCGTCCATGAAATTATCGAGGGTTGACAATACAGGGTTTGGGGAACTCTGTCCCAGACCGCACAGAGATGTGTCCTTAATAACAAGACTCATATTCCTTAGTCTGTCGAGGTCGGCTCGTGTGCCATGGCCTTTGGTGATATGTTCCAGCAGTTCATGAAGTCTTTTGTTACCTATTCTGCATGGTGCACATTTTCCGCATGATTCATCAACTGTAAATTCAAGGTAGTATTTTGCCACTGCTACCATGCAGTCATCTTCATCCATAACTATCATACCGCCTGAGCCCATCATTGAACCTGCTGCTGTAAGGTTATCGAAATCAATCGGGGTGTCAAGATGTTTTTCGGTAAGACAGCCTCCTGATGGGCCACCGGTCTGAACTGCCTTGAATTTTTTATTGTTACGGATACCTCCGCCGATTTCAAAAATGACTTCACGGAGAGTAGTGCCCATAGGGACTTCTATCAGGCCTACGTTGTTGATTTTTCCTGCAAGGGCAAACACCTTTGTTCCCTTTGATTTTGCGGTTCCTATACTGCTGAACCATTCAGCACCTTTAAGAATAACAGGTGAGATACAGGCGAAGGTTTCAACATTGTTTACGTTGGTTGGTTTACCTCTGAATCCTGCCTCGGCAGGGTAGGGTGGTTTTACTGTAGGCTCGCCCCTCAGACCCTCCATAGAATGGATAAGAGCAGTCTCCTCCCCGCAAACAAAAGCACCTGCACCATACCTTATTTCGATATCAAAATCAAAGCCGGTGCCCATAATGTTTTCTCCGAGCAGACCATATCCGCGTGCCTTTGCTATTGCTACTTTAAGCCTTTGCACTGCAAGGGGATATTCAGCACGTATATAAATAAGTCCCTTGGATGCTCCAATGCAATATCCGCAGATTGCCATTGCTTCAAGGACAGCATGAGGGTCGCCTTCAAGAACGGATCTGTCCATAAACGCACCGGGGTCACCTTCGTCGGCATTGCAGACAACATATTTTTCATCAGAAACATTTTTTCTGGCTATTTCCCATTTGACACCAGTAGGAAATCCTCCACCACCTCTACCGCGGAGACCCGAATCTTTGATAATTCTTATTGCCTCTTCAGGCTGCAATTCTGTAAGCACTTTCCCAAGTGCAAGATATGCACCACGGGCAATTGCATCTTCAATATTTTCCGGATCAATAATTCCGCAGTTGCGAAGTACAATCCTCAGTTGTTTTTTATTTTTTGACAATTCTTTTTCGGTTGTAAGAATTTTACCTGTAGCAGGATCGTGATACAGTAACCTTTCAACTTTTCTGCCTTTCAGTATGTGTTCATTTATAATTTCGGTTATGTCATCAGTTGTTACGCCTGTATAAATAGTACCTTCAGGTATTATTTTGACTACTGGTCCTGCGTTACAAAGTCCGAAACAGGATGTTCTGGCGACATTAACTGTTTTATCAAGAGAGACTGCTTCAAGTTCAAGGCGGAAGTTATCAATTATGTCTGAACTCTGTTTTTCGTGGCAGTTTGATCCACCACATACCAGAATCTGTTTTTTTGTATCTGACATTTTTATTTTAATATTTAAATTGTAATTGTCTGATAATTAACTGGTATAACACCGTCGACAAGTTCCCCGTTTTTGATGTATTTTTCAATTATTTCATCAGCTCTGAATTTATCAACGTTGCCAAAAACAACCGGTTCTGACCCTGCCCTTGTAACTTCTATTGTTGGTTCGGCAAAGCTGTATCCAAGATCACCGGTTTTTATTACATGACCCTGAATGTTTCTTTTTTCAAGTTCTGAAACAAAGAAATGGAAGATTTCGGATGCGCCTGAAGCAATACCGCTGGTTCCCATGTGAACACGTATTCTCACGCTTCCCGAAACGGGGTCTGCATTTTCCGAAGGTTTTCTGCCTGAAATAAGATCTTCTCTAAGTTTAATCAGGTCAGACAGTGAATTTATCTTTTTCATATAATCGTATTTTAATTTCTTGATAGTAACACATAGTAAAGATAGCTATGAGAATTTTTTTCTGCAAAAATAATATTTTTATTGTTATTAAAATAACATTGTTAAAAAATTAACAAGAAAAATTTAAAATAGAATTTGCAATTAGTTTGTAAAACATTGAAGAGATATGTTAATTTTCCAACAGAAAATGCTAAAAAATCGTACCCGCTAAGCGGTAAAATTCAAAATCCGCAATC
>Ga0207433_10003625_pt1 | contig 29486 bp, 32 predicted proteins | sample YelNatPaOPGAMG01_FD_187559 | JGI IMG/M metagenome (GOLD analysis project Ga0207433, IMG submission 187559) | Hot spring thermophilic microbial communities from Obsidian Pool, Yellowstone National Park, USA - OP-RAMG-01 (SPAdes) (version 3) | ecosystem: Environmental > Aquatic > Thermal springs... | reverse complement strand
AAACAAAGTGCAGTTGAAACCCAACTGTTAGAAGATAAAAGCGAAGTGCTTGATGCAATGTGTGAGACACTAGAATCGGACAATCAGATTTTGGCGCAAGTTAAAGACTTAATGTGCAATGTGAGAACAGATGTAAAAGAGATTCACACCCTAAAGGAAAACTTGGAAAAAATAAAAACAGACCTAAACAGTCTAAGAAGAGAGTTCAAGAAAATTGAGGAAAAAATACAGTTCCCAAAAATATGCCCCACATGTGGAAAGCCGTTAATGCCAGAATTCAAAATTTGTCCATATTGCGGCGAAAACATAAAACTTCTTCAAGAAAATATCGTTTCAATGAAAGAATACAGATAATGTAATAAGACATATTACGAAATGCACTTAGCAGTTGCAAAATACATATCAGACAAGATTGCAATAATGTATCTTGGAAAAATTATAGAAATCGGCACTAAAGAAAAGCTTTTCTTAAACCCTCTGCACCCATACACGCAAGCTCTTTTATCTGCAATTCCAGTTCCAAATCCGAAACGAAAAAGAAAGGTTATAGAACTCATGGGAGAAGTCCCATCCGCGATTAATATACCATCAGGTTGCAGGTTTCATCCCAGATGCCCATATAAGAAAGCTGAATGCATCGAAAAGGAGCCGCAGTTGATAAAAATTGAAGATTCGCATTCTGTCGCATGTTATCTTTACTAGTTTTCACAAACATTGATTTTCAATTGTTCCTCAGATTTTTCAACTTCTTTTTAAGAAGCTCACTAACTAATGCTGCATTTGCTTTCCCTCGTACTTCTTTCATAATCATACCCATTATCAGCCCAAAAGCACTTGCGCGTCGTTCTTCAATCAAGCCTTTATTTGCATCAATTATTGTATCAATAATTTTTTCAACTTCTGTGTTCGAGAACATCCTTAAACCCAGGCTATCAATTGCTTCTTGGAAGCTTTTGTCCTCATGTTTTGAGAGCCAACTGAAGACCTCTGGTAAAGCTTCTTTTGTCAGTTCTCCCAAGCTTATGCTTCTAAACATTTCTTTCATCTTGTTTTCTGGAACTCTTTCAATTTGGACACCATCGCGTTTCAATGCCTTGAGGGTTTCTGTCAGAAATGCTGCCACAGTTGTTGGTGAAACGCTGATTTCTTTCACAATATTCTCAAACAGTTCGCTGTATTCGGAGTCTAGAATCTGCTTAGCCAACTTCTGATTTAATCCATAATCTTTCTTTAGGCGTTCAAGTTTTTGTTCTGGCAGTTCTGGCAAGAGTGACTTGACCCTTTCTATAAAGTCTTGTGCTATTTGCGTTGGGGGAATGTCTGTCTCTGGATACATCCTTGCGGCTCCAGGGCGTGGTCGCATGTAACGGGTTGTTCCATCAGGGTTGGGTGCTCTGGTTTCTTCCGGCACTCCTTTTATGGCTTCACGGGCTCTTTCTGCGACTGCCTTCAACGCGTCTCGAGTGTTCTCCAGCGTGGCTGCAACAAACACCACTGCATCTTGTTCCCTGGCTTCGATTGTTTTCCTTAGTTTTTCAATTTCTTCTTCCGTTATCCCGTAGGCTGGTAGTTCGTCTGTGTGGAATATTCCGCCAACTCTTCCCCAAAACTGTGCTCTGTCAGCCATTTCTGTGCCTAGACGGAGATTTGGCGTAAGCTCTCTTTTCAGAAACCCTTTGAATTTTGGAAGTTTCACGGCTAAGACTTGTTGTTTTTTATCTAATGCTTTGCGGATAACTTTGCATTTTGTTTGTTTAAAAACGTCTGTCACATCAAAAAACTCTTCTTTTATCTCTTCTTCTTTCACTTCGTGTTTTCTTAGTTCTTCGCTTATTTTTATGAGGTTTAGTTGACGTTGGACCTCATATTCCACAACAAGCGGGAGCAGTTCAAGTTCCTGTAGCCCCTTGATTTCTGTCAATGCGCCGTTTGGGATTGATATGTTTATGTCTTGGCGGATTGTGCCTAAGCCTCGCTTGGCTTTTCCAGTGGCTCTAAGGATTGTTCCGATGGCTAATGCAATTTCTCCCGCTTCTTTTGGCGAATTTATGACTGGGGCAGTTGCAATTTCTATTAATGGTATGCCTAGACGATCTATACGGTACCGTATTATGTTGCTTTCTTCCTCGCCCATCTTTCTCGCCGCGTCTTCTTCCAAGCTCACATGTTGAATTGGAACTGCTTTGTTTCCAACTTTTACTGTGCCGTTTATGGCGATTACGCATGTTCTTTGGAAGCCTGTGGTGTTTGAGCCGTCTATGACTGTTTTGCGCATTACGTGAATTTCATCAACGGGCTTTGCCTTCATCATCAAGGCTATCGTTAAGGCTACTTCGACTGCTTCCATGTTGAGCGGGTGTGGGGGTTCTTCGTCCATTTCTACAAGGCATGAAGTTACTGTATCAGCTTCGTAAAGGATTTTTATTCCTTTTTGGAATTCAAAGTAAGCTGCGGGATCTATTTGGCCTAATTCGCTTTGTGTTGGGCGGAGTTTGCGCAGAAACGTGATTTGCGGTTGTTCTTTGAAGAGTTTAGGTTTGCATTTGCAGAACAGCTTTGTTGACGTGTCTAATTGTTGGTGAATTTCTAAGCCGACTTTCAATCCGAGTTTCTTATAATCTATTCCCAATATGCTATTGACCTCCTAGTCAGTTGCTTGTTTCTTCTATTAGGGTTCGTGGTGAAAACTCGCCTGCAATATTTGTTTTCAATAGTTTCTTAGCTTCTTCGACATCTTTTGTTTGTCCGAAAACCCACATGAGCTTTACAAGGGCGGTTTCTGCGAGCATGTCTTCTAGGGGAATTATGCCTATAGCGAGTAAATCGCGTCCTGTATCGTAGACGTTCATGTTTACGCGTCCCCAGATGCACTGGGAAGTCATGGCGATGAGGATTCCTTGTTTTATGGCGTTTTTTAATGCTTCGTAACAATAGTTGCCTACGTGACCTAAGCCTGTTCCTTCAAGGATAATGCCTTTATAATCATTTTCTACGTGCCAGCTGATTATTTTTGGGTTCATGCCAGGATGGAACTTTAGCAATGTGACTTTTTCGTTGAATTCTGTTTTTAGGGTAAGTTTTCTTATTGGGTCGCGTTTTTTGTAATCTTCTATTTGCATTGTTATTTTTTGGTTTTGTATTTTTGCTATTGGCGGTGTGTTTATGGATTTGAATGCGTCTCTTTTGCTCGTGTGACATTTTCGGACTTTTGTTCCTCTATGCAGTGTTATGGAATCATCTGAAGGTGTCTCATGCATCGCTATGGCTACTTCAGCAAAAGGTGCATTTGCTGCTGCCGTGACAGCGCCTATAAGGTTTGTTGCTGCATCTGAGCTTGGGCGGTCTGCTGACCTTTGCGAACCTACGAGGATGATGGGCACGGGAAGGTTTTGCAGTGCGAAGCTTAGGGCTGCTGCTGTGTAGCCTAACGTGTCTGTTCCGTGAGCTATGACGATGCCATCTGCGCCTTCAGCTATGTGTTTGGCTGTTACGTTTGCTATTTGTGTCCAATGTTTAGGCGTTATGTTTTCGCTGAATAGGCTGAAGAGTATTTGCGTATCTATTCGGGCGATGTTGGCTAGCTCTGGAACAACGCTATAGAGGTCGCTTGCTGTTAACGCTGGGCGTACGGCACCAGTTCTGTAGTCTACGCGACTGGCTATGGTTCCCCCTGTGCTTATTATAGACACTTTTGGCAGGTTTTCTTGTTGTTTTGGAAGCTGAGGTGGCGAGAAGGTTGGTTTTGTTGCTTTGCCTATTCGCATTATTTTTGTGTATGGCGTTATGCGTACGCCAATGTTGTAGCCACTTTTCAATTTTAGCACTATGTGCTTTTCGTCAGCATATTCAGACCGTGGAATCAAAATGCCTTCATATACCGTGTCGTCTTTTGTTATGCGGATTAAATCGCCTATTTCAACTTCAGCCTTTCTAATGGCTTCTTGTGCTTCACCCTTGTAGCCTGAAAATTCGTCTTTATCACTCATTTTCCTGTTCTCCAATGTTTCAATTGGAAGACATGGGAGTTTGTTATCTTTAACTTTATCGCATGTGCTGATTGACTAGCTCTTTGAGCTTGTTGTAATTTTTGATTCGTTAGATAGCGTTTTTGACATGTAAGCTCCATAATACTCATAGCCAAACCGCATATAATACCGCTTAGTCCCTAAAGCACTAATGACCAAAACTTTCTCCAACCCTAACTCCTCCCCACATATGCGCTCAGCCTCACCCAATAATATACCTCCAAAACCCTTATGCTGCCATGCTTTAGCTAAATGCTTACCAACAGGCACCAATGGTCCATAAACGTGCAACTCACGCACAATCGCACACGCTTTGTCCTTCACCTCAGGCCTATGCGCTTTCGCTGATGGAACACGCAAACGCAAATAACCAATCAAAACATCATTTCCTACATCTTCTGCTGAAATGAAAATTTCCTCCCCTTCAGAAGCTACGTAACGCGAACTCAAAATCTTCACATCATCAGCATTAGGCTTAACACCATCCATTGCAATTCTATGTCCAACCTCCCTACAGCGAATACATCTACACTTTACACCTTGTTCCCTAAGTCTCTGCTGCACCAACTGACGCAAATTACTCCGATTAACGCCAGCAACAATCAAAGGCGCAGGAATATCCCTCTGAACACGCATAATTCGGACCCATGAAGGCACAAACTTCTTAACACTAATAATAAGCTCAGCAGCCTCTTCATTTGAATAAGGTTCATATTCACCCTTACTATACCAATTATAAGCTTTCGTACCCTTCAAAACCAAACAAGGATAAATTTTAATCATATCAGGCTTAAAATCCGAATTAGCGAAAACCTCTTTAAAAACCTCCAAGTCTTTCTCCAGATTTGAACCAGGCAACCCAGGCATTAAGTGGTAAACTATCTTTAACCCAGCATCCTTCATAATTCGCGTAGCCTCAATCACATCTTGGACACTATGCCTTCTGCCGACTAAACGGTAAATCTCATCATTCGGATTCTGCACGCCTAACTCAACACGTGTCACACCCATGTTAAGCATAGCATCCACATGAGTTTCCTTAGCCCAATCAGGACGCGTCTCCACCGTGATGCCAACATTACGAACATGACTTATCTCAGCATTCTTCTTGGCTTCTTCAAGACCCGCAGATTCTTTATCAGTAATAGCATCTAAACAACGCTGAATAAACCACCTCTGATAATCAAGAGGCGTAGCAGGAAAAGTTCCGCCCATAACAATAAGCTCTATTTTATCAACCCTATGTCCAATAGCACGCAACTGTTCAATACGACTTTTCACCTGCAAATATGGGTTAAATCTATTTTGCAAACCGCGCATTGCAGCAGGCTCAAAACCAGTATAGCTCTGAGGAACACCAAAGGGCGGACCCCCAGGACAGTAAGCGCATGGCTCTGACTGCGGACACGGATAAGGCTGGGTCATGACGGCGATTACTGTAACACCTGAGATTGTCCGCGTTGCCTTTCTGCGCAGAAGTGGCAGAAGTTTCTTTTTCTCTTCAGCTTTTAGTTTAGCGATTATTTCGGCGTTTGACGGCATTTTCGCAAGTTTGCATTTTGCAGCAATGGAAATCTTGGCGCGGTTAATATCGTCATGATTAGGTGATGGAGTGGCCATTAGTTTTTTAATGATTTCTTTTATGGCATTGTTGTCGCTCAAGTAGGCGCCGCCAGAAAAATATTAGAAATAACATGTAGATAAACTGCACTAACTCATAAAGCAAAAACGTAAAGCATCAAAAGATTTACTAATAAATGTAATTGTGCTTTAGATCTGCAAATTTGGTGAAAAAATCATTGCATTTCCGATTTAGTGTCAAACAATACATTAAACGAATACGAACGCTTAGCCGTAACGCTAAACTTTACTTGACAGCAACTGTAATGCAAGGCCTAAGCTCTGGAATCTGGGGAGTAATCTTCTACCTTTACCTAAACCTTCCAGAAGTAGGGTTTCACCCCGACTTCATAGGTAACATGTTCACTGCAAGCGCCTTAGCCACGGGATTCGTAGCATTGCCAGCTGGTTTAATCTGCGAACGAATAGGCTTGAAAAAGGCGTTGCTAATCAGTTCTACTGCTAACCTCTTTAATCTAGCGCAAATATTTGTTTTGCAGGCTCCACTTCTCCTTTTCGCCAGCCTTGGTTCTGGGTTAATAGGCACAATCGGTTGGGTTGCTTCTGCACCGTTTATGATGGAAAACAGTCGCGAAGAAGAGCGAACTTACCTTTTTAGTGTTAGCTGGGCTTTCATGATTATTATGGGTGTGATTGGCAGCTATATTGGCGGAGTTATGCCAGATGCAATTAACATCTTTGCACGTTTACCAATTGGCGAAAATGGTTCTGCTTTCGGTTATCGTGTTGCACTTGGAATTTCTGTTATGCTAATGATTGTTTCAGTTATTCCAATAGTTTTAGTTAGAGAAGAGAAAAAACTTGAAAAGCGGAGAATGGTTGACCTCTTAAACCTGCGAAACATCAAAAGCCCATCAACAATTATAAAGTTCATGATACCAACAAGCATAATAGGCTTCGGTGCCGGGTTTATTGTGCCACTTTTCAACCTGTTTTTTAAACTAAAGTTTTCAGCCTCAACCGAGCAAGTAGGCATAATGTCCGCTTTAAGCAGCATAACATTAGGCATAGGAACACTTGTTGCTCCATTACTTTCTGAAAGATTAGGCAAAGTGAAAAGCGTGGTTTTATGTGAGTTCTTATCCATGCCTTTCATAATGCTAATGACCTTAGCTCCAAACTTAACCTTAGCTTCTACTGCATTTATAATTCGCAATGCTCTGATGAACATGTCAGGTCCAATAAACACTACCTTGCAAATGGAGTTGGTCACTGAAAAAGAACGAGCTACTACAAGTGGTCTCATGATTATGGCTGATAATATTCCTCGAGCCGTAACTGCTTCTGTTTCAGGAAGAATGATGAGTGAAAGCGACTTTTTCACTCCTTTTCTAGTTACAACAATTACATATTTTATGGCAAGTTCACTATATTATTCGTTTTTCAGGAAAGCGGAGGCTAAAAGATAAAGCTTATCTTGCACCGTGCAACTGTGACCCTTCAAGTCGCATCTTCAACCATGCTAAATTTTTGCGCATGCTCCATGTACAATAACTGTTTTAGGGTTGATTTTTGGCGTAAACTATTTTTCCGTTAACAATCGTCATTTCCACTCTGATGTTTTTAATCTTATCTACTTGAACATTGAATAAATTATCTGATAAGATAGTTAAATCGGCGAGTTTTCCAACTTCAATAGAACCTTTCCTGTTTTCGTCAAACGAAGCATAGGCAGCATTCAAAGTGTAAGTCCTTAAAGCCTCATCCAAAGCAAGACTTTCTTCAGGAAAACTCTTCCTTGCCATAGCTGCCCAAATACCCAATAACGGATTTATTGGTTCCACTGGGCAATCTGAACCAGAAACAACAATTAATCCTTCATGCACAAGAGTTTTAAACGGGTAAGTCCAACGAGCTCTAGCATCGCCGATGCGGTTTGTTACCCAAAAATCAGAGATGATAAAGTGGGGTTGAACAGAAGCTATTAAGTGTAGATGTTCCATTTGCTTAATCAGTTTGGGGTTTAGGACAGAACAGTGTTCAATTCTGTGCCTATGATTCTCTCGTGGAAAATTCTGTAATGCATTTTTGAAAGCTTTTAGAACGTTTTCTATAGCACGGTCACCTATTGCATGAACAGCCAACTGTAAACAGGCCTTGTGTGCTTTCAAAACAAGCATATTCAGAGTTTTCTGATTGTAAAGCATTATGCCACTTGTTTCAGGCCTATCAGAATAAGGCGCTTTCAAAGCTGCAGTGCAAGCGCCCAGTGAACCATCAGCAAGAATTTTTATAAAACCTATCTTAAGCATATCATTCCCAAAACCAGTAACCAACCCCAAATTAACAATTTCATCCAACAACTCCACAGGAATACCTATGTAAACTCTTAAAGGCAACTTTCCCTCAGAACATAGTCTCTGCAATATGCCTATTTCTTCAGCAGAATTTACAATCCAATGAACACCAGTAAGCCCAGATTCAACAGCTTTTCTGCAAGCTGAAAGACAAGCATCTTCAAGCTCCTTTGTCGTAGGTTTTGGCGTTACTTTCCAAATTAGTTCCAGTGCGTTTTCACGTAGAATCCCATTAGGCTCACTTGTGGTCATATCTAAATCTATCTGTCCGCCTTCAACTACAGTTTCCCTTGTTATACTCGCTAACAGCAATGCTTTGCTATTGACAACGCCAATATGTCCACACACACGTAATAGAAAAACAGGCTTATCTGCAACAGCCTTATCCAAGTCCCAGCGAGTTGGATAACGTTTTTCAGCAAATTTTTCTTGATCCCATCTTCCACCAAGAATCCATTTTTTCTCAGGATTTTCATCAGCATAACCTTGCAGTTTTTGCTGCATTTCCCTTATGGATTTTACATTTCTAAGGTTTAAGCCTTCCAAAGACATGCCGAAACTAGTCATATGCACATGACAGTCAACAAGCCCTGGAACAACTGTCCCACTCTTTGCATCTATAACTTTAGTTTCCTTGCTGATGTATCTTTGAATTTGCTTGTTTGAACCTACAGCCACTATTTTCTCGTCTTGTATTGCCAAAGCTTCAGCTTTTGGCTGTTTAAAATTTAGAGTCAGCACATTAGCATCTAAAATTACAAGTGAAGCTTTTGACATACTGCAAAATTACAGCGCTAACAAAATAAAAGGTTTAAACCCAATTCTGCCCAGGCTTACGTTGAAGCATCAAACGCTTCTCATAGTTCCGCCTATTCTTAATTCTTGGGCAAGGACCCTTTTTCGAATTAGGCTGTATTTTAGGAGTCTGAGACCTAACTTTTCCAGCTTTCGAAAGTGAACCATGAGTAGGCATTTACCTAATACACCCTTTTCTAGCAAAAGCAGATAGCAACTCTTAAACCTTTTCATATATAATTCCATTTTGGGCGGGGGTCGCCGAGCATGGCCAAAGGCGTAGAGCCGTCAGCAAAGATGGCGCGAACGCTTCAGGAGCCTATCCCGTAGGGGTTCGTGGGTTCAAATCCCACCCCCCGCACTAAAAATAAAGCCCTATGAAAGCGTATTTTGGCTAAAAAAGCTTGATTTTCAGGCTTGTAGGCGGGGGGCTGAAATTTCAGCACAAAATTACCAGTAAAATGTAATTAAAAATCTATTTAGAAATGTTCTATTTGACTTGTTTGAATCCATATTTGAAAGAAGAGGAGCATATTTTAAAAGTCAAGCGATAGTTAATCATATTGTTGCGTGAATGAGATTGATTGAGCGAGTTTACTTGGATACAAATGTTTATTGTAGACCTTTTGACGATCAAAGTGATAAGCGGATTCGAATAGAATCAAAGGCATTTATCGAGATCGCTGATACCGCTTTGCGTGGTAAAACGGTTATCGTAAGTTCTGATTATTTAAAATTTGAAATTGAGCAAATAGTGGATCCTTTAAAGAGAAAGGATGTTAGAGGTTTTGAGAGAACTCTAGCTTCAGTGAATGTAGCTAGTAATAAGCGAATAGTTACTTTAGCAAGAAGATTCTCCGCTGAATGTGGCTTAAACCCCTTGGATGCATTACACGTTTCTTCCGCTTGCATAGGAAGGGCTGACTGGTTTTTGACATGCGATGACGAAATTTTGCAAAATAGTCGCTGCATTGAAGAATTTGCAACGAAAGAAGGATATAGGTTAAAAGTGAGAAACCCAATTAATTATTTAAGGGAAACGCGGAGGTAAGCGAATGACCGAAGCTCAAGTTGCAACTGTGGAAGTGCCCTTTGAGGCGCTCGTAAAAGAATTGGGAATAAAAAGGGCAATAAAATTCCTAAGTGATATTAGACGTAAATATGGCGACTCCGTGGTAGAGCTTAGAAGAGCCACAGAAAAACTGACAATAGAGCAGATTGAAAAAGAGATTGAACAATTGAAAAAAGAAGGCAAAATATAAAACTATACAGAAACAAAAATACACAGCATTACCAAACGTTAGGCAATATTCAAATAAGTTAATAGAAATTTACCAGTAAATTTGTGCGTAAATCCCACCCCCCGCACTCTATATGAAAGGTTAAATTCGCTCAAATTTCGCTCGTTTTGAGCGTAGAAAGACAGAAAAACGACTTCAAATTGTGAATGATCTTTTGATTTTACTCTATAAGTTGACAATGCCAAAGAGGCGGTGAGTCACTGAGGTTTGACATCCAGAATCCGCCGAACCCCTCAAACCCTACACTCGTACCCGCACTCCCTTGAGCGCTGAACGTCCAGACTTAGGTTGCTCTCTCCCGAGCCTAGCCAGATTTGCCTGGTAAACATTGAAGACGGCTTCCCTACGGAAGCTGCTCATTAACCGCCAGCCCCAAGGGACGGATAGTCTTTGCTTCGGAAATGAAGGGTCAAGGCAGCCACAGACGCCTCAGCCTCAGCTTTCAGCCCGTCCTATAGAGGGTTTACGGTGCAAGGGACCCCTAGCCCCCCGCCTAAGACCCACCGCCAAAGAAGCATAGAAAATGCAACACTATAAAACTTTATCCTCAATTACTCAAACCTGTTGATTAGTGTATTTTAATTGGTTTGATTGCTTAGAAAGTAGTTTCGAACGTGTTTTGACTGAAAGTAAACTATTAAGGTGATATTAACAAAGATTGCCAATCCAGTTATAATTATTAAATTTTCGCAACAAAACATGAGTGAAGCAGCGTAACAATAGTGAATTGCTGAGAACGCCCAGAGAATAATTGCTAAATACCAAGTGTAGCTTGATCCATGGAACATTCCAATTGAAGTGACAAAGGAAATTATTGAAAGTATGAGAAAATTGAAAAGCACAAGCCAATAGGAGATTGGTGGGCTGTAGTATGTGCCAGCATGACCCATGGCACCCAACGCTACCCAAATAGTAAAAAAGAAGAAATCTCCTATTGCACCCAATAAGGTTAAGACTGCTACAATAGTCACGCTAAGAGGAGCCTTTTTCACTTAATCACTAGATTAAACATTAATGCATGATGTTTAAAATCTTGCGCTTCTTGCCTTCGCTATTTCGATTTAGCCATAACATTTCCGCATTACTATCGTTTTGATTGGTTGCGTAAAATGCTAGGGTTCTAACGCTTATAGATATTTTACGCGAAAGACAATGGAAATGTGGAAATTATGAAAAATTGTTCACAATTTTTCCCGAAAACATTTCAAAACAAAACTTGTTTTTGTTGGTTTGCTTGCGCAAACCTTTGAGTGCTTATCCTAAAGTTCTTTTAAAAGATTTAGGAATTGAGCACTTTTTTTAGAGTCTTGGTTTTTTTCAGCTTCTAGAAGCGCATGTTGCACCCAAGCTCTTAATTCAGAATTGTAATCAACCTTGGATGATTGTGTTCTTTCAGCTTTTCTGTTCCAAGACTGCAGTTTATTGTTTGATTGTATTTTTTCCAAACTCATGGTTTTCACCTCTTTTTCTTTTTTTATAAAATGGAATGATGAAGATAAACGATAAAACATAATGAACGCCTCGTTGCCATAGATTTCTGTGTCGATCCTACTCATTCGTTAATCATATATGCATCGTTGCTTATTAATGTATTTGCACTTGTCATATTCAGAACGGCTGTAAATGCTTTTTTACCAATGGTAATTGTGTTGTCCTATTCACGAAACATCAATCTTTTGAAAAACGTGAAGAATTTTGCCAACAGCATTTACCAATTGGAGCCAAAATTTATTTTATTAATGTAATATATTCTACTGAAACAGTTTAGCATTGTGGAGGATACGATAGTTGAAGACTATAGGTGTCGTTACAAGTGGAGGAGATGCACCTGGTATGAACGCTGCCATACGGGCAATTGTCCGTATTGCATATTCAAAGAATTTTCAGGTTTTAGGCTTTGAAAAAGGCTGGGAAGGCTTGCTGGCAAATATGTTTGTGAGGCTGACTCCGCGCAATGTGGGAGGAATAATACAATTAGGCGGCACGATCCTTCACACATCAAGATGCCTAGAGTTTAAAGAGAAAAAAGGAATACAGAAGGCTGCTGAAACGCTTGCTTCAAACAAGGTTCATGGGCTTATCGTAATTGGGGGTGACGGTTCCTTTAGGGGAGCCTTAGAGTTAAGCAGAGAAACAGGCACATTAGTTGTGGGTATTCCTGCAACAATTGACAATGATGTTTTCGGAACAGACGAAACCATTGGCTTTGACACGGCAGTGAACACAGCTGTAGCGGAAATTGATAAAATTCGAGATACGGCAATTTCTCATGAAAGAATTTTCATAGTTGAAGTCATGGGCAAAACCAGAGGTTTCTTGGCGGTGACTGTAGGATTAACAGTAGGAGCAGAGACAATTTTGGTTCCTGAAGTCAAATACCAAGTAGAAGAAATCTTTGAAACCATCAAGGAAAACAGTGCAAAAGGAAAACGATCAGGCATAATTGTGGCTGCAGAAGGAATAGGAGACACTCATAAACTTGCGAGAGAAATCGAGAAAAACACAGGAACAGAAGTTAGGCTTAGCATTTTAGGCTATGCTCAAAGAGGTGGCAGCCCAACCGCTAGAAGCAGGCTTTTAGCCAGCTTATTTGCAAATGAGGCGGTTCAACTGTTATCAAAAGAACAGGGTAACAAAATAGTTGGATTACAAGAAGGGAGAATAACAAGTCTGGAGCTTGAGGAATCGTGCAAAACAGAAAAGCCCTTAGACTTAAGTTTGTTGAAGCTTGCAAAAGTGTTGGCGACATGAAACCTAAAGCTTTGGAGGATTAGCTAGCCGAAGAAAACGCTTGCTATGTTATAAAGTTCCAAATCCACAGTTTTTCGTTTACCAATCACGTTTTTAAGCGCCACAGGCACTATTTCATTTCCTTTAATGGCAACCATGTTTCCAAATTTGCCTTCGTGAACAAGGTCCACTGCGGCTATTCCAAATCGCGTGGCCAATATTCTGTCAAAAGCTGTAGGAGAACCACCACGTTGAAGATGCCCTAAAACAACAACACGTGTTTCTATGTTGAGGCATTTTTCTATTTCTTTTCCAATGTAATAGCCTATTCCGCCAAATCGTATGTGTCCAAACTCGTCTATGTTTTCGCTGTAAACGATTTCTTTGCCGCCCTTTGGCTTGGCGCCCTCAGCTACGACAACTATGCTAAAGTTTCTGCCTCTATCATGTCGACGCCTAATATACTCGCAAATCTCATCAATGTCAAATGGTTTTTCAGGAATTAGAATTACATCTGCGCCGCCGGCTAATCCTGCTTCTAACGCAATCCATCCTGTATAGCGTCCCATAACTTCAAGAATCATAACTCGCTTATGAGTTTCTGCTGTGGTGTGAAGCCTGTCAAGAGCTTCTGTGGCTATGGTAACAGCGGTCATGAAACCAAAAGTGTAATCTGTTCCTGCCAAGTCATTGTCAATAGTTTTTGGCACACCTACGCATTTGAGTCCGAAATCACCCATTTTATAGGCAACGCTTAAAGTGTCATCGCCGCCGATGACGACAATGGCATCTATCCCTTCTTTCTTGGTGTGTTCCAATATTCTTTCTGGTCCTTTCTCATGTTTAAAAGGGTTCGTCCTCGAAGTGCCTAGCACTGAGCCTCCACGAGGAAGAATCCCTGAGGCGGATTCCAAATTTAACGGTAAGAATTCGCCTTCCATTAGTCCATGCCATCCATCTTTTATACCAACAATATCATAACCATAATTTTGAATACCCTTCCTAACAACAGCTCTAATAACAGCATTAATTCCAGGAGCGTCTCCGCCGCCGCTTAGAACCCCAATTTTCATTTCGTTCTCCTCGATTAAGCTTTTCCAGAACTTCCAAACAAGCGCATTTTACCTTTAACAACCTCTTTCATTGCATCTTTCGCTGGACCTAAAATTTTTCTCGGGTCAAATTCTTTAGGAGAATTCGCCAAAACTTCTCGGACAGTTGCTGTAAAAGCCAATCGTAAATCCGTGTCAATGTTTATCTTTGAAATTCCTAGAGAAATGGCTTTTTTAATGTGTTCTTCAGGGATACCTCTTGCTCCAGTAAGCTCTGCCCCATATTTACTTGCTTTTTCAATAATCCATTGTGGAACACTTGAAGCTCCATGCAAAACAAGTGGCACATTCACTCTTTCTTTAATGAGTTTTAACCTTTCAAAGTCAAGTTTAGGTTCAGCCTTAAACTTGTAAGCTCCATGTGAAGTGCCAATAGCAACAGCAAGCGCATCTACGCCTGTTCTCTCAATAAATTCTTTAGCTACATTTGGATCTGTTAAAACTGCTTCTTTTTCTTCAACAGTTGACTCTTCCACACCTGCAAGTCGACCAAGCTCTGCTTCAACACTAATGCCTTTTTCATGAGCCAAATCTACAACTTTTCTGGTTAAAGCAACGTTTTCTTCAAACTTTAGGAATGAACCATCAAACATGACAGATGTAAAACCCGCTTCAACACATTTCTTAACTGTGTCAAAGGTTTCTCCATGGTCAAGATGAAGAGACATAGGTACAGACGTTGATTCTGCAGCGGTTCTGACAATTTTTGAGAGGTAAGATAAGCCAGCATACTTAATAGCGCTTGGCGTAACTGCAACAATGACTGGCGAATTCTCTTCCAAAGCAGCTTCATTAACCGCTAGGAGACTTTCTAAATTGTTAATGTTGAAGGCTCCAACAGCATAACCATTCTGTCTTGCAGGCATTAATACATCCTTATTGGTTACAAGCATGTTGCTCACAGCAAACTGCTATTAATCACAAATCAGTATAAATGATTTACATGATTCCAAACAAGATTCAGAATACATAGCCAAAATCAAAAAGCCACCAGACAAAATAGTTTCAATCGCCTGCAAACTATCAGGGTTTTCCCCCATCAAAAAACGTCCACTTTGACATCGATAATTATTATAAATAGGAAAAACGAAAATAAAATGAGAATTAGAAACAAACTTTCAAAGTGATCTAGCATGACTTGCTATTTTAGGCATCTTCAACAAATCTTCCAAAAAGCAGGAGTGAAAGTTACAAAAGAAAACAAACGAGAAATTGACAAAATCATCCATGACATTGTGAAAGTAAACTACAAAAATTGCCCAGAAACATGGAAGGAAGTGAAAAAGAGAATAACCGAAGACGAAGATAACTTCGTTATGATGCTGAAGGAAGCATGGAGAGAACATAAGCAACGTAACATGTAAAAAAAGGTTGTTTTTGGGCTTCAAGCATAATTTTGCAAACTTTGAAAAGCGTTAACTCAGATAAAAATTTATAAGAAAAGCGTGGGCATAAATGCAAAAAACAGCATACAAAACAGGAGATGGGCGCTTATGGTGAAACTAAACAAGCTTGACGAACAAATACTGTCGGTATTGAAAAATTCTGATAAAGGGTTAACGCTTACTCAAATAGCTGAAAAAATAGGTGAGTCAGAAAAAAAAGTTTTCAAATCACTGCGTAAACTTTTCGAAAATGAAATAATAGACTGTGAAAACCGCCAATACAAACTCGTAAAACCATAGCGTTGTAATGTTAGCCTCTCTGTTTTCGCGCATAAAGCTTTATTCACTCAATTGGATTAAGCGGTTAAGGGAATTGCTATGATTTCAGAAGAGAATTTTTGGTTTGCTGAATTAACTATGAAAGAAGTGAGAGAGGCAGCTGAAGCAAACAAGGTAATGATCCTTCCAGTTGGAAGCGTTGAAGAACATGGTCCGCATTTGCCCCTTTGCACTGACAGCTTACAACCCGAATATGTTGCTGTTGAAGTAGCCAAAAAGACTGACAGTTTGGTTGCTCCACCTTTGAAATATGGAATCTGCACAACTACACGTGTTTTTCCAGGAACAATTTCAATAAGCTTTCAATCGCTGTACAGAATCACCCGAGAAATAATTGAGGAATTTATCCGCAATGGCTTCAAACGGTTCCTAATTCTTAGTGGCCATGCAAATGAAGAGCAAATGGCTGCTTTGAAACTGGCTGCACATAATGTTCTATGGAAACATTCTGCGGAAGCTGAAAAGCGAAAACTGCGAATAATAGTGTGCTCTGACTATGATTTTGCATATGAACTCCGTGGAAAATATTTCAGCGAAGAAGATGGACATGGCGGAACTATTGAAACTTCACGTGTGATGGCAATAAAACCTGACTTAATAAGGGGAAAAGGAAGAAAAAACATGCAGAAGCTTCCAAAATTCGAAATAATCATGAACCCAAAAGAATTCTTGCCTGAAGGAATACGTGGCGACCCCGCAGTTGCCTCTGCTGAAAAAGGCAAATTCATAAACAATTACATAATAGCAGAACTGATCAAACTAATCGAAGAACTGAAAAAATAACGTAATTATCTAATCTAAATTTTTCTGTCAATGTCAAAATAACCACAATTTGAAGCTTTAAGCTTAAAAAGAAAAGCACGCGCGTGCGGTATTAACAACTTTGACATCCCATAGTAATTAGGCGTCTTCTAAAGAAGAGTCTTCTTGTTTGGACTCTAGATAAACCCAAAAGTGAATAAGGCGTAAGTTTAAACCTATGCGACTCCACCAAAACCCTTTTCGCCCAAAATAGCCGATTCTAATGGCTCATTCAGAAGAATACTCTCAAATGTCTTTAGAGCAGTGAAGTCGGTAATCAGGCAGGATATTTCTTTTCTTCAATATTCCAAAACTACTCAACGATAAATACAACAAATCAGACACCATGTTATATGATTCGTTCTCAACCACATAGGAGAAGATACTTCGGCCCTATAACATTCGATTCACAACCAATTAGCTGGATAAGTCGCCAAGTTTTGCAAGTAAGCAATGGTGTGAAAGTCAAATAAGATATGGTGAATGGACAAGAGATGACAACAGAAGAGATCACTACCTCATTTACACAGATGTGGTTGAGAAGATAGAACCAATTACCGTCTTAATAGTAATACAACACTGCGGATCATATGTTCTAGTACGACATACTCATATCGTCAGAAAGAAAAGATAAGCATCAGAGCAAATTAGAAAGCTCTAAATTGTGAAATTTAAAGGTAAGTCTGATCTATCCTGCCCTCTATTGGGGTTAGGAACGGATTTCTGCTTACTGCATTTTTGATAAAATGTTGTAACTATATTTGATAAGTCCTTTGTCAAAAAAGGTTCAGATTCGAGGTGGTTTTCTTATCAGGTTTTATGGCGCGGGGTGCGGGATTTGAACCCGCGCGGCCATTACTGACCACAGGCTTAGCAGGCCTGCCCCCTACCAGGCTAGGGCAACCCCGCCCAGTTTTTACTGACTCCGCTTAGTTTTTATTGCAGTTGTCCCTATTTTCGTTTTCTGAAGAATAACACGTTGCGCGCGCGAGAATCATAGAACACGAAATAATAAATCTATAGAGGGGATAGCCTCCAAGTCTATACTCATAGGCTAGTCAAAAAGTAACTGGTGAGAGGATAACTATGCAAATATATCGGCAGCCGCGCATTAGGCAGCCTTCCTTTTTCCAAGAATCTCCGTAACCAGTTTTTTCTCTTTATGAGCCTTAGAATCATTAACGATTCTAAGCAAATCTCTATCCAAGTCTTTGAGAAATGCATATTCACTGATCACCTTTTTAGTTACTATTTCTTCAGACGGCAGGTCTCCCCTTCTAACCAATCGTTGAAGATCATCCCAATCATACTTGCCCTCAGATATGCTGCTCAGAAGCGCATCGGGATTGAACGGTTCTCGAACATTCCAACACTTGACAACAACAAGCTGTCTCACTATGTCTTTATCAAACGGTCGTCCTGAAAACAAGTAAAGATCATACAAATCTCGAGCCCGAAGCCTCTGAAACGCAGCCCGCAACTTCTCTGCAAGCAATTCCTCCTTCTGCAAACATCTAACAGCGAATCTTGAAAACTCGCAAAACCTGAAATACATCTCATCGTAAAGAAGCACTTCTTGAAAAGGCAGAAGTGGCTCTTCTCTATAGCTAACTTCTAACGTAAACTCGTCAGCATTCCAACTGTGGGCATAACGGATTATGGCTAAATACGATTCAACGCCAACGTCGAATGCTGTTCTAACGTTTTCCTCAACTATTTCAAATTCAACGTCATAATGGTTGCTTTTGTGCAGTGTCTGTCTAAGTTCATGTTTAAGCTCTCCTAATGAAATGTTTGAACTGGTAAAGTCAAGATCCATCGAAAACCGACCAACATTCCCAAAATATACCTTCTTCAAACACGTGCCACCTTTGAAAGCCAATCTTGGCAAAATGGTATCTGACAAGATCTTCAAAACATAAGTCAAAACCACGTCTCTTTCTGCAACATCCAAAGGCACTCTGCTCGATCTGGCATAGAAGGTCACATGTTTCTTACTCAACATCCTATCTCACCTCACCTCAATTTCGCTCAGCAACTGATTAGGGGATAAGTTACAAAGGACCCGCCATTCCTTATAGAAAGAACCTGTCTTCGGCTTCCGCGGATCAAGGTATATCGGAGTCTTTCCAACACTATTCTGTAACAAATTCCTAAGACCTGACGGCAACGGTTTAACAAGCCTTTCTCTTGCAAGGAAGTCGATGATAAATCCGAGTCTTTGAATCAACGCATGCGATTTCATTCTAACAGCATATTCCACCAACTTATTCTGGTCAACTTCTGCTAAGCCTCGCCACGTGATTCTTGCAAGCTGCTCTATTCCACCAGCATAATGCGGCTTGTCGAACGAGTCAACCAGAGACTTCTCAGGTTCAGCCATGTAAATCTCAGCATCAAAGACTTTCTCAAGTTGATATCCAAAGAATTTATGCTTCGACAATGTCACAAATTTAAATGTGACGCCCTGCCATTCAACTTTAGGCTTCTTCTTCGTAGTCGCAATGAACAAAGTGAACGGCATTTGAGTAGTAAAACCATAATGGCTGTTAGACGTGTAGTAACTGAAATAGTACGGTTCAACAAAAGCTGCCCCCACAACCAAAGCATTAGCCGGCGGAATTTTTTCAGGATAACCGTAAGCTGCTGGTACAAACTGATACATGCCTTTGTCTATCCTTTCAAGCCACTTCTTCCGCTCGAGGTTATGCAGCAGAAAATAAGCGTAGTCAAGCGAACAGTGCAAAACACTCTGAACATCTACCGCCCGAATTACAGTTTTTTTCTCAGCCTCCCACTTGGCTACCAACCTGGCCTCTTCTGGCGACAATTTGCGAATTCTAAGCTGTCTCTGCTCCTCCTCAAGCTCTCTCAGCTTCCCTTGAGTTATACCCAACTCTTCTAAGGAAACCAACCGAACAGGAAGCCCCGCAATCTCCTCTTTCACTGACACATCAACCTCAGAGCCTACAATGACCAACTCAAACCTCTTCAAAGGCGGGTCCATATTAGACAAGGAAGAATACAGATTGAGTATCTTACTGAGCATGGAACGCTCTATTTTGCGTGTCGACACTTCCACAAACACGTCAATACCATCCTTACTTCTTAAGTGAAAATCGACTTTGATTCGTCCAGGAAGTGCTTCATTCGTTGCTACCAGCATGTGCCCTTCAAAGACTTTCATGATCTCTCTCGAAACATACGCTTCTATACTGCGCTCCATTTTTTTATATCACCATGTTCAATAAGTGACGCCGTGTTTATTATATTTTTTTCTGTTTTTCTTAGTAATTTTCTTTCCATTCGCTAAGATTTACAGAAATAAAAATAATGATATACCAAAACTCATCCATTAACTATAGAAAAAAGGGGATTCTCGGGAGCTTTCACAATTTTCTGCGAATATAGGGCAACCCCGCCCAGTTTTTACTGACTCTGCTTAGTTTTTATTGCAGTTGTCCCTATTTTCGTTTTCTGAAGAATAACACGTTGTCTTTTTGGCAGACGTATTCGAAGCCTAGCGCGTGCAACCGTCTCTTCGCTTAAGCCTTTAGCCACTACAAGCGTCTCAATCTCCCGCTTCATCTCTTCCAAATCCACTGCATAAACCTCCACAGTGAGAATCATAGAGCACGAAATAATAAATCTATAGAGGGGTAGACACCGAGCCTATAGCCATAGACTAAGCAAAAGAATCTGTCGTTAAGATAATGATGCAAATATATCGACAAACTGTCATACTTTCGACTTTCTATAGATTTTAATGCAGTATGCCCTTTTTTGGGTAACTGCATTAGATTCCAGAAAAAGCCTCAAGCCAATACTCAATGTTATTGAACAGCATAGATCATTCAGACATCGGAAAAGTTAAATTAGATCTCTTTACTTAAGGGGGTTAAGCTTGCCGCTCTTCAGTCTAAACCCAAAAAAACACTCCGAAAGAACCCTTTGCCCCTAAATTCTTCTCCATTCTTAGACACGTAGACACCTTGCACACTATAAAGGTCAAAATATTACTTAAACTTGTCCCTTATGATGGTCAAAAAGAGAAGAAGGTTGGCTAATATAACAGCCATGATCGACGAATGAATGCGCGCGCAAAATCAATATTTTCCTAAACCTCTGTGGACCTTATCCAATGCATAAGTCAAGCAGAAAAAGGGGGTTGATTGTGATGTTTGGTTTTGGTTTTTAGCAGTTTTAGAGTGAGGACTGTTAGTGGTATTGTGGCAAGTAGGATAGTGATTGGGTTTGGAAATTCTGGTATTGCATTTGGGTCTCCTTGGATTGTTCCAGTGATTCTTCCTGATTGTGCTGGTGGAATTTGTGTCAATTGAAAATTGATGTTGGGTGTGACTTGGTTGATTGTTACGCTTACGTCTGTGATTTGTGCATCTGAGTAGCCGGGGGCAGAGGCTGATACTGTGTAGGTGCCTGTTCCTAAACCTGTTGAGATGACGTAGTTGCCGTTTTCGTCTGTTTCGGCTTCTCCGTGGCCTGCGGGGCCGTCGGCGACGACTACAGCATCAACTATGGGCTTATCAGTTGTGTCTGTCACTTTGCCTGTGATTATTCCTGAAGGTGGAGGTGGAGTTACAGTTATTGCAATTTCTACATTTTTGGTTTCACTGCCAGCGACCACGTTTATGTCCGTAGCGATTTCAATATTCCACCCTTGGTAGATTGCAGTTACTGTGTATGTTCCAGTTCCTAATCCGCTTGAAATTCTGTAGTGTCCAGTTGCGTTGGTTTCAGTATGTCCATTGTATTCGCCGTCGTCTGAAACTGCGTAAACAGTGGCGTTTCCTAGGGGAGCGCCGCTTGGATCCGTAGTTACCCTTCCTGAGATGATTCCTGAACGATCAAGAGCCATGTTGATTCCTTTCACTTCAGAACCTGCGGTGACAGCGATTCCTCCTATGGATTCCATAATGTAGCCTTCTGGAAAGATTGCAGAGACATTGTATGTGCCAGTGCCAAGATTGGTAATTATGCTGTAATAGCCGTCGGCATCTGTCATTGCAGTCCAGCCGAATTCTCCGCCGCCACTACTTGGAAGCGCAACAATTACAATGTTTTCTAAAGGCGTTGCAGAAACTGCGTCGGTGACTCTGCCTGAAATTCCTCCTGATAGGGTAAGATAGAAGTTGATGTTGGGGGTTTCTTGTCCAGCAATTACTGTGACGTCTTCATTTTTTGCGTTTAGATATCCTTGTGCAATGACTTGGACAGTGTAGGTTCCGGTGGGTAATCCTTCAGTGATGCTGTATTGTCCTGAAGGGTTTGTTGTGGCGAATCCATGACCGTTGGGTCCTGAGGCTACAACCATAGCGTTTGACACTGGCACTCCAGATGCAGCGTAGACTGCGCCTGAGAATTTGGCTGATGGAATTGAAATGAACATTATTGAAATGGAGAGCATGAGGCTCAATAGTATTAGAGAAATCATGGTGTCTGCAATGAGTCTGTTTTTAAATAGTTTATTTTGCATGTGTTTTTTGCACCAAACCATCATTTACTGCGTGATTACATATTAAAATTTGCGTAAAGCTTGGGCGCGCGCGGAATTTGCCGTCAGCGTTTCGCTGTGCCACGAATATTTTGGTATTCAAGAAGGATTTCATGGATTTATCTGCATGAGGATGGTCAAGTAGAAAAAGGTTTGTGCTTTTAGTGTGATTATGAGTAGTTTTTCTGCGATCATTGTTTTTCATTTGGTTACTACTTTGCTTCACGTTTGAGTGAAGCTTCGCCTTATTTGCATTTCAGTGAATTTTGCTGAAATAGCATGTTGATTACGCAAGGTTAAATAATGGAGTTTTAGGATTGAGTTCCAGTGATGGTTATATCGAAACTAAAGCTTGTGATTCCACTGATGCTGGATGAAACTGTAAGTGTTAAAACAGCTGAAACAACGGATCCTGCAGCTAACACAGTGCTTTCACGGTTCCAAGCTAGGCTTATATAATTTGAGGCTGTGGATGGATTCCAATTGCCAGTAGTCATGCTAAGTGTAACTGGCACATTGCCTTCATTCTTTATGTAAATCGTTTTTGGGTTGTTTGAGCCAGGCGTCAGAGCTCCCCAATCAATAGATGAAACTACATTGGTGCAGCTGCTTTCCCAATATACACTGAGTCCTACGGCTTGAACGTTTCCAACGTTAGAGATTGTACGTGTTACAACGAGGGCGCCTACAGCTGTTGCGACCATTCCAGCGACAGCAATTGCCAGAACTGCGCTTAATGTGACTTTTTGCATTGCCATATTTTTTTCACCTGACAGGAATATGGAATCGCAAGTCTTAATAAACGTTGCTGTATGGCTGCGCAACACAAATACACAACAACCCCACTGGAACTCGCCTCTTAACAGAACAAAACATCAAAATTGTTCAACATACGAAATTTCAAGTCTCAATCTCGAGAACAAACTTTTAATAATGCAACATACAAAACTCCAAACTATCCACGGAGGTGAATACTTGAATAAAGATCAAACATTAGGGGGAGCAATATTAATCATATGCTTTGCAGTCAGTATCCTCTACTTAGCAACACTCTTTTACCCAGCATGGCTTACAAGCATTGGGCTTCAAATCACAGAGGCCGATGTGAGATTCTGGATCATAGCCACGCCAGTTCTCATAGCATTCATAGCAATAATGGCCATAGGTGCATGGATAGGCTGGACAATGGCTACTACGCCTCCACCAAAACCAATAGAAGAAATCACAAGCGAAACTGAAAAATCTGTAGAAGAGAACAAAACTCCCTGAAAAGCTGATAAATAAACACAACAAAAGCTTTTAAGAACTGGCAGGAAGTGGCGTGCACTAGCACTTATATTTTTCGTAAGTTTTAATAATACATTGATGTATATTCTGTTTTCACATTTTGGTTGTTACAAGGGTTTAGTATGGGTCGCCATCGTCGTAGAGGTGAGGTCCAGATTCTGACAGATATTCTAACCTTGTCCCTGAAGGGTGTCAAGGCGACTCATCTTATGTATAAAGCTAATTTGAGTTATTCTACGCTTCGCAAGTATTTGTCTGCTGCTTTGAAGCAGGGGTTGGTTAGTAAGGTTTGTAATGATGACGGTTCTGTGGTTTATTGTGTTACAGAGAAGGGTAGGCTTCTTTTGAATAGGCTTAAGGAAGTTAAGTGTGTTTTGCAGTTTTAAGTTATGTCGCATATTGCTATTTCTTTATGTTTAGCTTTCAGTCTAATTTTTAGTTCTAAGTCTTTTTCAGTGTAGTTTCCGATTAGAGTGTCTTGTATTTGTATTTCTTTGTATTTTGGTAATATTATTTCTCCTGTTGCTGGTTTTTCTTTTTCGATTTTTTGGTTGATGCTTATTAGCCATTTTGGCAGTGTTACTTTTCCTGTTTTCCGATTGTATTCTACAAAGTTGTGTTTGCTGAGGTTTGTTAGGATTTCCTGTAGGTTTTTTTCTGGGATTTCTAGTTTTTTGGCTAGTTTTTTTATGTTTAATGATTCTTGTTCTTCGATTATTGTGAGCAAGTCTGCTGTTGATAGCATATGTTTAAATTTGAGTTTTTAGTTATTAAAAGGTTAGGGAGTTTTTGTCTGTTTAATTTTTGGGTTTTTATAGAAAAGATAGACGTTTGTTCTAGACAATTAAGATAGATGTTTCATACTTAACTGTTTAAATACTGCGGAGAGTGATAATTAAGCAATGTGAGAGGGAGAAAAAGGAAACTAGAAGTTTAACTGGTGTTTCTTATCCGCTCCAGGCAAGGAGGGATCGTTTGAGTGGAAGCTTTAACTAGTAAGGAAATGGTGGAAGAGCTTAAGAAAGAGTGGAAAACTTTGTGGTGGAAGCGGATTGATGATAAGGTTAGGGCTGAAGGTATTGCTGATAAGGATTATGGCATGTTGTTTGTTGAGCGAGGCACCGTGATTTTTGCTACAAGAAAGTTTAGGATATTGAGTTTTAGGGAAATTTTGCAGTTGCATGGTGTAATTGACGTGGATAGGGTTGTTGGGCCTCATCCTTCTGTTGGAGGTTGGGGAAAATTCATCAGAACAGTTATTGCTAATCAGCAGCCTTCAAAGCGTAAAAGGCGAGCATGGAAGTATTTTGAAGAGGAAAAGAAGAAGCAGCAGTTAAAGAAGGGTGGACGAGGCTGGCTTCATTTTTAGGTTAAGCATAAGCACACAATAAAGTTAATTTCGTTTTTAGGAAGTGCAATTTTTGGGGAGCTATAGGAGCAGATTTGATATTATAGCGGATATTCTGCATGTGGTTAAAGGTGATGGTGCTAAAAAGACGCAGATCATGTACGGTGCGAATTTGAGTTATAAAGTTTTGACGAGGTATTTGGCTGAAGTTTTAGAGGCATGTCTTGTGAGGTTTGAGAGGAATAAGCGTTGTTATGTTCTCACGTCTAAGGGAAGAGAGTTTTTGGAGCATTATCGTGAGTATTCAAGGCGGAACAAGCATGTAGCCGAGCAGTTGCAAACTATGAATGCTAAAAAGAGAGTTTTGGAGGAACTTTGTTCTGTTTAGGGATTAAGGTTTTGTTGTAGGTGAAAATTGTTGTCATACGGTAGGTTTGTAATAGCTGTTTCTTGTGTTTTACTTTTGGTTTTTGCAGTTTTGTTTGTTTCTCCAGCTTTATGCTATAATGAGCATGAGGCGAAGGCTGCGGTTGAAGCTACAGAAAGTAAAGTTTCGAGTTGTTATGGGACTGTTTTTGAGGCGGAGAAGGCTGGTGCAAACGTTAGCAATTTACTAAGCGTTCTTAATGAGGCTGGATGGTTTTTGTCCAAGGCTAAACTTGCCTACAGCCAAGGTGATTTTGATTCTGCTGTGGCTTTTGCTGATAATTGCAGTTCAAGGCTGGATGGTATCGTTGCGCAGGCTGAAAGTTTGAAGCTGGATGCTGAACGGGCTGGTCACTGGGATTTTATGGTTAATTTTGTTGGCTCTGCCGTTGGTGCTGTTTGCGTAGTTGTCGGCGGTTTTGCTGTTTGGGTTTTTTTGAAAAAGCGTGAAGAAATTAGGGAGAGAGTTTAGATTGGGCGTCAGGGAATATGGTCTTCTTTACTGGGTAGTTGTTGGAGTCTTAGCCTTGCTTGTTGCTTCGCCTGTGCTAAGCAGAGTTTTGGTTTACCCGCGAACTGAGTTTTTCACTGAGCTTTGGCTTTTGGATGCGGATCATGGGGCTAGGAATTACCCGTTTAATATTACGCGTAACGAAAACTATAGCATTTATCTGGGTATTGGCAACCGTTTAGGCTACTGCGCCTATTACATGGTTCAAGTGAAGTTCCGAAATCAGACGCAGCCGGCGCCCACAAGCTTCGGCCCGATAGAAAGTCGGCTTCCAAGCAGTTTACCATCACTGTTTAACATGACGGCTTTTGTGGCGGACGAGCAAGTTCTGGAAATTCCCATAACATTTTCGATTAATTACACCTTGAATGAACAGTTTTCAGAAGTTGAGCTTTTCAGTTTAAGGCTTAACGGCGTACAGCTAAACATGAGCGACTACACGTTGTCATGGGATGCTGACGGAAAAGCGTTTAGAGGGTTCCTATTCTTCGAATTATGGTTGTACAACGCCGACACGAACAGCTTTAAGTACCATGGACGCTTTGTAGGCTTACGGTTCAACATGACAGTTCCTGTCTAATCCTCTCAAGACTTGTTTGATGTTGGAAAAGCTGTTTTACGATGTGTTCAAGTTGAGTGGGGACAAGCTTAGGACCGCAGTTGTTGGTTTTGGCAAGATGGGTGTTCTTCACGCTGGCATTTTGAATCTTTTGCCGAAAGTTCAGTTTGTTGCTGTTTGTGAGAAAAGTGCTTTAATTCGGAGATTTGTGGAGAAGTTGTTTAATGATGTTTCCGTGGTTGACGACGTGTGCAAGCTTCCGGATTTTGATTTAGATGCCGTTTATGTAACGACACCCATTTCATCTCATTTTGCCGTTGTGAAAAGCATCTATGATCTTAAGGTTGCCTCTAACGTTTTTGTTGAGAAGCCTCTTGCCTCAAACTATGGTGAAGCTAGGGAGCTTTGTGATTTGGCGCTTAGGCTTGGCGGCGTTAATATGGTTGGTTATATGAGGCGTTTTTCTGTAACTTTCAGGAAAGCCGGGGATTTGTTAAATCAGAAGGTTATAGGTGAACCCGTTTCTTTTTCGGCTTATGCTTTTTCCTCAGACTTTTTTGGAATTAGTGAAAATTCGAAGGTTTGCACGCCTAAAATTGGTGTTATGAGGGATCTTGGTTGCCACGCTATAGATTTGGCGTTATGGTTTTTCGGCGATTTTAAGGTTAATAACGCGGAAATAGATTCCCTATTCCGTGGGGACTCAGAGGATTCTGCATCTTTCGAGGTTGAAACTCAAAGCGGAGTTTGTGGCAAGTTTGATGTTTCTTGGTGTGTGGACAAGTATCGCATGCCGGAGGTTGGGTTTACCGTTGAGGGTTCTAAAGGCGTTATGAGGGTGAATGATGATGAGCTGGAGTTAAGATTGAATGACGGTGAAAGATTTAGGTGGTTTAGGCATGATTTAAAGGATAGTGTTGGTTTTTGGCTTGGAGCGCCTGAATATTACCGTGAAGACGAGTGTTTTGTAAAATCCTTAATTGATGGAAAGGACGTTGAACCCAACTTTTTCAGCAGCGTAAAAGTTGATTTGGTAATTGATGAAGTGAAGGCGAAGGCTAAACGAAAATGACTATCCGAGAAAGAGCGCTTTTGATTGGGGATAACCCCTTTCACGGGATTAGCCACCTCTCTCAAGAAAGAAGCAGAATTAGGGGAGACACGCCGACTTCTCCTGAATACGCCGCCAAACTGATATCGATTGCCGCTGAAAACGGGGCGAACGGCTTCATGTTTTCAGTTAGCGATACAACGCTTTCAATTTTGGACATTTTGCGGAAGAATGGCAATAATGATGGTTTGCGCTTGTATGCTATTGTGCCTTATGCCTACGAGTATGTTAGGCTTGCAGGTGCATTGGGCGGGGTTCCAGGTTTAGCCAAGAAATTGGTTAGGGAAATTGTTTTTTCAGGGAATTTTCGTGCTATGGTTTCTGGTTTGAATGGTGTTGTGAGGTCTGATTTGGCTTCTCTTTTTAAGACTTATTTGCTTTATGAAGTTTCTAGGGTTAGGCGTTCAGCTGGTGGGAAGGCTGAGCTTGAATCCGTTTTGCTACATCAGCTTATAACTGATTTATGCCTTGGTTTAAGCTTGGACTGGGTTTTTAAGTTTTATACAGAATTTTTGTTGAAGAGGGGGATAACTCCTGGCTTTAACACCGGTAACTTCGCCTTGTTAGTTAAGAAGCTTAAGGAGTGGGACATAAACCTGAAAGACGTTGTGATTGCTGCGCCATTTAATAAGGTTGGTTTTCAGATGGTTCCTTCAAAGGAAGAATGCGAAAAGGCTTTGGCTGGTCTACCTAAACCTAATGTTTTAGCTATTAGCATTTTAGCAGCTGGCTACCTAACTCCTAAAGAGGCTGTGAATTATATTGCGGTTCTTCCTAACATTAAAGGAGTAGCTGTTGGAGTTTCAAAAGAAAAACATGCAAACGAAACCTTCCAACTACTTAAAGAAAAATTACTGCATGAAGTTGGCTAAGACAGAGGTCGTGAAAGGCGAAAATAGTTGTTCATTTTAATATTTTTATGGGTATTTTTCGCGTTATTATCTTTCGGTCTTCTTGGGGTAAATTACGTTTTTATGAAGAGAGCTGTAAACAAGCCTTGGAACGTTAGGATTGATAAGGAGTATTTGCCGCGGGTATCTATATTAGTGCCCACATTTAATGAAGGTCAGATTATTGGTTATAAAATCAGAAATTTGTCTAAACTTGAGTATCCAAAGAATTTGATGCAGATAATATTTGTGGACAGTAATTCCTCAGACTCGACTATTGCCCAGATTATAGAGTTTATTGATAACAATAAAGAAAAAGGGGAAATCAAATTATTAATAGAAAAGCAACGAAGGGGAAAATCTGCAGCTTTGAGTTATGCTTTAAAGAGCTGTGATGGAGAAATTGTGATAATTTCCGACGCTGACTGTTTTTGGCCCTCAAATATACTGAATAATGCCATTCCGTATATGGCTGACTCAAATGTCGGAGCATTATCTGGGCCTAAGAGACTGTTGAACTCGGAGGATTCCCATGTAACTAAAAGCGAAGCTGCTTATCTCCAATTGATGAGTCTGATGAAGGAGGCTGAATCTAAGATTTCTTCAACCCTTTTATTTGAAGGTGGATTTAGTGCCTTTAAAAGAGGGGTAATAGACTGTTTTGACCCTTATAATACCGGTTCTGATGATTGCGGGACGGTGATAGGTGTTTTAGAGAAAAATTATAGGGCGATAATGGTTCCAGAAGCTGAATTTTTCACAGTGTTTCCGAAAACTTGGAGTGAGAAATTGAAAATAAAAGTGAGAAGGGCGAACCAGCTGATTCGAGTACTTGGAAAATACGCATCCCTCTTAGCCCGTGGAAAAATTAAAACTGGCAAGGGTTTGATAATGAAAAATTTACTTGTTTACTTTTTAGCGCCTTTTGCATTTCTGTTTTTAATTGCAACTACAATTTGGCTTTTATTCAAAACGCCTATTTTCGTAGTGCCTTTATTTTTCTTCCTTATAGTTCCAAAGGCAAGAGGCTTAATATTGGAGGCGTCATTGAACTTTCTGATCATTGTGTATGCCATTTTTTTGTCTATTTTTAAGAGAAAGTTTGTAGTTTGGAAGCAGCCCAAAGATCGTCCTTTACTTAGCGAGAAAATTCTGCTGCAGAAGCGATTAATATAGACGAAAATCAGAGCGTTGGGTTTAAAACCTAAGGTTTGGTGGCCTGAATGAGCTTAGTTGGGTTGGTTGAATGTAAAACTCGAAATGTCAATTCGATTAAAAAGGCGATTAGGGAAGCGTTTAGACTGATTGATTACTCGCTTCCTGAAGCGGAAAAAATTGTTATCAAACCAAACATGTGTTATTATTGGGACTGGTCTACTGGCCAGACTACGGATCCCCTTTTTGTTGCTGCTTTGA
>Ga0207433_10003623_pt1 | contig 29497 bp, 27 predicted proteins | sample YelNatPaOPGAMG01_FD_187559 | JGI IMG/M metagenome (GOLD analysis project Ga0207433, IMG submission 187559) | Hot spring thermophilic microbial communities from Obsidian Pool, Yellowstone National Park, USA - OP-RAMG-01 (SPAdes) (version 3) | ecosystem: Environmental > Aquatic > Thermal springs... | reverse complement strand
TAGCAGCCTGCGGAAAAAGTCGCTTTCGGTTGTAGGAGCCGTCTCCAGACGGCGATTTCCGAGCGCGAGGCAGACGGATTCGGGGTCTGGAGACCCCTCCTACACCACTTTATCCGGCGGCTGCTAGACTTGAGGGCGTGGGAGCCGATCATTGGTCGTCTCGCGCCGACTACACAGAAAATGAGGGGGACAGAATGGGACAGTTTCAGATCGCCTGCCAGACCATTACCTGGGGGGCGAACCAGCGCAACGAATTCCCTGCTGTATTCGAGCAGGTGAAGAAGGCCGGCTATGCCGGCGTCGAGATCGGCTTCCGACACATTCGCGAGACCGCGCCCGCGGAGCTCGCGAAGATGCTCGGCGATCAGGGACTCGTGCTCGCGGCGTCGCACGTCGGCGGCAACCTTTTCGATACCCAGCAGGCCGGCCAGGAGCGCTCGATGATCGATGAGGTGCTGGACTACCTCGATCAGATGGGCACGAAGCTGCTGATGTACTCCGGCCTGCGCTACAACTCCGACGAGCAGCTCGCGGCCGATGTGGATATGCTCAACCGCGCCGCCGAAGGCGCGCGCGCCCGGGGTGTGAGCCTGCTCTACCACAACCATGATTTCGAGTTCTTCGAAGAGGGCCGAGCGGCGGATGCGCTTCTGCACAAGACCGTCGAGGCATTGGGCTGGTGCCCGGACATCGGCTGGCTGATGAAGGGCGGGGCGCCGGTACCGGAATTCCTTGACAAGATCAGGGACCGCATTGGCGCGGTGCATTTCAAGGACTTCGCAACGGACGGCGCCGCCGAGGAGCGAGAGTGCGATACGGTCGAGCTCGGCGAGGGAGTCGCGCCGCTGGGCCAAGCAGCCGAATGGCTCAAGGCCAACAAGTCCGGGCTGTGGGTCATTGCCGAGCAGGACAATGCGGCTGTTCCCGCGGGCGAGGCCGCTGCAAAGAACGCAGCATATCTGAAGAAAGTGGTGGGATAGCGGAATATGGAGTTCAGAGTAGCCATTATCGGCAGTGGAGCGATGGGCGGCCAGCATGTGAGTGCATGGGCTGCGCGCGATGACGCGAAGATCGTGGCCGTGTGCGACCTGCTTGAGGATCGCCGCAACGCGCTGGCTGAGAAGACCGGCGCGACCCCCTACGAGCGCTACCAGGACGCGATCGCGAACGACGGCGTCAATGTGGTCTCCATTTGCACGCCCGTATGTTTCCATTCGGAGATAGCGGTGTTCGCGGCGGAGCACGGCGCGCACTCGCTGAGCGAGAAGCCGCTGGCGCTGACGCTTGAGCAGGCCGACGCGGCAATCAGCGCCGCGAAGGCGAACGGTGTCTTCCTTTCCACCTCGTTCCAGTACCGCGGATTTCCCCGCATCAGGAAATACAAGGAGCTGTTCGACAACGGCGAGTTCGGCGGTCCCATCTTCATGCGCTTCGCGGACGTGCGCGAAGTGCGGCCCAAGATCGCGATGCACCGGAAGTCGATGAACGGCGGTCCAATCATCGACATGACCGGGCATTACTTCGACCTGGCCCGCTACATTACAGGCGAGGAGCCGGTCACGGTGTATGCCCGCGGCCACGTGTTCGGCAAGGGCAAGCCGCGCCTCGCGGAGGTCGATGACTTCGCGATCGACGCCGCGACGATCGAGGTCGGCATGTCCGGCGGTCACGTGCTGAGCGCTTTTGTGAACTGGGGCATGCCGGAGAGCTGCAAGGGGTTCGGCGACGAGGCCATTGTCGGCCCCGCGATGTGGGCGAAAGAGATCGACAAGAAGGTCGTGGCCGAGTACGGTGGTCGCACGGAGGAGTTTGAGCTGCCCGCCGGACCTCCCGGTTCGAGCGTGCGCATCAACGGTATCGCTGAAGCGATCCTCGGGAAAGCTCCGCTGGAGGTCGCCGGCGAGGACGGCCGCATCGCGCTTCGCTGCAGCCTGGCAGCGCTGGAATCGATCGAGACGGGCAGTGCAATAGCGCTCTAGGACTCATCAGGGGGATGGACATGAGAAGGATTGCATTCGTGCTGCTGATCGCGCTGGCATGTATGCCCGCCTTAGGGGCGCGCGTCAGCGTGATGGACTTCGGCGCCAAAGCTGACGGCGTCACGGACGACACCGCGGCGTTTGCGGCCGCCTTTGCCGCGCTGCCCGCGGGCGGCGGCACGGTGTCCGTGCCCACGGGCAACTACATGATCAAAACGCACCTGTCGGTGCCGCCAAACACCACGCTCGAAGGGGTGTGGAGCATTCCGACGGCGTTCTCTCAGATGAAAGGCAGCACGCTGCTGGCCGTCGAGGGCGCGGGATCGGAGACCGGCCCGGCGTTCATCACGCTCGCGATCAACTCGACGATCAAGGGCATCACCGTCTACTATCCCGACCAGAAGGCCGAGAAGATCGTGGCTTACCCGTGGTGCGTTGCGTGCGCGGGCGGGGACAATGCCTCGATCGTCGATTGCCTGCTGGTCAACCCCTACAAGGCCGTCGATATCGGCTCGCACGCATCCGGTCGGCACTACATCCGCAACCTCTACGGTCAGCCGCTCAAGACCGGCATATTCGTGGACAAGTGCTTCGACGTCGGCCGCATCGAAAACGTCCACTTCTGGCCCTTCTGGCAATGGGACGAGAAGTCCGGCATCCGCGAGTGGATGTGGGCGAACAGCGAGGCGTTTGTCTTCGCGCGCACGGACTGGGAATATGTGCTCAACACGTTCGTGTTCGGCTATAAGACCGGCTACCGGTTCACCAAGTCCGCCGACGGCGCGATGAACGGCAACCTGCTCGGCATCGGCGCGGACGCGACCGAAAATGCCGTGGTCGTCGAGTACTCGCAGAAGCCCGGGCTGCTGATAACCAACGGCGAGTTCGTGGCGTTCGCGGGCAGCAATCCGTGCGAGGTCGTGGTCAAGGACACGCATGACGGCGTAGTGCAGTTCGTCAACTGCGCGTACTGGGGTCCGGCCGATCAGATCGCGCGAATCGCGGGGACCGGCCAGGTCACGTTCTCTGCGTGCAACTTCCTCGGGTGGAACCGCAAGAACAACAAGACACCGGCGATCGAGCTCAGCGGCGGTGACCTGATAGTCAACGCCTGCACCTTCAACGGCGCCGGCCCGCAGGTGACGCTGCTGGGCAAGGCACGGTCGGCTGTCATCACAGGCAACCGCATGGGCGGCCCGCAGGCGATATCCAACCCCGCCAAGGCCGACCTGCAGATGGGGCTCAACTCGTTCGACAAGGGCCCGCAGCCGCCGAAGGAAGAAGCCGGGGCGATTGTGGTCGACGATGACGACGCGCCGCCCGCCGTGCAGTTCACCGGCAACTGGCTGACCAGCGCCGGAGCCGCCATCGGCTACTTCAGGGGCACGCATTGGGCCTACGCCGGCTCAGGCGACGCGAAGGCCGTGTTCACCCCGAATGTGCCAAAGGCGGGGAAGTACGTGGTCTACGCATGGTTCGGCCCGGACCCCATGAAAGATCACGCCACGAACGCGCCGGTCATAGTCAACACCTCGGGCAAGAGCGTCACCAAGCTCGTCGATCTGCGCGCGATGAAGGGACAGTGGGTCAAGCTCGGCACGTTTGCGTTCGCCGCGGGCCGCAAGGGCACTATCACATTCACAAACAACGCCAACGGCAACGTGCTCGCGGACGCAGTGAAGCTGGTCCCGGCGTCGTAACCGCAGCTTCGGCTTGCGCGTCTGATCTTGCGGAAATAACGCATTACAGACGCAAACGAGGTACACCAACATGCGACCAAACAGGCTGATAGTTCTGATTATACTCCTACTCGGCGCGGCTCTCGCAGCCGGACAGGTGCAGACGAGCGCCAAGGCCGCCAAAGCGGCCGGCGTCACGCATGCGAAGGCAGCCAAGGCCGGCAAAGTAGCCAAGGCGCTCGGGCTGACCGCGGATCAGAAGGCAAAGATCAAGGCCATTCGCAGCGAAGCGAAGACAAAGAAGCAGAGTGTCGAGAGCGATGCCTCGCTGACGCCCGAGGCAAAGAAGACCAGGATCAAGCAGATTCGCGCCAACGCGATCGCACAGATCAAGCAGGTCCTCACGCCGGAGCAGCGGAAGAAGGTGCTCAAAGCGCGAAAGGGTCGAGTTGCCAAGAAGCTGGCCAAGGCGCTGAATCTGACAGCCGAGCAGAAGACGAAGATCAGGGCGTTACGTGCCGAGGGCAAGTCCCAGGCAGCGGCGGTTCGCACCGACTCCTCGCTGGACGCGGCCGCCAAGAAAGCCAAGATCAGGGAGATCCGCAAGGCAACCCTGGACAAGATCCGCCAGATCCTCACACCCGAGCAGCAGAGCAAGCTCGATGCCCTGCACAAAGGCAAGAAGCGCAAATAGGTCGCGCGAACCTGCAGATCGCGGCCGGTGCGGCTGATCGTAAGCCATTGCACCGGCCGTTCTTGCGTCTTCAGGCCCCGGATTATGCGGAAGATGCATAATCCGGACTAGGTTAGACCTGGTCGCCACAGGGCGTCAAGGCCCGCTCGGCTGCATCTGCCCAAATGAAGAACACTTGGTAACACTTGTGCTTCGCGGCCCGTGTGATATCATAACCTCATCCATAAAATACCTCCATAATACGAGATGGCAACCTGGCGTTTATAGGTGTATACTTCATGCGTTGAACCAGCGCGCGAGATCAGGCGAAAGAGGGGGGTGATCCTGTGTTGGTCAACGGCGCGCCGGTCGACTACCACTGGCGCCATTGTGCGCCTTTCCTAGGAGGGAAGGATGTACAGTAAGAGACTATGGTTGGCGGTCGCCATCGCGATGATCATCGTCGCGGCACCGATGACCGCCCACGCCACTTTCCCCGGCACAAAGATCTGCATCGACCCAGGTCACGGCGGATCCGATCCCGGGGCGGTCGCACTTGGGGACGAGGAAGCGACATTCAATCTCGACATCGGCCTGCGCGCTCGCAGTCTGTTCCAGCAGGACGGCGCAACGGTCTACATGACGCGCACCACTGACGCTACTGTGTCGCTGCAGGGACGCTGCGACATAGCCAACAACGCCGGCTGCAGCTCGTTCCTGTGCACCCACTGCAACGCTGGTGGAGGCACCGGCACCGAGACATTCGCCTACGCAAGCGGCACGACCGCGGCCAACCTGGCCAGTCGCGTGCAGTCGGAACTGGTTTCCCACATGGGCACGACTAACAGAGGCGTCAAGTACGAGAGCTTCTACGTGCTTGTCAACACGAATATGCCGGCCATCCTCGGCGAAGTCGCGTTCATCGACACCCAGGCCGACAACGACAAGCTGAGCTCGGCGACATATCGACAGGAGGCCGCGCGAGCCTACCTGCACGGCACGCAGTCCTGGTATGGCTACACGCCGCACGATCCCGCCTCCGACATCATCGTCGATAACACCAGCGGGTCGTTCTCCTGCTCCGGCAACTGGGCGACCGGGACCAGCTCGACCGACAAATACGGCTCGGATTACCGCTATCGCAGCACCGCCGCGGTCAGCGATCCGGCGACCTGGCAGCCCACGCTGTCCACCCGCAGCTACGCGGTCTACGCGTGGTGGCCGGCGGGTTCCAACCGGTCCGCTTCCGCGCCTTACATCGTTCACTACAACGGTGGGACGGCGACCATCAACAAGAATCAGCAGACCAGCGGCGGTCAGTGGAATCTGCTGGGCACGTGGTCGTTCACGAACGGCAACAACGTTCAGCTCTCCTGCTGGACAACCGCGGGCTACAACGTGATGGCGGACGCAATCAAGTTCGTTCCGCAGTAGTCTCTTTTCGGCAACCAGGGGACGGGTATGCCCGTCCCCTGTCCTCTCAGGCATCGAAGGAGAAGACCAATGTGGCATCGACACCTGCCGCTCATCTGTCTCATGCTCGCGCTCAGCGTGCCTGGCTTCACGGCCGAACCGGATGCGGCTCAGCCTCCCGCCAATACGACACCACCTGCAATCATCGACGAGGGGGGCAAAGTCGAGGACGCTCCTGAGAAACTGGAGTTGCTGTACAAGTTCGAAAAGGGCCAGGCAAGCAAATACCAAGTCCAGATCATGAACCGCGGCAAGTTCCGCCTGCTCAACCAGACCAAGGAGACGTCGCTGAACACCGTGACGGAGATGTTCTTCCGGCAGACCGTCAAGGATGAGCAGGACGGGCTCTACAAAGTGGTGTGGGCGCTCCAGTCGGGCACCGTCCGCATCCCGCAGTTCGGGCAGAGCGTCATAACGCTGCCGGAGCTAACGTACACTATGGATGAGCGCGGCGTGATCCAAGCCATATCCGGGCTGGACAAACTGGCCCTCCTGCCGGGCAAGCCGCAGCAGAAGTCGTTCGCTCTGACGCTTGGCCAACTCAGGTTCCAGGGATTTCCCAAGAAGGCGCTTGCGGTCGGCGAGGAATGGACGCGGGAGTGCTCGCTCGATCTGCCCGGCAGCGAGAAGCTGCCCGTCAAGGTCAACTGCAAGCTGCTGGGATACGAGAAATGTGATGGCTACGACTGCGCGAAGATAGAGACGAAGTACGACTACCCGGTCAAGATCACGCTTGACGATAAGGCGAACGGCAAGCTGAGTCTGGAAGGCAAGGAGTCCGGCGCCATGATCACTCGCTTTGCCTACAAGGAAGGCAAGATGATCCGCACGGAAGGCGACATCAAATCCGAGGCCAAGGTCCTCGAGGCTGACGGAAAGCCGTCGGACGCCTACGTCAACCTGCAGCTCAACGTCGTGAGCCGGCTGCTGCCCAACCAGCCTGCTTCGGGAACGGAGGAGAAGTGAGATGCGATTTATGGCTTGTGTGGTGTGTATATCGCTGATGTGCTGCCTGGCAGCGGGCGCGGCCGGCATCAAGCTCGGACCGCCGGTCCAGGTCCCGACGCCGGACGGCAAGTTCACAATGCCGTCGTTCTCGGCAGACGGCCGCTCGATCGCGTTCTCTCGGTCGGATTATGGGGCGCTTTACGTAGGGGACTGGCAAGGCAAGTTCCACACGATCGCGGAGGCGCCGCTGGCCGGGTGGAGATACCGCTGGACTTCGGACGGGCAGAACCTCGCCTATAGGATCCGCTACGAGGACACGCCCGCGCTGGCGGGCATGGTTTCCAGCGCCGACGGAAGCTCGCAGACGCAGATCACCGACTGGCAGAACGACCTGTTCCCTCCCAGCGCCAGCAAGAACGGCATCACATTCAAGGCGGGCGATGACCTGTTGACGGTCGATGAGAAGGGGCAGGTCAAATCGGTCAAATCGGTCTCCGACGGACAGGGCATCGTGTCGCGCGTGGCGGGCGTATCGGCCGCGTTTTGGGCCAACGATCTGACCGGCGCAACGCTCTCTGCGTTCGCCGCGCTGGTGCCTGCGGCATTCGGCAAGGGCAACGCCAAGGACGTGATGACCAACGCCGACAACGAGCTCTGGGTGGTTGACGAGAACGGCGAACCCAAAAAGCTGATCGATGTGGAGGGCGAATCCGGATACTTCAGCCCCCAGGCGTCGCCGGGCGGGGATGCCGTGGCGGCCCCGGGTCTGAGCGGCAACCTCTACATAGCGGACATGGCCGGAGGAACCCCTGTCAGCCTGGGCATGGGCCAGAATCCGGCGTGGTCGCCCGACGGTCGGTACCTAATCTATGAGGTCGTATCCGAAGACGGTCATTCCATAACGGGCTCGGACCTGTGGATAGCCTCGCGCGACGGCAAGTGGAAGCAGCGGCTTACAAACACGAACGGACTCGAGCGCTACCCGTCCTGGTCGCCGGACGGCCGCACGATCGTCTACGAACTCGACGGCAAGATCTACTACGCGCCAATCGAGCAGGAGTAGCCGCCCTCAGCGCATAGCGTGCTTGGCAAAGAACTCCCAGATCACATCCGTCGCGTCAAACGACGGGTTGTTCGGGCCGACCAGGCGCTGCGGGAGCATTGCGTCGCCGCCCGGCCAGTTGTGGCCCTGGCCCTCGATGTAATAGGCAACGAAATCGACTGAGCCCTTCTTGGCCGGATATGAGACGATCTTGACGCCGCCCTTGTCGCTGACCGTCTTGGGTTCGGCGGAGCAGCCGATGGCCGTCGCCCACCTGGCCAGGCTTCGCGCGACCGGCAGCGTAACGCGCGAGCCCCACGGAGTAGTGGACTTGCCGCCCGCGATCGGCACGAGCGTGTCCTGGTTGCCTATGATGAAAACCGTCGGCACCGGACGCGACGGTTTGGGATTTGGAACCGTGCAGGTGCTCGCGACCGGCGCGATTGCCGCAAACGTATCCGCCATCTCCGCCCCCAGCCTGAAAGCCATCCCAGCGCCGTTCGAATGGCCGGCGACGTAGACGCGCTTGGTGTCCACCTTATACCTCTTCTCCAACTCCTTGATCAGCGCCTTGAAGAAGGCGATATCGTCGATGCTCGCTCGCGGGTTGCGAGGCAGCAGTATGTAGCTGTTCCACAGGCGCGGGTTGTTCAGAAACGACGCCGGTTCGTCCGCGCGGGCGGGTAGACCGTCCGGCGCCGCGGCGATGAAGCCTGCCTTGTCGGCTTTGTCGGCCCATCCGCAGCGCGTGAGATACAGGCTCCCCTGTCCCCCGGCGCCGTGCAGTATCAGCACGAGCGGGACGGCTTTCGAGCCATCGTAACTCGGCGGCACGTGGACGGTGCAGTGCCAGTCGTGGCCGGCGGCGGAGATCGTGAACTCCTGTGTGCGGCCCTCGACGGCAAACGCAGAGCAAGCCGCGGCGAGAACGACGGCAGCGCACGCAACAGACACCAAACGGCGAATCGCCATCGGACAATTCCTCCCTTACGCTCGTTTAGACGAACGGGCCGAGGCCGGGGTTGCGCAGGGCTGGGGGCCGTGCTATAACTGGTCAACTGCAAATTTCGCTCAACGCAGCAGCGCGCTGGAGAGCTTCCCGGCGCGCAGCCGACGCCACAAACACCGCCGGAGCCCCCAGTTCCGCCCGCTGCCGCAGGCGAACGAATCTGACCATCCCTGCGATTGGAGAAGTGCCGGTTCGCTGCATAATATATGTGGGAGTGTGTAACATCATGCGCCCACATCGACACTTGAGAGCTGAAGAGGGACTCGATATGATGCGCAGAAATATCGCGATAGCTCTGGCCATCGTGGCCATGAGCATGTTGGCTCTGTATGGGCAGAGCGCTTTCGCCGCGAGGATGGACATGCCCGCCAAACACGGGCAGGGCATGTACATGACCGGCGTTTTTGACCAACTCGGGCTCACACCCGACCAGAAGACCAGGCTGGACGCGATCCGCAAGGACGCGCGGGACCAGATGAAGGCGGTTCTCGCCGATAAGTCGCTGACCCGCGATGCCAGGATGGCCAAGCTCCGCGAGATTCGCATGAACGAGCGGACCCAGATCAACCAGGTGCTGACTCCCGAGCAGCAGACCAAGCTCAAGGAACTGCTCAAGGCGAAGATGCAGGCGAAGGGCAAACGCTTCGCCGCATATCTTGGCCTGACCGCCGACCAGGAAGCGCAGATCAAGGCGATCCACAAGGACGCCTTCGCCCAGATCAAGGCCGTCAAGGCCGACACTTCCCTGACGCCGGATCAGAGAGCCGCCAAGATCAAAGACATCCGCGCCGCTACTCGCGACAAGGTTAACGCCGTGCTCACTCCCGAGCAGCGCGCTAAGCTCACCGAGCGTAAGGGCGAGATGAGGCAGCGCGGCGGCAAGTGCCCTGTTATGTAGAGAGAGTTCACGTCCGGTGCACAACCCGGCGAAAATCGGGACCGTCCCAAGCGCAAGCGGGTGGACTGTCCCATTTTCGCGTTCAGGCAACTGCGATACCCGAGCGACCGAACACACGTCCGAACCCACATCCTAACCCAGTTCGCTCTCCACGGAATCCTCCCCCCGCTAGCAGCCTGCGGATAAAGTCGCTTTCGGTTGTAGGAGCCGTCTCCAGACGGCGATTTCCGAGCGCGAGGCAGACGGATTCGGGGTCTGGCTCTCGCGATCGCTTCGCGACGCTGTCGCCCGAGGGGAGACCCCTCCTACACCACCTTATCCGGCGGCTGCTAGCCCTGAGTAGCCGAAGGCGTATCGAAGGGCGGTCAAAGCTCCCCCGCGCTTCGATACGGTCGCCGGCCCCGACCTACTCAGCGCTAACGGATTCCTCTCCCGCGAGAGTGAACAGATACGCGGTTGCGAACCACGGGCGGAACGTGATATAACATAGGTAGAGCAAATCAGGCGCTCGAGCGACCAACGCTCGGGCGCGTTTTTGTGCCTCCGAGGGGGGTCGACATGCAGGCAGTTTCGGCAAACAGGAGAGTATTATCGGGAAACGAGGCCATCGCGCACGCGGCGTGGGCGGCGGGAGTCGAACTCGCAAGCGCGTATCCCGGCACTCCGAGCACCGAGATATTGGAGAACATAGCCAGGCATCATCCGGATGTCTACGCCGAGTGGGCGGTCAACGAGAAGGTGGCGATGGAAGTCGCCATCGGGGCGTCGTTCGCTGGAGCGCGCGCGCTGACGACCATGAAGCACGTCGGCCTCAACGTCGCGCTCGACCCGCTGATGACCTTCACGTATATCGGCGCTAACGGCGGACTTGTGATCGTGTGCGCGGACGATCCCGGCATGCACTCCTCCCAGAACGAGCAGGACAACCGCACCCTTGCCAAGTTCGCGCGAGTCCCGATGCTCGAGCCTTCGGACAGCCAGGAATGCTACGACATGACCCTCGAGGCGTACGAGATCAGCGAACGGTTCGGCACGCCTGTGATCCTGCGGACCACCACGCGAATCAACCACTCCTCCGGGATCGTCGATCTTGGCGACTTCACGCGCAAGCCGCGCGGCGACAGAGCGTATGAGAAGGATATGACCAGGACGGTCATGGTGCCCATGTTCGCCCGGCGGCAGCGCGTCGCCCTCGAAGAGAAGCTTGCCAGGCTGTCCGACTACAGCGAGAAGTCGCCGCTGCAGCGCATTGAACGCGGCGGCAAGACCGGCATCATCACCTCCGGCATCAGCTATCAGTACGCCCGCGAGGCCTTCCCTGAGGCGTCGATTTTGAGGCTGGGAATGACCTTCCCGCTGCCGAAGACGCTCATACGCGAGTTCGCGGCCTCGGTGGACAAGGTCTACGTGATCGAGGAGGGCGATCCTTACCTCGAAGAGCAGGTGCTGGCTATGGGAGTCGACGTGCGGCAGCCGGAGATCAGCCTGCGCATCGGCGAGCTCAGCCCCGACAGAATAGAGCGGCTTGCGGCCGAAGTCCACGGCGAAGCCCCGCTCAAGCCCAAGGAGGCCGTCGGCAACCTGCCCGCCAGGCCGCCAGTGCTGTGCCCGGGCTGCTCGCATCGAGGCGTCTTCTACGCGCTGAACCGGCTGAAGGCGACCGTGCTCGGCGATATCGGCTGCTACAGCCTTGGCGCGTTTCCGCCGCTCTCGGCGATGGACAGCATCGTATGCATGGGCGCAAGCATCGGCAACGCGCACGGAATGCAGAAGTCCGGCTCTCGCGACGCCGGCGCGCGCGTCGCGGCGATCCTCGGCGACAGCACGTTCTTCCATTCCGGCATCACCGGCCTGCTCAACATCGTCTACAACCGCGGCATGTCCACCGTCATCGTGCTGGATAACAGAACGACCGCGATGACCGGCCACCAACAGCATCCCGGCACCGGCCGGACGTTGATGGGTCAGGAATCGGTGGAGGCATCCGTCGAGGAAGTCGCGCGGGGCGTGGGAGTAAAGCGCGTGCGCGTCGTCGATCCATACAACCTCGAAGAGACCTTCGATGTGCTCAAGGAAGAGCTCGATTCATCCGAGCCGTCCGTTATCGTCAGCAAGCGCGCGTGCGTACTCAGCCTCAAGGCAAGAGAGATCCATCAGTTCTCCGTTGACCTGGATGCGTGTAAGGCGTGCGGCGCCTGTCTCAAGCTGGGATGCCCGGCAATCGAGATCACCGATCAGCCATCGCCCAACGGCAAGGGCCGCAAAGTCCGCATCAACCCCGTTCTATGCGTTGGCTGCGGAATGTGCGCCCAAGTCTGCAAGTTCGACGCGGTCAAGGAGGCAGTTTCTCCCTAATCGCTGAGACGCTGAAGAAGATTCAGCGACCTCAGCGATTCCGGGGCGCGAAGGATACGACTATGGATAAGATCCTCAATGTAACGCTTGTCGGTGTCGGCGGGCAGGGAACCCTGCTGGCAAGCGAGGTCCTGTGCCAGGTCGCGCTGGCGTCCGGACGCGATGTCAAGAAGAGCGAAGTTCACGGCATGGCGCAGCGCGGTGGCAGCGTCGTGAGCCAGGTGCGCATCGGCGACAAGGTGCACTCGCCCCTGATCGCGCTGGGAGAGACCGACGTCCTGATAGCCTTCGAGAAACTCGAGGCGCTGCGGCACGCGCATTTCCTGGCCCCCGACGGCGTCGCGATGGTCAACGATCAGGAGATTCGGCCCGTGACTGTGTCCAGCGGGCAGGCTGAGTGGCCCAACGACCTCGACGGCATGCTGCGCTCCGCGTTTCCCAAGCTCGAGCTCATCCCTGCGCTTGCCGTGGCGCGCGAACTCGGTAACGTCAGGGCAGTGAATCTCGTCATGATCGGCGCGCTGTCGACCCACCTCGGCATCGACGACTCGATCTGGCGGGAGTCCATTGCCGCGCTGGTAAAGCCCCAATTCGTGGAACTCAACCTCAAGGCTTTCGAGGCGGGCAAGTCGGCCGTAACCGCCTGCGGGTAGAGAACGCCCCGCACATGCAAGACGACCCCCAACGCACGGCAAGATCACTCTGTGCAAGACCACTTTGTATTCTGGCTGTGACGGGTATGAATAGAACAACACACTCATCGCAGTGAAATGCGATGCAACCGATGATAGGGGGTCAATATGCGTAGGTGGGTCATAGTACTGGCCGTGGTGTTCGCTTTGTCGGTGTTCGCGGCCATTTTGGCGGACGCCGCTACGACGACAAAGATGCCGGCCAAGAGCAAAGCAGCAGTCAAGGCAAAATGCCCGACGACGGCCAAGTCGAGCACTGCGACCAAACACTGGAAGGGCACGACCAAGCATAAGAAGCACGCGGTTGCCAAGCACAAGATGAGCGCTGCGGCCAAGAAGGCCCGGGGCCCGATGTACACAACCAAGTGCCGCAAGGTCAGCAAATGGGTCTGCCCCAAGAAGCACCGGGTCAAGAGGATGGCGAGGCCGGCCAGGATCGCCCGAGGACCTGCGGTCACCTGCCCGGCGCCTGTCGTCAACGTGCCGCAGCAGGCGGCGCCTGTCGTCAATGTGCCGCAGCAGCCGGCACCCGTAGTCAACGTTCCTGCTTCTCCGCCTACAGTCGGAATCACCACGGACAACTGCTTCATCTACATTGTGCGTGGAGACCAACTGATGGTGATCGACAAGAACAACTACGAGTGCAAGAAGACGATACCGCTGCAGTAAGGCGGTCGGCGTGTCGAGCCCGGACTTCCGGGTAAGGCAAAACAACATGGCTGCAGGGTGAATGCTCTCAAGAGCGTTCGCCCTGCAGCCTTTTTGGGCATACTTGCGTAGGAAAGGAGCGTGCTATGGCGATTCCCCGGCCGAGCGGCCGCCGACGCAGGATGGCAGGACTGGCTGCGTTGGCGGCAGTGTGTTGGCTGGCACTATACTGCCGTACGGCTTATGCGAGCGAGTCTGCCACAAGCACGTACCCTCCCGGCTTTCAGGACACCATGGCCGGGTATCTGCCGCCCCCGGGGTTCTACTTCCAACAGAACCTGGAATTCTATACAGGCCACGCGAGCAGGAGCGTGAGTCTAGGTAGAGTCGAGGCTGATCTGCATGGGACGCTGCCGGTCCAATACTCGATATTCAACGGCGTCACGAAGAACAGGCTGTGGGGTTCGTACTATGCCTGGGCCGCGATCATTCCCATTGTCGAACCCGAGCTCAGTGGATTCCTCAAGACTCCCATCGGCGATCTCGGCCGCAGCCAGACCGTGGCGGGCCTCTCGGAGATCGAGATCATACCGATGATGCTGGGATGGCACAACGGCAGGTCCAATCAAAAGGCGTGGGTTGTCGTTTACATCCCCACCGGAGAATTCAGCACCACGAACTTCCTCAGCACCAGTCTGAACCGCTGGGCGCTGGAGTTCGACTACGCATACACGTTCCTCGACCCGCGGACGGGCTATGAGTTCGACGTCGCGCCGGGCTACACGATCAACTTCGAAAACCCCGAAACCAACTACCTCAGCGGCCAGGAGTTTCACATGGACTACGCCGCCCTCAAGCACTGGCCGAACGGACTGGGCGTGGGCGCGGTCGGATACGCGTTCGTTCAAACCACGCCCGACAGCGGCTCCGGGGCAAAACTCGGCGCATTCGAGGGGCGCGCATTCGCATTGGGCCCGATCCTCAACTACAGGGCCACGCTCGGCAGCGTGCCCGTTGGGCTGACGGCCAAGTACTACAGCGAGTTCGGGGTGTCGAATCGATTCGAAGGGCACTCATATTGGCTCAACATAAGCGCGGCGTTCTAGCTATGGCGCGCCGGTGGATTGTGCTATGCTGCATGGCAGCCGGGCTGGCGGGAGCGACGCCCGCCGCGACGACCCCTCCGCACTGATGATACAGCTCAAATACTACGCCAGGTACGACTGATTCTCGGATCCTCGCCGCCTACACAGGCTCGCACAGCGCGATGAGATCGTCCACGTGCGCCGTGGCCACGCACTCGACGGTGTCCGCCGAACCATAGTAGATTTTCACCTCGCCCGTATCCTCGAGTATCATCCCGCCGGGGAAGATCACGTTGTTGCGAAACCCGCCGTCGACCTCGTAATCCGCCTCGGGCGCGATCAGAGGGTCCTTGCAGATTCCCACGATCTTCGTCGGGTCCTCGAGGTCGAGAAGCATAATGCCCGCGCAGTATCGCTTGCGCCACGCGGCCTCCCAGCCGTTCTTGCCCCGATCAGCGTCGAAATCGACGGCATGAAACGTCGTCAGCCAGCCCGCGCGGGTCTTGACCGGCGGCGCGGCCGGCCCGACCTTGTCGTTCGCGTACCATACCTGCTCCACCGCGAGCAGCAGATGCGAGTTGCCCCAATACGCCAGATCGGGCGAGTCCGAGATCCAGGTATCGAACGGCGTGTTGAAAGGGCTGGTACCAATGCCCGCGCGGCTGTAGACCGGGAACGGCCGCTCCAGCCTGACGTACTTCCCGCCGATCTTCTCCGGGAACAGCACCATATTGCGGTTGTCGGGAACCGAGAGGCTGAGAATGTCGAAGCGGCTGAAGTCTTCCGTGACGGCGATCCCTCCGCGCAGCCCGTGGCGAGTATCCATCGCGAAGCACACGCAGCACTTGCCGTCGATGACGGTCAGCCGAGGGTCGTACACCCGCAGGTTCTCTTCGTCGCCGACCTGCCAGCACGGCTTCGGCTCGGGCTTCCACTCGATCCCGTCGTCGCTGTATGCCACGCCGAGATTCGTGTATTTGAACCGAGGCTGGTCATCGAAAACATCGTTGCGAAAGAGCATCACGTACTTGCCCTGGTACTTGGTGATGCCGGCGTTGAACACCAGCGAGGACTCATACGGCAGGTCCTCGGCGGTCAGGATCGGGTTAGCCGGATGGCGCGTTATGGCGGGGCTGGATTTCAGCTCGCCTATAGTCTCGGGCATCTGTGTTCCTCCAAATGATCGTTCACGATTCCTACAGGTCCGGCCTGCCGTCGTCGATCTGTTGGTTGATATCCGCGGGCAGGTATGAGTAGAGATCGGCGTTTCTGACATAGAACCTGATCTTCCTGTCCTTGTCGATGAGCGCCTTGGGAAACTGGGCAGTCTTCCACACAATCGTCCCGCGCACGGAGTCGCCGGCGAACGCGACGCACTCGTTTCTCGAGAAACCGGGAATCACCCTGTCCCTGCGGTCGAGCAGTTCGGCCGTCACATATCCGCCCTTCGCGCACTTCGCGTTGACCGTCACCCGCGGCGTATTGAACACTTCTCTCCGGCTGATGAGCCAGCCTTCCTCGTCCCCCGCGCTCATGGAGCAGAAGCCGTCGAGCCGCAGCACAGCCAGCCCGATCGCGCCCTTGGCGTTCTTGTCGTCATCGTGGACGGTGTCGTAGCCGCCGTAGTAGAAGTAGAGCTTGTCGCCCACAATCACGGGCGCGCGCGCCGTGTAAATCATCTTCGAGTCCCACGAACCCTCGGGGCCGAGTTCGATAAACGGTTTGCGCGCCGGTGTGCGCGTCCAATTGATCAGGTCCCAACTCCACGCGAGCTGCACATCGACCGTCCGGGGGCTGCCTTCCTGCGCTTCGTACATCACCTCGGGCTTATCGTATTTGCCGTATTTGATCCAGCGAGCGTGGTAGATCCACGGCTGGCCGATGTAGATCCCCTGATACACGAAGACGGGCATGCCGTAGACCTGCGAAGCGTCCGGGTCGAGGTCGTCCGCGCCGAACACCGCCCCCTCGACCGGCTTGGTCCACTTCATCCCGTCCTGCGAGACCGCGACACCGACGGCCCTGTGGCGGCGGTTCATCGTCTTGTATGTGGCGACGTAGCGATCCTTGATCGGATCGAAGAAGAAGTTGGTCACGTCGCTGCTGGCGAACAGATTCAGTTGCTCGCGCGGGCGGTTCCAGTCCCAGTGCAGGCCGTCTCCCGAAAACGCCACCGCCGGGCCGCCCGTACCCCACTTGCTATCCTCCGGATTGTAACCGAAGCCGTACACGGCCCACTGCTTGTCCGGCGAAGTGGGGTTCGGAACGCGAATCACGCTCGCAATGTGGCACACGCCGCCCACGCCCACGATGTTGTTCGCTTTCGAGCCGTGATAGTCCACGATGCCGAGCTCGGGCTTCGTCCAATGGACTCCGTCTCTGGACTCGGCGTAGGACACATCTGCCGACTCCCTGCCGATCCCCTGATACCACATCTTCAGCTTTCCGCCGTCCCACAGGACCGTGCCATAGACGTACGGCCCCCATCCCTCCCACGGGTGCTCTTTGACTATGATGGGGTTGGCCTTGTGCTTCTCCGCCGCGTGGAACGTACGGGTCAGACCGGCCGATTCCTCGACCACCATCGCGTCGAGAAACAGCCTGCGGTAAGGCGGCTTCCCCGCGAGCGGATCGTCGGCCGGCCCGGCGGCTGCCACGACGGCCAGCAGTTGCACGGCGAGAAATGCGACCAAGGTTCTTCTCGAGATCTCCAATGCCCACCTCCAGATGCGCTGCCATGTACTCCAGCATACGACACGCCAGTTCCTTCCACTGTGTGTGACGCCGCGTCGGTTGGGTAAGTACGTTTCCGACTCACAGACTTGAGCGAGGAGGATTCATCATGAGCAGAATTGCTGTCGCGCTGGTCGTGCTGGCGATGGTTGCCGCGTTCGCCGCGCCGTCGTTTGGCGCTGTTGCGACGATGAAGACGATGCCCGGGGGCGTCGCGATCGACTCGATGCAGGTGTCGGCGACGGTAATGGGCGTGGACCAGGCCAAGCGCACCGTAACGCTGAAGCTGCCCAACGGCAAGACTCAGACGTTCAAGGCCGCCAAGGGCATGGACCTGAGCATGATCAAGAGGGGGGACAAGATCACCGCCACCCTGACGGACATGCTCGCCGTGTTCATCGAGAAGGCTGGCGGCAAGCCAACCGCCACCGAGACGACGACCGTGGCGCTGATGCCCAGAGGACCGGGCGCCGGGCGCACGATCACGGCGGACACCTATCGCGTTACGGCCAAGGTCCAGTACATCGATATGGCCAACCGCACCGTGACCATCACCTGGCCCAACGGCGTGTCGAGGGCCGTCAAGGTCGCGCCGAGCGTGAACCTCAAGGCATTCAAGCCGGGCGATGACGTCGTCATACGCTACACCGAGGCGCTCGCGATCAACCTGCAGAAGCCGAAGAAATAGCAGGTATCCTGCCGAACGGGCCGGGCGCACGTCCGGCCCAATCCTACCGGATAGTCAACCCACCCCCATCAGACACAGCGCTAACAAACGACACGTGTAGCTCATCTCTGACTCCCCGCTTATGCGCGGACAGAGCAAACTCCTCGTGCGCAGGCGATGCCGGAGTGGCCCCTCTCGCACAATTCCGATAAGGGTGCGCGCCAGGATCGCGGCCGCCCGGATTCGTCTCATGACCCGAGCGGCTGCGTATCGGACTCGTTAGGCGGAGCAATCCCTCAAAAACGCCCCCACTCGCTCCCTCACCTGTTCCCGATGGGTGAAGATGGCCACGTGCTCGCCGCCATCGATCGCGAGCAGCTCCGCGCCGGGGATTCGGGACGCAAGCGTCCTCGCGTGAACGTCGAACGGCACCATGCTGTCCGCCGTGCCGTGCACGATTAGCGTCGGCGCCGAGATATCCTCCAGCGCGTAGTCCGACTTGCGGGTAATCGCGATGTCGTTGAGCGTGCCCGGCATGCGGTCCGCCATCCGATGGGACGTGCTCGCAAGAAGCTCTCTGAACAAAGGCCCTGCCTCGGGATCGCTCAGCGTGCGCTCGCGCAGTTCCGGGTCGGGTATCGAGCGGCTCGCGGCCCCATTCGGGTCGCCGGAGGCCTTCTTCTCGATGCCCCTCGCCAGCGCCGGTATGCGAATCAGCTTGCTCATCAGTTTGAACGAGAACGGAATCGACGTATCGACCTTCCTCCCGCACGTGCTCACCAGCACCAGCCCCCGACACCGCTCGCCGTGCCGCAGCGCGAAGTTCAGCGCGCACGGCCCACCCCCCGACACAGCCATCAGCAGCGCTGTCTCGACACCGATTTCGTCAAGCAGCGCCGCGCACAACTCCGCTTGCCGCTCCGCCGTCTTCCCACTTTTCATCGGAGTCCCGAGATAACCCGGCCGCGACACGCCGATATACCGATACCCGGCATCGCCAATCGTCCGCCCAAGCAGCAGGCTCTGGTCGTAACCGCCCATCGCGCCGTGCAGACACAGCACCGCCGGCCCTTCGCCGAGCTCGGCGTATTCCACCGCGCCCTGCCGTGTGTTCTTAGTGATTGGAACTGCTTCAGCCATTGCTTTCCTCTTCGTTGAAGAACATGCTAGTCAATATCCGTATGTCAGGAGCCCTGAATTCCGCCCCGTACACTGCCTTGTGCAGAGCCAACCCCTTGATCGCGGTCCAGAACGCCACGGACATCTCGCCCGCGTCGTGCGGCTTGATGGTCCCCTCGCGCTGACCCGCCCGCAGTATTCTCTCGACCACGGCGTACGGCACCCCGCTCTGCTCGCTCAATATCCGCCGCGCCTCCGGCGGAGTGACCTCCGATATGCCCGCCTGCGCGTTGAGCATCACCATCCGAGCGAACTCCTCGCCCTCCTCGATTCCCTTCACCAACTGCGTCAGTGCGAGCTCGATCTTCTCGCGTGGAGGCATATCCAGCGCCTCCAACCCCAGCGCCGCCGCGTTCATCCGCTCGAACGCCCCGCGTATCAGCTCCGTGTAGATCTCCTCTTTGGACCTGAAATAGTGATATAACAGGCCCTGGGACATCCCCGCGCGCTCCGCGATATCCGATATCTTCGTCGCGTGCAGACCGTTGGCGGCAAACAGCCCCAGCGCATGATGCAGAATCGCCTCTCTGCGCTCGTCCCGCATCTTCTGATTGAGTTCTGGGCTTCTGCTCAAGTGATGCCTCTATTGATTGACTGCTCATTCAATATATCATGCCACCAAACGCCTGTCAACACCCAACGCGCGGGAAGTTCAGATCTGCCGAAATTCCCCATCCGTTAGCCCCGAGTGCGAAGCGTATCGAAGGGCGCACGCGAAAAAGCCCCGGCGCGAAGGCCGGGGCTCTCGTCTCGTAATCAACAGCCTGCGAGCGAAACCTACTTCACACCCGCAAGTGACTTCTTCCCGCCGGGCTTCTGACCGTTGCCACCCGGCTTCTTCTCGAACATGAACGGCTGGCCGGTCCTGTTGGACGCATAAATCGCCTCCAGGATCTCGGTCACCACGAGCGCCTGCTCCGGCAGCACCACCGGGTCCGTATTGTTGAGTACGGCCTCGATCCACAGCCGGGCTTCCATCTCGTGCGGGGCCTCGTCGCTGCCGCTGTAGAACGGCACGCTGCCGGGCTCGAGCTGCGCTCTCTCGACGAAGAGCTTGCCGAACCGCTCGCCGTTGATCTGCAGGCCGTCCCACATATCCGCGCCGCCTTCGGTGCCGCACAGCGTGCAGATGGCCTCATTCGTCACGCGCATGTTTAGTGCCCAGCTCGTCTCCAGGAACACAGTCGCGCCGCCGCGCATCTTGATGAACCCAAACGCCGAATCCTCGACCGTGAACTGCTTGGGATCCCATGGCCCCCACGCGTTGGACGAGTTCTTGCGCTGCCCCAGCTTGTGATACGTGGTCCCGACCGCGTATTCCGGCTCGTAGTCGTTCATGAGCCACAGGGTCAGGTCGAGAGCGTGGGTCCCGATGTCGATCAGCGGACCGCCGCCCTGGGCTTCCTCATCCAGAAAGACGCCCCACGTCGGCACGGCGCGGCGCCGCAGCGCGTGCGCCTTGGCGAAGTAGATGTCGCCCAGCCCGCCCTGCTCACAGTAGTGCTTCAGATACTGCGAATCCGTGCGGTATCGGTTCTGATAGCCGATCGTCAGCTTTTTGCCTGTCCGCTTCGCGGCCGCGACCATCGCGCGCGCGCCGTCGGCGGTCTTCGCCATCGGCTTCTCGCACATAACGTGGCAGCCGGCTTCCAGCGCGGCCACCGTGATCTCGGAGTGGCTGATGTTCGGAGTGCAGATGTGCACCACGTCGAGCTTCTCGGCCTCGAGCAGCTTGCGGTAGTCCTTATACACCTTCGCGCCCTTGACGCCATACTGCTCCGCGTGCTTGGTCGCGCGCTCTTCGATGATGTCGCAGAACGCAACCAGCTTCACAGCGCTCTGCTTGGCGAGAGCCGGAAGATGCTTGCCTCCGGCGATGCCACCGCAGCCGATAATACCGACCTTGAGCTCAGTCGATTTTGCCATGAGTAATACCTCAGTGTCGCTTAGGATGGGCGAAGGGTGCCGATCCGCACCGTCCGTCACCAATTATTGTAGAGCACTTGCCCGCCGTTCGCAAGGGGCTATCGAAATCTGTGGCAAATCGGTTTAGCGACCTTTCACGAGACCTCTCGCTGAGCGGCGTTTCGGTTGGCGCGCGCACCCCGACCGAGTCTTCCCATCCCTCGCCCGCCGCCCATGCCGCATCGCGCCGGCGCTGTAGGCTTTGTGATCTGCTTGAGGGCGCCCGCGTTCAGGAGATTCACCGCGTTCCTCACAGTCTCGCCGTCGCACGCGTACGCGTCGATCCCCGCCGCAAAAAGCATCTCACACGCGTGCGGACTGAAATGCTTTGCTATCACTGCCGCCACCCCCAGCGAGCATATCACTTGCGCAGCCTGCACTCCCGCCCCGTGCTCGGACGCGGACCCCGGATTCGCCACCGCACTTGCCTCGAATGTGTCCGTCTCAACAACCACGAACCCCGCGCATCTGCCAAGCCGCGCATCTACCGGCGAATCCAGCGAGTCGCCCGTGGAACATACTGCCACTTTCATCGAACTGTCCTCCTAGATGTAAGTTACATCTATCACTATACCGCACACCACCGCCTCAGTCAACGACTCCCGCGCAAATAAATGCAAATTGCATCTAGTCCCACCATCGTGCTACAATGGCACAGGCAACAGGAGATGGACGGCAATGCCAAGAGGACACTGTCATAGACACGGCGACCAGCGGCCGTGCACGTGCGCGATGGGCAATCTATACCGGTTCGTCGAGCCGGTTGTGCTATACGTTCTCGAACGTAATGGACCAGCCTACGGCTACGAACTCGCAGCTGGCCTCCAGGATCACGCGCTTACCGACGCCGAGATCGACCGCGGTGCGCTCTACCGAACCCTTCACCGCCTCGAAACAATGGGGCATGTCACGTCCGACTGGGACGCGTCCGGCTCTGGACCCGCCCGCCATGTCTACAGCATCGCGGATAAGGGCCGCAAGCATCTCCGCGAATGGGCCGTGGTGCTTGGAAATCTCGGTCGCTCGATGAAGTCGTTCGTGGAAGACGTCGAAGCGCTCGACGCTACTCCCACGCAAACATAACCCCGCGATCCAGCACACCCTCGGGGTCGAAGAGCCGCTTCACCGCGCGCATCTCCGCGATGGCCGCCTCGCCGTACATCATCTCCAGGAACGGCACCTTCAGCTTCCCGATCCCGTGTTCCGCCGAGACCGACCCGCCCATCTTGACGATCTCCCGCGCCCAAGACAGATACAGCTCCTTGCCCCACGCGTAGTCGTCCATATTATGCGGCAGAATGTTCACGTGCACGTGGTTGTTGCCGATGTGGCCGAATACCACCGACTCCAGCCCGTTTTCCGCCAGGCCGGCATCATACATCGCGAGAGCCGCGCCGAGCTGATCGTCCGGCACGGACATATCGGTTCCGAGCTTTGTCAACTCCGGACACTCCCGCTTCCGCTCGCCGATCAGCAGGTTCACGGCCTCCGGCGTCGCGTGCCGGAACGCCTTGATGGGCTCCATCTCCCGGTCGGTTGTGGCGAACCACGTATCCTCGTCGCTGCCACCCAGCTCCATCACAGTCTCCATGAGTTCCATCACCGCTTCCTCGATCGCGTCGCTGTCGTCCGCGTGAAACTCCAGGTACAGCGCCGAGTGATAGTGCGGCTTGAGCACGGGAATGCTCTCGAACGCGGGATTGCTCGCTTTTGCCTTCCGCAGCAGATCGAGCGCGTCGTGGTTGAAGAACTCCATCGCAACCGGCCGCGCCTCGCCGGACGAAGAGCGAGCCGCATCAACCAACGCGACCACCGCCTCCTCATTTGGCAGAAACACCGTGAGGCTCTGAATCGCGCCGGGCCGCGGCATCAGCTTCAGCCCGATCTCCGTTATGATCCCGAGCGTGCCCTCCGAGCCGATCAGCAGATCGATGAGGTCCATATCGTCGGAGACGTAGTATCCCGCGGCGGACTTCACGGCCGGCATCGCGTAATCCGGCAGCGTGCCCTCGATCACCCGCCCGCCCTCGGTGCGCAGCGCGAACTTCCTGCCCTGCGCATGACAAGTCCCTCGACGCAGCGCCAGCGTGTCGCCGTCCGCCAGCGCCATCCTGATCGACTCCACCCAGCTCCGCGTCGGCCCATAGTGAAACGACATCGCGCCGGACGCGTTGCACGCCACCATACCGCCCAGCGACGCCGACGTCTCCGTCGGGTCCGGAGGAAACATCAGGCCGTGAGGCTCCACCGCCGCCCTCACCTCCGAAAGCAGCGCCCCGGGCTGGATTGTGACTCCGCCGTCGCCCACTTCGCCGATACCGTTCATCCGGCTCAGGTTGACTATCAGCCCGCCATCGGGTACCGCCCCCGCCACTATCCCCGTCCGCGCGCCCTGGGTCGTGATCGACAGCCCGCGCTCGCGCGCCTGCCTGACGACCTCGACAACATCGGCCTCGCTCGTCGGAAACGCGATCGCTTCCGCCGTACCGACGCGGCGCGACTCATCGTGGAGATACTCCTCGCATTCAGTGGCAGTACAGGCAGTGATCTGGGCAGTCATAATAGGAACCAGTTAGCCAATCGGGGAGGTTTCACCTTCGACGGCCGCACGACCTGCCCGTCACGTCATGCTGAACTCGCCCCAGCATCCAGGCGTGTCGTGCAGAACTTGATTCCCTCGGAACGACAGTGGATTCCGCAAGAAGCCACGATAGTTCCCTCGGAACGTCAGTGGATTCCGTGGGAAGCCACGATAGTTCCCTCGGAACGACAGTGGATTCCGCAGGAAGCCACGATAGTTCCCTCGGAACGACAGTGGATTCGTAGAATCCACGAGAGTTCAGCATCCATCCCTTCCTCCGCTAGCAGCCTGCGGACAAAGCCGCACTCGGTTGTAGGAGCCGTCTCCAGACGGCGATCTGCGAGCACGACGCCGGGGCCGGATCGATTCGTTGTTTCGGGATTTCGGCTATGGCCGCACTTCACTCTGCGCACCTGCCCCTATCACTGCTGATCGCTGGCTCAGCCCACGGTCCAAATCCCGAAACCGCCGGACGCACAGGCCCCCTGCCCAACGCGCCGTCACCTCCTCCGCCGCCGCCAGATCATTCCACCAAACCCCACGACGCCCGCAAACAGCGCACCGAGGGAGGAGGGTTCGGGGGCGTACACGGTGAGATGGAACCGCGTGCCGAGCAGGGGGTTCATCTCGTCAGCCAACGGCATCACAAACGTGTGGTCGTTGACGGTCATGTCGAATCAGTAACCCATAGGCCCGGTCCATACTACGTCCGACGGCGCCTGGTCGATCATCAGGTGACCCCAAGCGCGAACAGAGCAAACTCATACCTCAGCTTGCGTGTAGGTGACCTTCTCATCAGTGACATCGGGCGCAACTGCGCCGCGCGGGGGCCGGGATCCATAGTCCCGGGTACTGCTCGTCTGGTCATACCACTACCTCCGCAGCTTTCCCGTCGCGGAGAATCTGTTGGACCGGGAGTTCTTCTGCTCTGGTCCGAACCAGGTGTGGGCATCTGACATCACTTACATCCGGACGATGGAGGGCTGGTTGTATCTGGCTGGAGTTATCGACCTGCACTCTCGGATGGTGGTGGGCTGGTCGATGAACGAGCGGCTGGATCGAGGACTTGTGCTTGACGCTTTGTCGATGGCTGTTGGCCGAAGGAAGCCAAAGCCGGGGTTGATCCATCATTCCGACCGCGGCAGCCAATACGCGTCCATCGAGTATCAGAGGGCTCTTGCAAAGCAGGGGATGCTCTGCTCGATGAGCCGTAAGGGTGACTGCTGGGACAACGCTGTGGCTGAGAGCTTCTTCTCGACTCTCAAGACCGAGCGGGTCCATCACCGGCTGTATCGAAGCCGGGCTCAGGCGAGAAGGGACATCTTCGAATATATCGAAGTGTTCTACAACAGGGTCAGGCTACATTCGACGCTGGGATACCTTTCACCAGCCCAGTTCGAGTCAGCTGCCCTGACAAATGCCGCCTAACAAAGTACCCGTACAACCGGGTACAGGCCATTTGATCTGGAGCATCCATTGGCATGTAAAGCACAGATTCTTTTGATAGAGAACGCCCCGAGACACCACGGCTATGCACATGCATTACTATCAAACGGGGATGTCATCGACGTGAGAGGAGGAACTAGGTAATATGCTAGACAACAGATTGCGATCAAGCGTCCACCTTGTCTTCGCGGTGCTAGTGCTCTCAGTTACTGCTCTGGGTGCTGATGTGCTTCCAGATTCGACCAAACCAGAGGACGTAGCGAAGACATTCGTCAGTCTACTTCAGCAGAAGCAGTATGGGACAGTCTACGCGATGCTCGCCGATTCGCAACGGCAAATCGTGACGCTTGAGGATTACACTCTGGTACTCAAGAAAGAAGAATTGATCGGTGGAACCATAGACCAGTTCAGCCTGTCATTCCAAGGTGAACGCCGAGCGTGTGTCAAACTCGTCTTGAAGCCAATCGGGGATGGACCCAACCAGTTCATCACATTCGATCTTATCAAGGCATCAGACGGCAAGTGGTGGGTCTCGCACGGCGACTACTTGCTAGAAGCTGTCAAGCGCGCGAAGAGAGAGATCATCCCCAGCGCACTCAGACACTATGGCGAGTTGTGGGTCAAGCAGGACTATGCTTCGATGTTGTCCATGTTTGCTGATAGCTATCTCAGCAGTCATTTCGGGAACTCCCTTCGTGAGGCGAAGCTAAAAGACTCACGAGACAAGTGGGAGAAGGAGTATGGGAAACTCGAAGGCATCAGTTGCTGCTGGGACTACGTACGTTACACTGATAGCAGCACGGCGACAATTCCAGCGAAGTTCTGCTACGAAGACCCGGACAACAAAGAGCACAAGAGGTTTGCTCCATATCTCGTGACATTCCGGCTGGATCTGGCAAGCAAGCAGTGGAAGATAACGGAGTTGGTCAGAACCCCCAGGTATCAGCGACCTCCAGAAGTCGCCGCGACTACCTCTGCTGATACTTGGAAGATAGAAGACGAGGCTATCGGCGGTAAGTGATCTGGTCATCAAGGTTAGCTTGCCTTGATGGGCAGCGCAGTCAGAGCCCGCAGAGGGGGTATAGAAGGGCCCGTCGTTCTGCTCCAGAAGGATGGGCCCAGCATTCCCATGCGCTCCAGAACAATGAAGCTTATGGTCGGAGTGTTGTCAGTGCCTGCTGCATTAGCATTGGTGGTCTTTGCGAGCGGGCTACTTCGCAACCACAGCCCTGTACATTTCGGTGAAGAGCGTTACTCCGCTGATAGGAAGTACCTCGCTCTGGTTGTCAACCGGCACTGAATATTGACCCACCATCGGCGTCGAATATTGACCCACCTCTTTGGGTCATTTTGGGTTAGTGTTTCTGGTCTTTATCCTCCAGCTGTCGTTGCCAGTTTCTATGATTTCGCAGTGGTGAGTGACCCGGTCCAGAAGAGCTGTGGTCATCTTGGAGTCCCCGAAGACCTGTGGCCACTCGCCGAATGTCAGGTTGGTGGTGATGATGAGCGACGTGCGCTCGTAGAGCTTGGAGATCAGATGAAACAGGAGTTGACCGCCGCTCTTTGAGAACGGCAGGTATCCCAGTTCGTCAAGCACCACCAGGTCGAGTCGCACCAGGCTCTCCGCAAGCTTTCCCCCACGTCCTGAGAGCTTCTCAGCTTCAAGAGAGTTCACGAGATCGACGACGTTGTTCTTTCGGGATTTCGGCTATCCATAGGCCCAGGCATTTCGCTTCGTATTGAGTACCGCACAGCCCGACCTCTCGCGCACGTCCAAAATCCCGAAAGAACCAAAGCTGTAGTGCGAACAAGACAAGCCTCTCGACACTGGGCCGAGTGGAGCTGTCCATGCATCTCAGGAGTGGGTCTAGGAGGATCGAGTATTCAGATGACCCGGTAGCGAACCGACTATCACTTGATTAGACTCCTGGTCCCAGAAGTAGTAGACACGAAGGCAGTGGCGTGCGTCTCGATCATTGCCTTTCCTCAAGTGCTGACTGAGCAACTGCTTCCTGCCGCTATTCGGCGGATACTCGACGTAATACGTGTCGCCTTCTTCGCCAGCACGGGTCTTCGTGATAGATGGTGCGTTTTCGAGTCCGAGGGCTAGGCACTTGCTCTCGAACTCAGTGCTATCGGACATTCTCAAGCGCATCTTATGGTAGTCATTCGCGAGCAGCAACAGAGACTGACAGACTAGCCCAACATCCTCGTACTGCGCATCTTTGAGGCTTCGCGTCGCCCTCGGAAGCATCTCCAGTCGGCCTGCGAGACTGGTCTCAACCCACTCCGGGATCTGGTCGTATTCGGTGGGGATGGGCAGGGCGTCGTCCGGGTCTGTGCCCTTGTCCTGAAGCGCTCCTTGCAGTTGCAGACACCTTGCTTGCAGGTTATAGTTGAGCTGTTTCAGACGCTCATTTTCGTCTGAGTAGAGTTGCGCAAGTTGGGACGCTTCGCTGTTGCCCTTGCGCATGTCCTCGATCTGTCTGTTTAGGGCTTCGATCTCTTGCTCGTAGAGGGTCTTCCACGATTCAGAGTCGTCGCCTGCCTCACGCATGACTCGGGCTTTTTCGCTCTGCAGTTCAAAAACGAATTTGCACTGAGTCCAATCAATGGCGCTTATGGCACCTTGCTCGAACGCCTTACGCATGAGAAACTTCTCGAAGACCTTCTCGCCGATGTTGCCGTCATCATCCTTCCAGAAAAGGATCTTGTCCGGCAAGGCCAGCGGGTGCGAGTAGAGCGTATCCCTTGCGAAGTCCAGCCCTGGGCGATAGGTGCGAACTGCGCCCAAGAAAGCTGACCATTCCTTTCCCACAAGATCGGTCCAAGCGAAGCTCACTTCCCTCGGCATCTCAACAACATGAGCAACGCCAAGCGTTTCTCTGGCCAGCCTTCTCCCGTCAAGCAGGAACTCAGAAACCTCGATGTCCAGCTGCTCCGGGTCGGGTTGTGTCAAAACGTATACTGGGAGGATTCGGTCCGGGCTGAGCAGAAATTCCCTGAACTCCTCGATATCATCCAGATTCAGGCGCCAGGGTCTCCCGTCTAGTCGCCGACCAATGCGCAGACCTAAATCGCGAGCCACATCCGACACTATTCGTGGCCGAGCCAGAACCGGTCGCTCTCTGGTTCCCGACGGATAGGAGGAATCAACTCTTATTCCGAGCATTAGTAGTTCGTTCGCCACTCGCAGGCTGATCTCGGTGGTCCATGTCCGCTGAGCTACTTCGGAGTCCGGATGCTGGTATCGAATGGCGAGCGCTTGCTCAGAGCTCAAGTAGGAGGACTCCAGGATGTGTCCTCCGATATCTCGGGAATAGTCTGAACCTAGCCACTGCTCGATAGACGGGGTTTCCGGAAACCGCTGCTCAAGCCATCTATGGATCAGAAGTGCTGAGCGCTCCCATGCATCGGAGAGCGTCATGCCTTCGGCCAAGCAAATTTCGCCAACTAGTTGGAAGATTCGTTGAACGATCGGCACTCCTGGTCTACGAAGACCGTAGTTTGGAGCACTCGTGGAGCTTTGCGATTCCAGCCTCTTGTCATCCATCGTAGCTTTACCGGACCTCGCACTCTGTAATATTCTGCGATTCCACAGCGCAGAGCTACACTGCTGCTCTAGTATACGTCTGCTCGCTACAACTTTGGTTCGACAGGCCACCTGCAAATACCTTCCGATCACTATTCTTACGTCGGGACACACGCGATACATAGATCTAGCTCACCCTTGTTTCACGCCAGATTTCTGCAATGCTGCCCGTCAAGACTGCTTTGCCACCCTATGGGGCGTGCCTCTATGCCTCGGCGCTTGGCTGCACGTTCGGCTTCCGCATCAAGCACTGGCTGCCCGCTAGCCGATCCGGCAAAGCTTCCAACGACGATACTTCGGGGTTGCTTTTTGCCCCGAAGGCCCCCGGACTATCCACCAGGCTCCCAACCGCGGACGGCACAGACCGCGCTCCGCCTACTCACCAAACCAGTCGACGCTAATCGGTCGGCCGCCTCTCGCACGCTGCCAAGCCCGTCGTAGAGATACCACGACCGCGCCCCACTCGAATCCTGCCAAGGCTGCCAGCTTTCAGCTATCAGCCGTCAGCAGTTAGCCCCGTCCTGGTGCTCTCCGACTGACATCTAAAGGCCCGTTCAGTGCCCATCCGTCTAATCCGTGTTCGTCCGTGTTCGGTTTCCCCATTGGACACGGATGGACACGGATTGCGCGGAGTTCCACGGATGAACCGCCTGGTTCCGGGGCACAGAGTCTCTAGTCGGCGAAGGCCGACTTCGTGCCCTCGTAGCCGCGGTTTCAACCGCCGTGGATAGAGTATCAGAGTGTGGTGTAAATTACCGTTGAGTTAGCAACGGCCACCGTGGAACTCCAATGTTGACTAAGACACAGGAGGGTTATCCACGATGGCCAACAACAGTATGACCGCGATCGGACT